>Ga0233427_10000758_pt1 | contig 38567 bp, 36 predicted proteins | sample SI_118_April2016_5_FD_179885 | JGI IMG/M metagenome (GOLD analysis project Ga0233427, IMG submission 179885) | Seawater microbial communities from Saanich Inlet, British Columbia, Canada - SI_118_April2016_100_MG | ecosystem: Environmental > Aquatic > Marine > Inlet | place: Canada: British...
ACGTGATTACACGCAATCTGAATTCAGTGCCGCCGGCGACCGAAGAATCCGTTCAGCCCAAAATCCCGGACGCGCCGGACCACGTGCAAGATATACCGGCGGAAGAGGCGATCGAAATTGATTCAAACGCCCTACCGCCCGAAGCGATGGGCGCAAGCGATGCAGAGGCACCGGTCGAGGCGGAAATTGAGGGCGAGGAGCCGCCCGAGACCGTCGCGGTCGCCAACAGCCCTGCCGAAACCGAAGTGCCATCGGACGGCGAGGCAGCAAATAATTTGGACGCCCAAATGGATCAAGCGATGCCGCCAGCGGATGCAGCGCCCACGAACGGCGATCAATCTTCGAACTAGGAGCAGATCATGGCCGATGACAATTTAGAACTTTCAGAACTCGCCGATGACGGCCCTTCCGAAGCGGGCGCCAATGCCGTTCCCGCCGAAGAGGTGATGCCCGACGTCCCGGACGTACCACGCAATGCGCAGGATTTGGAGGCGGTCTACGATATTCCGGTGCAGGTTTCAGCGGTCCTTGGAAAATCCACCTTGGAAGTTCAAAAGCTGTTGAAGCTGGGACGCGGCGCGGTTGTCGAGTTGGACCGAAAAGTTGGCGAGGCAATCGATATCTATGTAAACAACCGCCTAGTTGCGCGCGGCGAAGTCGTGGTGCTGGAGGACCGGTTGGGCATTACCATGACAGAAATCATTAAAACCGATCGTACCTAGGTTTTATCGATGGCGGACGACGAAGTCAGAATAGCTCCCGTTGGGAAATCACTCGATCTCGCAACAATACTTGGGTTGCTCGCGGCATTTGGGTTGATCGTTGCAGCCATTATCCTGGGCGGATCGCCGGGCTCGTTTATCAATCTGCCAGCTATTTTTATCGTCATCGGCGGCACTCTCGCAGTAACCACGATTTGCTTTTCTATCAACGAGGTCAGCAAAACATTCGCCGTCGTCTCGAAAACTATATTCCATAGCATTCGAGAGCCGTCCGACGCTGCGCAACAGGTCATGCAAATATCCCAGATGGCGCGCAAAAATGGTGTCCTGTCGCTTCAACAGGTTCTCGACGCGGTCAAGAACGAGCCCTTTCTGCACAAAGCAGTCACGCTCGTGGTCGATGGCGTGCCGGGCGGCCAGGTCGAAAACATCCTCCGCCGCGAACTAAATTCCATGGTCCAGCGGCACGCGAAAAGTGCTAGCGTTCTGCGCCGTGCAGCGGATTTTGCACCGGCAATGGGATTGATCGGAACCTTGATCGGTTTGGTTCAAATGCTCGGAAATCTCGATGATCCGACCACTATCGGCCCGTCCATGGCGGTGGCGCTATTGACCACATTTTACGGCGCCGTTCTTGCCAATCTGGTCTTCGTTCCCCTGGCATCGAAGTTGGAGCGTAACTCCAGCCTCGAAGAGGTGGTCAACAATGTTTACGTGATGGGTGCAGCCTCCATCGGCCGCCAAGAGAACCCGCGGCGGCTAGAAATGCTGTTAAATTCGACAATGCCACCTTCAGAACGCATTCGCTTTTTCGAATAATTAACTTTCTTCGGAGATAATAAGAATATGCGGTTATTAATCATAGGCGCCATGGGTGGGCAAATCGGCGCGGCTAGTCAGATAGCGGTTTCGCGCGGTGCGAAGGTATCGCAAGCCAACGACATCGAAAGCGGGCTCAACACCCTGCGCAAGGGCCAGGGTGCCGATGTGGTCATGATCGACACGGCGCTCGATATCGCGTCTTTCACCAGTGCGCTCACCTCGGAACGCATTGCCATTCCGGTGGTAGCCTGCGGCGTCGGCGACGATGCGCAAACCGCGGTCAAGGCGATCAGGGCCGGGGCGCTCGAATATGTTCCGATGCCGCCGGATGCCGATCTCATTGCCGCGGTCCTGGAAGCGGTTGCCGAAGAATCCCACCGGATCATTTGTGGCGATCCCGCCATGGAAAAGGCCATCAAACTGGCAACCCAGATCGCCGTCTCCAGCGCCAGCATCCTCATCGTCGGTGATTCGGGTACCGGCAAGGAATTGATGGCCCAGCTCATTCACCAAAAAAGCCCGCGCAAAGGCGCCCCGTTCATCGCCGTAAACTGCGCGGCGATACCAGAAAATTTGCTCGAATCAGAATTGTTCGGATATGAAAAAGGCGCCTTCACCGGCGCGGTTTCCAGGCGCATCGGCAAGTTTGAAGAGGCCACCGGCGGCACCTTGCTGCTCGATGAAATCAGCGAAATGGATCTGCGCCTGCAGGCCAAGTTGCTGCGCGCCATTCAGGAGAAAGAAATCGACCGGATTGGCGGAAAGAAGCCGGTACCAGTGGATGTCCGTATCCTGGCAACCAGCAACCGGGACATGGAAAATCAGGTCGCAGACGGTAATTTTCGTGAAGATTTGTATTTCCGGCTGAATGTGGTCACCGTCGCAATTCCGCGTCTGGCTGACCGCCCCGGAGATATCGAACCGCTGATCGCCCATTTTGTCGAAAAATATGCCGAAGCAAATGGAATAATAGCACCAACAATTGCGCCCGAGGCCCTCAAATCGCTGAAAACCCACGCCTGGCCCGGCAATGTGCGCGAATTGGAAAACACCATTCACCGGGGCGTGCTCTTATCCGAAGACGGCGTGATGGGAATGGATGCCATTCAGATGCAGACGTCCAAAGCAAACGCATCTGACCGCGCCGGAGAAATCAATCTGGTCGGACGCACGGTGGCAGATGTGGAAAAGGATCTGATCATCGAGACCCTGGATCATTGCCTGGGAAATCGCACCCATGCCGCCAAGATCCTCGGTATTTCGATCCGCACGCTCCGCAATAAGCTTCGGCAATATTGCGACAATGGTATCGCCGTTCCAATGCCGAACGAAGGCGTTCAACGCCCTAGTGCCTAAATTATGCAGTTAGCTCGAGACCGTAGCAGACATGGCTGAAACAACAACGGAACTGGAAGCCGCACCGGCGGCGGGTGTACCTGCGGCAGCTGGCGGCGTACCCGCCGAAATGATGGACGACGGCGCAGCGTTGGATACGGTTTTCCAAGGCGCGCCGCCATCCGCGGCCGAAGCCGCCATCGGCGAGATGGGCCGGGAACTGATAAGCAAGATCGCGAGCTTCAAGGGCCGCGGCGATATCGCCCTTGCCTTTGGCATCATCGCCATCTTGGTCGTGCTCATCCTGCCCATGCCGAAGTGGATGCTGGACGTTAGTTTGGCGTTTTCCATCATGTTCGCGGTGCTAATCCTGATGACCGTGATATTTTTGGAAAAGCCGCTGGAGTTTAGCGCATTTCCAACAATTTTGCTGATAGCGACCCTGATCAGGCTGTCATTGAACCTGGCCTCGACGCGGCTGATTTTGGCCAATGGCCATGAGGGCGTCGGCGCCGCCGGACAGGTTATCGAAGCCTTCGCCAGCTTCGTCATGGGCGGCAACTTCGTTATCGGCATCATCATTTTCGCGATCCTCGTCATCGTCAATTTCGTGGTCATCACCAAGGGCTCAAGCCGCATCGCCGAGGTCGCGGCGCGCTTCACGTTGGATGCCATGCCGGGCAAACAGATGGCAATCGATGCCGATCTTTCATCCGGCCTGATCGATGAAGCCGATGCCAAGGTGCGGCGCAAAGAGCTGGAAGACGAAAGCGGCTTCTTCGGCGCCATGGACGGCGCCGCCAAATTTGTTCGCGGCGATGCCATCGCCGGGTTGTTGATTACATTTATCAATGTGATCGGCGGCATCATTATTGGCGTTGCGCAACGGGACATGTCATTTCTCGATGCGGCATCTTCCTTTACGCGTTTGACCGTCGGCGACGGTCTGGTGTCGCAAATACCGGCCCTGATCGTATCGACCGCTGCCGGCATGCTGGTCACCAAGGGCAGCACGCCCGGGCCGATGGAAAAGGCAGTGTTCGGCCAATTGGGAGGCAAATCCAAGTCCCTCGGCATGGTTTCTGTTCTTCTGGTAGCCCTGGCGGTGTTGCCCGGAATTCCGGCTGCGCCGTTTATGTTTCTAGCGGTTACGATGGGATCAATCGGGTTTTTTGCCAACCGCCGCGAGGCGAGAAAGTCGGCCGAGTTCAAGGAACGCGAAGCCGCCGAGGAATCCGAGACAATCCCGGTCGCAGAAGAACCCATATCGCAGGTTTTGAAGATCGATCTTTTGCGCCTGGAACTTGGCTACGGGTTGCTGTCGTTGATCAACGAGGGGCCGGAGGGGCAACGCCTGACCGACCAGATCAAAGCCCTTCGTCGCCAACTGGCGGTGGAAATGGGGTTCGTGATGCCGGCGGTGCGCATCCAGGACAACATGCAGCTGTCGGCCAATAATTACGTTATCCGCGCCAAGGAAATCGATGCCGGCAACGGCGATTTGCGCCCGACCATGTTACTGGTTATGGACCCGCGCGGCGAAGATATTACGATCACAGGCGAAGCCACCACCGAGCCGACATTCGGTCTGCCGGCGACCTGGATCGAGGAAACCGCCCGCGAGGAAGCCCTGTTCCGTGGCTATACGGTGGTCGACGCGGCAACCGTGATCACCACGCATCTGACCGAAATCATCAAAGACAACATGTCCGATCTTTTGTCCTACGCCGAGACCCAAAAGCTCATGGACGAATTGGACAAAGACCATCAAAAGCTCGTTGGCGATATCACGCCCGGCCAGATATCCATGGGCGGTATTCAACGGGTGCTGCAAAACCTTCTGCAGGAACGCATTTCGATCCGCGATTTGCCGACGATACTCGAAGGTGTTTCCGAGGCCTGCGCCCAATCGCGCAATGTGATGATGATTACCGAACATGTCCGCACTCGTCTGGCGCGCCAAATCAGCGATACCAACACCACCGGAGACGGGCTCATTCAATTGGTCAGCCTGTCACCCGAATGGGAGCAGACCTTTGCCGAATCGATTATCGGCACCGGCGACGAGCGCCAGCTTTCCATGTCGCCAAGCAATTTGCAGGAATTCATCACCGGGGTACGGCAAACATTCGAGCGCCACGCCATGATGGGCGAAATGCCGGTCTTGCTGACTAGCCCGAATATCCGGCCCTTTGTCCGCTCGATCGTTGAAAGATTCCGCCCGGCGACTGCCGTCATGTCGCAAAACGAAATTCACCCGCGCGCCAAGATTAAAACAGTTGGGCAAATCTAGCGCCGCCACCATAAGTCCCCTTGACCTTCGCCGCCAGTTGCGCGGGAATACAAACCGGTTCAGCTTTTTAAGGCAATTCAAGAGCGACAAATGGCCATTGCTCCCACCGAGGCTACCCCGGCAGGCATGAATGCCAAGGTTCCCAAGATGATCGCCGTTGCTTCGGGCAAGGGCGGCGTTGGCAAAACCTGGTTTGCCATCACCCTGTCGCATGCCTTCGCCAATACCGGGCGCAAGACGCTATTGTTTGACGGCGATCTAGGCTTGGCCAATGTGGATATCCAGCTTGGCCTGATGCCGAAACATGACCTTGGCGCCGTCGTATCGGGCCGCATGCCGCTCAATCAAGCGACCACGGCGTTTGAAGATGGTGGCTTTGATATTGTTGCGGGACGTTCGGGTTCGGGCAATCTGGCCAATGTATCGGCCAAAAGCCTCAATACGCTGGGTGAGGAATTGATCCTGTTGAGCCAAGCCTATCACCAGGTGATCCTGGATTTGGGAGCCGGCGTCGAGAGAACCGTCCGCAATTTAACCAACAGCGTCGATACAATCCTGGTGGTCACCACCGACGAGCCGACGGCGCTGACCGATGCCTATGCGTTTATCAAAATTTCCCATATGGAGCGTCCGAACCTGGATATACGCGTGGTTATAAACATGGCCAATTCGACTCGCGAAGGGGAACGCACCTACAATACGATCTTGAAAGCCTGCCAAGGATTTTTGAAATTTTCGCCGCCGCTGGCCGGCGTGATTCGGCGCGACAGCAAGGTGCGTGAATCGATCCGTAACCAGACGTCTACGCTCGTCCGCTACCCGAACACCGAGGCGGCAGCCGATGTAGAAAGTATCGTGAAAAAGCTTCTGTCATAGCCGATGCAGACCGTCACCCCCCCGCCGCCAACGCCTTCCCCCGTACCGGTATCCGGAATGCCTACGACGGCAGTTTCGGTCAATCCTCCGGCCCAATTGGCCCTTGTTCCCAGAGGCACCATCTTACCCGCGCAAGTGATCAGTCAATTGCCGCAAGGTCTTGCCCAAATACAAACGAGCCTTGGCAAATTTGATATCAGAACGGCGGTGACCCTGGCCGTCGGCGCGAAACTCGATCTGCAATTGCTGCGCGCCGGCCCGCAAGCCCAATTTCAAATTCGCACCATCGATGGCAACGAAGTCACGAACGGGCGCGGCGGGCAACAAGCGGCGGCCAAAGCGCAAAGAAAGGCGCCAATGGCCAGCGGCGCCGCAACCGGCGCATCGGTCACAGGCGGGGCAGCTATTGGCAGCGGCGCGGGCGCACATTCTGCCGCACCAAAAATCGGTCATGGGCCTTTAAAATTGAAGGCCGGATCCTTGGTCCAGGCACAATATCTGGAACCAGCGAGCACCAAGGCAAAGCCGGCGCTGGCCGCCATCGGCCAAGCGCGCCCAGAGGCCCAAAAGACCACGGCCCACCTAGACCGCCCCCAACCGGCACCATCGCGCTCCGGCGGCGGAATATCAGCCCCTGAGCTTGGCCAGAACATCCACGGCAACACCCGCCAAACATCGCGAACAGGCCATGGAGTGCGGAATATGACGGCAGCCGCACAGAAGCCGGGTGCAATCGTTGCGGCCAAGGTGTTGACGATCACCAGGCCGGGAGAGCCGGCACCGCCAGCGGCGGCACAAAACGGCGTCGCCGGGACGGTCGTTGGCTCCAACATGGCAGGATCGCCTTTGGTACAAACAGCTGGGGGCACCTTATCGCTGATCGGCGCGGCGACGCTCCCCGCCGGCACCAAACTGTTGCTCGATTTGCAGGCGGCCACGCCATCCGGCAAATCAGCGACGCAAAATTTTTCGTCCAACCTTGCGGCATCACGGGAATGGCCCAGCCTGGATCAGGCCTTGGGCCAATTGCGCCAAACCGCACCGGACATGGCGCAATCGTTCAGCCAGAACCGGATGCCACAGGCAAACAACCGCCTTGCCGCCAACATTCTTTTGTATTTGAGCGCCTTGCGCGGCGGCGATGTCGGTAATTGGTTGGGGGAAATGACGCGCAATTTGGAACAATCGCAGCCGGAATTGGCGGGGCGCCTCAGGGAAGATTTCGTCCAGGTGGCGCGCCTGTTCAACGAAAACCCGCAGAGCGATTGGCGTACATTGATTATTCCGTTTATGAACGGCGAAGGGCTGGATGCGCTACAAATGCATTTGCGTGGACAGTCAACCGGCGCTGATGACGATGACGGCAGCGAAGACGCATCTCGGTTTCTGGTTGATATCGACCTGAGCCGCCTCGGCCGTATACAGATGGATGGGCTGGTAAAATCGAGTGGTAAGAAATTCGATTTGATATTCCGCACCGAGGAGCCGCTACCCGCTTATATGCGCAAAGATATCAGCCGAATTTTTCATGATTTTGCCGAGCTGGGGGGCATAACCGGCAGCCTGACATTTCACGCCGCTACGCGCTTTGTCCACGTACCCATAGATACATCAGGCGGTCTGAAACGTTCCGGCTTGATGGTATAGAGACGCTACCATGGATGCCCTAGCCCGCCGCAGCCACATCAAGACCACCCCCAATCCCGATGAGCGTCTCGATTACGTGATTACGTTGACCGGTACCCTTGGCTTTCGGGCAGCTGAGAGTTCGTGCCAATTCAGCATCCGCTACATCCCCGATAAATTGATCATTTCGCAGGCGTCGTTCGCCGCGTATTTGGACGCCGTCGGCGAAGTGGAATGGGCCAATCTTGAAGAGGCGGCGACGGCGATGCTTGAGGATATGGGCAACGAAGTGGTTGCCCGCTGGATGCAGATCAAGGCCGTGTTAAGTGAGGACGGCGGCGGCACGGCAGCCTTGAGCCATCAGATCGTACTGGAAGATAAGCAGCCCCAATGGGACAACGCGTCGTTGCTGGCCCGGCTGGCGGTGATTTAGCTAAGCCCAATTCGCATGGCGCATGCGACACCCGGAATCCGCATGAACATCATCGTCATTATGGACATCCGGTCCGAACCGGGCGCGGCTTTAATTGGCAAAACCCTCGCTGGGTCATGCGCAACCCGCTTAGGAATCGGTAAATTCGCTTAAAGTTTATTTTGGCGCCGGTGGCGTTCCTGGCCCAGCTCGTCCAGCACCAATTGCTCGTCGCGGGCGCGCTCGGCGTCTTCGATTTCGTCGCGCGCCTCCTTGGCAATCTCAAAGACCTTCAATTCCTTGAATTCTTCCCGCATCTCTTCCTGGGCGACGGCGATTTTTTCTTCAAATTCGACTGTCGCGTCCATTATTTGCTGGCGCCGGGCTATGGCCTCAGCTGCATAAGGCCCGTATAAATATCCGGCCTCCTCGGGCGATTGCTGCGCCGCATTCTGCTCGGAGACGATTTCCACCTCCAGGTTTTTGGCCCGATGTTCCAGATCCAGAACCTCGCCCAGAAGGGCACCCAGATCCCGACGTTTCTCATCAACAATATATTTGTGCAGCCGGACAATCGCTTTCAGATCCTTGGCCATCGGCTAGCCCTCCGGCGCATAGTTCATATCAAGCGCATCGGCGAGGCTACGGTAACACTCTTCCAAGCCGCTTTGTTCGCCCTTGGTCTGGCGGAGAAATTCCTCGATGGCGGAATTATAATGGATGGCCTCATCGACGTGATGGTCCGAGCCTTGCCGGTAAGCACCGAGGCGGATCAATTCGGACATGTCTTCATACACGGAAACAAGCTGGCGGCCACGATTGATGATCTCGTTTTGGGCGCTGGTGTTGCAATCTGGCATTGTCCTCGAAACGCTGCGCAGTATATTGACGGCTGGGAAGCGACCGCGCTCGGCGATGGCCCGGTCGAGCACAACGTGCCCGTCCAGAATGCCGCGGACCGCATCGGCTACCGGCTCATTATGATCATCTCCCTCGACCAGGACGGTGAACAGACCAGTAATGCTGCCCTGCCCAGCAATGCCCGGTCCTGCCCGCTCCAGCAACCTCGGCAATTCGGCAAACACTGCGGGCGTATAGCCGCGCGTCGCCGGCGGTTCGCCGGCGGACAAACTGATTTCCCGCTGCGCCATGGCAAACCGGGTCACACTGTCCATCAGGCATAGAACATCGCGGTTGGTATCGCGGAAATATTCGGAAACCGCCATGGTCATGTAAGCCGCCTGGCGCCGGACCAGGGCCGGCTCGTCCGACGTGGCGACAACGACAACGCTACGCTTGAGACCTTCTTCGCCAAGATCGTCCTCGATAAACTCCCGGGCCTCGCGGCCACGTTCACCGATCAGTCCGATGACGCTGACATCGGCGTTTGTATGGCGTGCCATCATCGACAGCATGGTGGATTTGCCAACGCCCGATCCGGCAAAAATTCCCATGCGCTGCCCTTTGCAGACTGTCAGGAAGGCGTTCATCACGCGCACCCCAAGATCGACCTTGCCGCCGACGCGGGTGCGCTTGTGGGCCGGCGGCGGGGAGTTTTGAATGGTGTACGGCGCCGGCCCGACAGGCAACGGCCCCTTGTCGTCCAGCGGTCGGCCAAAGGCGTCAATCACGCGCCCCAGCCAGGCAGCATCGGGATATATAACCGGCTCGGAAGTTCCAATCTCCACACGGCAACCAAGGCCGATGCCTTCTAGCGTTCCAAACGGCATCACCAGCGCGCTGGTCTCGGAGAACCCAACCACTTCGCAAACCACGTGGCGGCCGTTGCGCGCCTCGATGGAGCAATGATCGCCAATCGATAGCCGGCCCTCGACGCCATTGATTTCCACCAGCATACCGAGGATCGAGGTTACCCGGCCATAGACATGGAAGTCGGGCAATCGATTGATTTCATTGAGAATATTTTCGACGATGTAGGACATTGCCGTTTCTTGATCCGAGCCCACGAACTTGTTGCTTTGTTATAACCAATTTTCGCAGCGACGGTTTAAGGATTGGTTACTGGCGCTTGTTAATCTGGCGAATAATCATAGCAACACAGTAGCCGGCAGGCAGATCAAATCGCTAGATTTGTATATTTTGCCTCTGGGGCTTTGCGAATCGGCAGGTGGTATTCTTGGGTAACGCCAAATCGTTGTGCAAAATATATTCGCCCAACAACCTTCTAAGCTATTGATATTTCATGGTTGAATGCGCACATTTAAGATTGAATTGGAAAACTTGCAACAACCCGCTTAGGCTTTTATGTTAACCATTCGTTAGCTTGGGCCCAAGTCTAGAGAAAGGTAAGCCATGCGTGTCCTTCTCGTGGAAGACGATCCCACCACGTCGCAAAGTATCGAGATGATGTTGTCATCGGCCAGTATGGTTGTCGATGTAACCGATCTTGGTGAAGACGGGCTGGAAATCGGCAAGTTGTATGATTACGACATAATCATTCTTGATCTCATGCTGCCCGATATTGATGGCTATGAAGTATTGAGGCGCCTTCGCAATTCTAAGGTGGAAACGCCTGTCTTGATCCTTTCGGGTCTGACTGAATCGGAAAACAAGGTCAAGGGGCTCGGCTCCGGTGCCGATGATTATTTGACCAAGCCATTTGTCAAAGACGAGCTGATTGCGCGTATTCTTGCCATCGTGCGTCGCTCCAAGGGACATTCCGACTCGATCATTCGTTGCGGTAAGCTCGCCGTTAATTTGGATGCGCATACCGTCGAAGTGGATGACAAACCCGTCCATCTGACCGGTAAAGAATACGGAATTCTCGAACTTTTAAGCCTTCGCAAGAGCACCACCCTGACCAAGGAAATGTTTTTGAATCATCTCTACAATGGTATTGATGAGCCGGAGCTGAAAATTATCGATGTGTTCGTCTGCAAGCTCCGGAAAAAATTGGCCAAGGCCTGCGAGGATGAAATCTACATCCATACGGTTTGGGGGCGGGGTTATGTTTTGAGGGAGCCGGAAGAAGACGCCGGAAAACCCAAAAAGCCGACGCGCGAAAAGGCAAGCGCCTAGCGCTCCACGACATTATATGCATTTAATTTGGCAGCCGGCGCGCGGACCGGACGGGATTGTTGCGTGCGCTGCCAAAGCGGTTCTGGACAAATATCAATCGATTTGACGGGAACAAACTGGTTTTAATGCTTGGCGCGGTGCGTCGCGCGCACCTGAGACAAATGTGGTGGCAAAACCACCCCGGCCAAATGGTTCATTTTTGTCCAGAACCGCCCTAGGATGCAAAGGCGGCTACGGCGGGATGTTCCATAAACGCTGATGGGCCGGATTCTTTGCTAGCAACCTCATAGACACCGCGCAATTTCGGTATCGGCTGAAATAAATTCGATATTCCAAGAACGGTCTCGGCGCCGCCAAGAAACAACAAACCATCGGGCGGCATGCATTCGGCAATTCGCGCCAATATCTGGGCCTTGGTCTCCTGATCAAAATAAATCAAAACATTGCGGCAAAACACGATGTCAAACTGGCCGAGGGTCGCGAAGCTATCCAAAAGATTGAATTCCCGGTATTTGACCATCGAGCGCAGCTCAGATTTCACCCGCCAATGTTCGTCTTCTTTGTCAAAATATTTGACCAAATTTTGAACCGGCAATCCCCGCTGAACCTCGAACTGGGTGTAAAGCCCGTTTATAGCCTTATCCAATATATCGGTGGAAATATCCGTTCCCAATATATCGACATTCCAACCTGCAATTTTGGGCCCAAGTTCGTTGAGGATCATCGCCAGAGAATACGGCTCCTGCCCGCTGGAAGCGGCCGCGCACCAAATTTTAATTTTGCGCGTATTTTGGCGTGCGTCCAGATAGTAAGGCAAGGTTGCTTCACGAAAAATATCAAACGGCTTTATATCTCTGAAAAAGAACGACTCGTTCGTGGTCATGGCCTCAATGATCGCCTTTTTGACCTCGGGACTGGTTCCATTTTTTGCGCGAACGACCAATTCCTCAATACCGTTCAGTGATAGCTTGCGCGCGACAGGGATCAGCCGACTTTCGAGCAAATAGGATTTTTCCTCTGTCAGTACGAGGCCCGATTCACGTTTTAGCATTTCCTGTAGAAAATTGAAATCGCCCGGGCCCATTACATGCCCTTGTCCATAAATTCAGCAACGTAGGGCGCAAGGTCATCGATAGGCAGGACGGCCGTGCACAGCCCCGCGGAAGCAACGGCGCCCGGCATTCCCCAAACCACGCTCGATGCTTCATCCTGGGCAATAATTGTTCCGCCAGCGGCGACGATATTTTCTCCGCCCTTCATGCCGTCATATCCCATGCCGGTCAAAATAACGACCAGAACGTTGGACCCGTAGTGCTCGGCAACACTTCTGAGCATCGGATTAACGGCCGGTCGGCAGTAATTTTCCGGAGGTCCCTGATTGAGGGTGATTTTCTTTACGGCATCGACTTCCTCTACCTGCATATGATAATCGCCCGGCGCCACGTAAATGTGCCCGGCTCGAAGAATTTCGCCATCCTGGCCCTCGTCGGCGGGAAATCCAGCCGATTTGGTCAAATGCTGCGCCAGGATTTTGGTAAAATTCGGCGGCATATGTTGGGTTACCAGCGCCGGCACCGGCAGCTTTCCATTCAGGCCCTTGAAGAATGTAAACAGCGCTTGCGGGCCGCCCGTGGAGGAGCCGACCACAAGAATACGCGGCTTCGAGCGTATCGTCGCCTTCGGGCGCAAGACAACTTCTGCGCTCGGAATAATCTTTGGGTTGGCCGCGGTAGCAGGTTGGGGTGCGCGGCCGAATTTACCTTGTGCTAGATTTTTGATTTTCTCCAGCAGTTCATGCTGAAAATCCTTGCCGCCTGTCATTTCGCGAGATGATGACGGTTTGGTGATATAGTCCGCCGCGCCAGCCTGAAGCGCCCGCAAACTAATTTCAGCATTTTTCATCGTCAGGGTGGAGGCTATGATCACCTTGATTTTAGGATCTTTGGCCAAAATCTGCGGCAATGCGGTCAAACCGTCCATTACGGGCATTTCGATATCCAGCACGACGACATCAACATCGCCCTTATCGACGCGTTTAACCGCCAGCAATCCATTGGCCACGGTATCGACGACTGCAACATTCGGATCGTTGGAAATCATCTTGGAAATCAAGCCGCGAACGACCGCGGAATCGTCAACAATCAAGACATTGATAATTGGGTTATTGCTATTCAATTTATTTTACCCGGCACACTCGATTGCATCAGCGAAACCAGCCAATGAACGAGAAAAACCTCAAACACCCTTACAGAAGGCCGACTTGCGCAAACTTGGCCTGTATAATTTCACCATCGAACGGCTTCATAATGTATTCATTTGCTCCCGCTTCCATGGCTTCTTGGATATGGTTGACGTCGTTTTCGGTTGTACAGAACACGACCACGGGGCCATCGCCACCCGGCAATTGACGGAGATTTTTGAGAAAATCTATCCCATCCATCACTGGCATGTTCCAATCAAGGAGAACAGCATCGGGCATTTGATTTTTGCACAAATCCAGCGCCACCTGACCGTCTTCGGCTTCGACGGTCTCAAAATCCAACTCTTGAAGGATTTTTTTGGCGACCATTCGTATAACTTTTGAATCATCTACAATTAAACAGGATTTCATGGCTTTTCGTTTGACCTTTTCGATTTCAATTCAAATCAAGCCGCCCCGGGCAAAGAATAAGGACGGCACATGCATAAAGGGCGATTTGCGGTAATGTCTACTAAAATCCGTTACTCTGCAACGATCATGTACCGTCCGCAGACTGAACCACGTGGGACAAGGAATCCACCAATGCATCGCGGTCATATTTTGACACATAATCGCTAAAACCGACTTCGCGTCCGAGATCGAAATCCTGCTCCGATACCCGCGACGAAAGCGCTACCAGCGGTGTATTCTGCCAGGCGCCATCACCGCGCACGGTCCGCGCGAACTCAAAACCGTTCATATCGGGCATTTCGATATCGCTGACGATAATATCGAACTTGTCACCCCGCTCCCTGAGATCAAGCGCTTCTTGCGCACGCTCGGCGGTCACGACATCGTAACCGGCGACGGAAAGAAGCGGTGTCATCATGTTACGAAAGAAGGAGCTGTCATCGACAAGCAACAGTTTACGCCGACGGCCCAACAAGGCGTTGCTTTCGCTGGCGCTCCCGTTAAACCAATCGGAAAACCCTTTGGTCAGATAATAACCGGCATCGATAACATCAGTCGCCTTGCCGTTGATCACCGCACTACCGACTAAACCGTCCGTGCTTGAGCGTAATTCTACGTTCACGTCATCTTCGACAATATCGATGATTTCTTCGACGACCAAACCCATGGAACGGTCTTTGTCGGTGAACACGAGTATCGACTGCATGCCTTCCGGCTTCCATTCGTAGTCTTCATTGTAGGGGATCAGCGGCATCAATTGCCCGCGATATTGAACCACGCGCTGGGCGTTGGAATATTCGACAGTGGAAAGATCGATTTCCTCCAATCGCGCGACCAGGGCCAGCGGGACCGCTTTCAGCGATTCGCCGCCAGATTTGAATACCAACATGGCCTGGCGTTCGCTGCTCGCCGCTGTCTCGGAAACCACCGAGCTCTCTGCCTTGGCCGCACCCATCGACATCTCGCCGGTGGCCGATGCGATGCCGTTGGGATCCAAAATCATGATCACGCTGCCATCGCCAAGGATGGTGTTCCCGGAAAACAGACTGATGTCCCGCAAAATCGGCGCGACCGGTTTGACAACGATTTCCTCGGTATCAAACACGCGGTCGACGATAATGCCGAAGGTATAATTGCCGACCTGGCTGACGATGATAAATGCCTCGTCATCGGGGCCATGCTCAGTGGCGCCATCCAATTTGAGCAGCGACGATAGCTGCACCAAAGGCAGCAACCGATTGCGAAGGCGTAAGACCGGCGCATTGTTGATCATCTCGATGGCATTCTCGGAATGGGCCGAAGCGCGGACCAATTCCAATACGCTGATTTGCGGAACGGCGAACCTCTGATTGGTGCATTCGACAATAAGCGCCGATACAATGGCCAAGGTTAGCGGGATTTTGATGGTGAATGTGGAACCCTTGCCGGCGACCGAGTTCAATTCAATGGTGCCGCCAATTTTTTCGATATTCGTGCGGACAACATCCATACCAACACCGCGCCCCGATACGCTGGTCACTTTTTCGGCGGTCGAGAATCCGGCATTGAAGATGAATTGCTGAATCTGCTGATCCTGCATGCCCTCCAATTCTTCATCGGTAGCCAATCCATTTTCGATGATTTTGCCTTTGATACGGTCCATATTCAGGCCGCGGCCATCGTCGGCAATTTCAATGACAATGTGCCCGCCCTCATGGAAGGCCTGCAATAGAACGACCCCGGTTTCGGGTTTGCCAACTTCGGTGCGCTCGGCCGGAGTTTCCAACCCATGATCAGCCGAATTGCGGACCATGTGGGTCAACGGATCCTTGATCAGCTCCAACACCTGGCGATCCAGCTCGGTTTCGGCGCCAACCATTTGCAGATCGATTTTCTTATTGGCTTCCAACGCCAGATCACGAACGATGCGGGGCAATTTGGCCCAGGCGTTACCGATGGGCTGCATGCGGGTCTTCATTACACCCTCTTGAAGATCCGACGTTATGTGGCTAAGGCGCTGAAATGGTACGTTAAACTCGCTGTCTTCGCGGCCCCGGACCATCTGGTTGAGCGCGTTGCGGGTCAGAACCAGCTCGCTGACCAATGTCATGAGATTTTCCAACAAATCGACATTCACCCGGATCGTCTGCTGAGCGATCGCCGATTCCTTGGTACCGCCTTCAGGAGCCGGAGATGGCGCCGTCTTTTTCACTTCGGCCGGCAACGACGCTTTTGCATCGCTGCCAGATTCTTGCGAACGTTCGGCAGCCATTTCGGCGGCCATTATCTTTTCGGTCGAACTTTTGACGCCGCTCGCCTCGGCGGCCATCACCTCTTCCAGCAGCTCGGCAGCCACCGGAAAACCTTGCTCGTTCAAAATAGGACCGCTGGGCGCGGCTGCCGGCTCATCGGCGGGCGCTTCTTCAGGCTCGGGCTCTGCCGCAGCGGCGGACGCGTCTCCATCGGCCATGGCGCGCAGCTTACCGATCAGACCGCTGTCGTCGCCTTCCGGCTCGGACCCGGCCTCTTCCAAGCCGCCAAGCAAATCGCGGATGGTATCGATAGTTTGCAGCACCAAGGTTACCGCATCGGGGGTGACTTCAAGTTCACCGTCACGAAATTTTCCGAGCACGTCTTCGCCGGCATGGGCCACGGCTTCAAGCCTGGGCAATCCAAGAAAACCACTGGTACCTTTGATCGTATGAACAAGCCGGAATATATTCGAAAGAATCGCATTGTTGCTCGAATCCTGCTCGAATTTGACCAACTCAACATCGAGCACGGCGAGGTTTTCCGAAGTTTCAGTCAAAAATTCTGTTAATAGATCGTCCATGATCCGGGCTCCAGTTCAATGGTCTCAAGAGAGACCGCCATTTTTCGCGTCTTGTACCTACAGATGGGGACTGCTTCAGCAAATCTGTACCCCTTTAGGTCAAATAAATCGGTGATGATGTATTTTTACGCAAAAGGGGCCGAATACCGGCTAATCCGTAACATTAAACTCTACGGTATCTGGGGACTTGTCAGAGAAATGCAAGGCCATCTGGTTTGCCAGGGAAATTTGGAGACAATTATAAGCAACAACATTGCGAATCGATATATCGTCGATGCGTAGGTGTTGATCAAATCCGTTCCGTGTTTCGGGATGTAATGCACACCGGTCCCCAGACACTTTGACATATATATGTAGGCGATTTGTGGAAGCCCCGAGATCAATTTCCAGCTCCGCGGTACGGCGGGCACATTCGGCGGCGATCAATACGAGACCAAGAACCATCTTGCCCGCGGTCTTTATAAGACGCTCGCCATCTTCTGGTTTTTGGTGCCAAGTCAGTTCCATCTTGTTGTCCATCGCATGGCTGGCGATCATTTGCCGCAACAATCCAAATTCCGTCGTTGCCTCATCACCACCTCCCCAGCCGCCAAACGCGAGCCGGAAATATTCGAGACGCTGAGCGGCCTGGCGCGAGGAGGCGCCGATCAGTGACATGGCATCGTCTTGCATGCCGGAACTTGCATCGGTCAACAACTCCATGCCGTTATTGATGGCGCCCACCGGGCTAATGAGATCGTGGCAAATTTTAGAGCATAGAAGCTCTGCAATTCGCTGATGAATAATTTCGGTCATGCTCTGCCGGGTCCACCTTTTCAAAATTTAACGCATTGGATTGTGGCACAGGTGACCCAAATATCTCAAATTGAGAAATAGAATTGATACAAGGGGTGCGTTTGCATAAGTTCAGCCCATCGGACAAAACGTAAGTCGCAACCATCACAGCAGCGCCGGAGATGAGCAAAGAAGCATGGATGCCCCCTCGGACGATCAAAGAAAAAAAAGAAAAAAGGGTTTGCCGAAAGGCAGGCAAATCACACCGGACGCCTTGCAATACGTGCAACGGATTTTGGGTGATCAACCACGCGATGGATCGCTACTGATAGAATTCCTGCACCGCATTCAAGATGATCAAGGTCATTTGTCCTCGGCCAACTTGGCGGCGCTTGCGCACGAGTTAAAGCTTTCGCAAGCCGAGGTGTATGAGGTTGCGAGTTTTTATCATCATTTTGAAATCGTTAAAGAAGATGACAAAAGTCCGGCGCAATACACCGTTCGGGTTTGCGGCAGTATCGCTTGCGAGATGGCCGGCTCCGAAGCACTTTTCAACCAGCTTGAAAAAAATCTGGGGAGTGCGGTTCGCATTGTTCACGCGCCGTGCATGGGTGCCTGCGACAAGGCGCCGGTGGCGTCGATGGGAAAGCACCAATTCCCCCATTGTTCGGTGGAGGATATCGGCAAGGCGGCGGAATCCGATGCGGTAACGCCGATAATTCCCGACTATGAATCGGTCGACGCCTATGGTGAACGGGGCGGATATGAAACGCTAAAAAAACTGCGGGCGGGAAGCCTTGCAGGCAGCGACATATTGGAGGAGCTGGAAGCAGCTGGTTTGAGGGGGATGGGCGGCGCCGGGTTTCCGGTGGCACGAAAATGGAAGTTTTTGGAGGGGAGCGAAAAGCCGCGCACCCTCGTGGTCAACGCCGACGAAGGCGAGCCCGGCACCTTTAAGGACCGTCTGTGCCTTGAAGACCAGCCCCATCAATTCCTGGAAGGGACCTTGATCGCCGCGCACACCGTCGAAGCCGGTGACGTCTACATCTATTTGCGCGACGAATACCCGCATATTCATGAGATTTTGAGCCGTGAAATTGCGGCCTTGGAGGAAAGCAGCATTTCGCTGCCGGTGCGTCTGCATCTGAGGCGCGGCGCCGGGGCATATATATGTGGCGAGGAGACGGCGCTTCTCGAAAGTTTGGAGGGAAAGCGGGGATTACCGAGGAACCGGCCACCCTACCCCGCCCAAAAAGGACTATATGGGAGGCCAACGCTGATCAATAATGTCGAAACCCTGCACTGGGTGAGCCTGATCATGCAAAACGGCGCCCAATGGTACCTGGACCAGGGGCAGCCGCGCTTCTATTCAGTTTCAGGACGGGTAAAAAATCCGGGCGTGGTGCGCGCACCGTCAGGAACCACGGCGCGCCAGCTCATTGAAGAGCATTGCGGCGGCATGGCGGATGGTGAGCGCTTTACCGCTTACCTTCCGGGCGGCGCCTCGGGCGGCATATTGCCGGCGGCGCTGGCCGATGTTCCACTGGATTTCGGCACGCTGGAAGAGCATGGCTGTTTCGTGGGCTCTGCCGCCGTCGTGGTATTCTCGGACCTAGACGACATGCGCAGCGTCGCCAGAAATTTGATCGGCTTTTTTGAAGACGAGAGCTGCGGCCAATGCACGCCCTGCCGCATCGGATGCGAAAAATTGCTGACATTGATGGCGGGCGAAGAATGGGACGGCGATCTCATGCGCGATCTGGCCGGCACCATGCGCGACGCATCGATTTGCGGGCTTGGCCAGGCAGCGCCCAATCCTGTTTTATCGACCTTGAAATTCTTTCTGGAGGATAAATTATGAGCGAGAACACGGCGTTCATCCTCAATGGAGCCGAAGTCAGCGCGGCTTCCGGTGAAACCATTTGGCAATGCGCGGACCGGCTGGGCATCGAGATACCGCATCTTTGTTATCGGCACGCCGCCGATTATCGCGGCGACGGCAACTGCCGCACTTGCCTGGTGGAAATTGACGGTGAACGGGCGTTGGCGCCATCCTGCATCCGCGAGCCGGAAGAAGGCATGGTCGTCACCTCCAATTCCGAGCGGGCAAAAAAAACGCGGAGCGCCGTGTTTGAGCTGCTTCTTGCCGACCAGTCAGAACCCGAAGGCGAGTTCAAAAACTGGCTGGACCAAATGGCGATCACCGACAGCCGGTTCCCAAAGAGCCGCGCGCTTGAGGCAGATACCAGCCACACCGCCATCGCAGTGGATATGAACAAATGCATCCATTGTAAATTGTGCGTCCAGGCTTGCCGCGAAATTCAGGGCAATGACGTTATCGGCATGGCCATGCGCGGCTCCGAAAGCGCCATTGTATTCGATATGGCGGACCCCATGGGCGCCAGCAGTTGCGTTGCCTGCGGCGAATGCGTGCAGGTGTGCCCCACCGGTGCGCTAAAATCTTCCGCACCCGACGCGCCAGAAGCAAATGTCGACGCCGACAAGACCGTCGATAGCGTCTGCCCCTATTGCGGCGTTGGCTGCCAGGTTCGATTTCACGTCAAGGACAACAAGATCGTCCAAGTGGACGGCCGCAACGGCCCCGCCAATCACGGTCGGCTGTGCGTAAAGGGCCGGTTTGGGATGGACTATGCCAGCCATGACCACCGCCTGACGGTACCTTTGATCCGCAAAGATAGCGCTGTGAAAACCGAGGAAATTACGGTTGATCCGAACGATCCGTTCGATCAGTTCCGCATTGCCACTTGGGACGAAGCGCTGGACAAGGCCGCCGATGGTTTCAAAGATATTCTCGAAAGTAAGGGAGCCAAGGGGCTTGCCGGTTTTGGTTCGGCCAAAGGGTCTAACGAGGAAGCCTATTTGTTTCAGAAATTGATCCGCACCGGCTTTCGCACCAACAACGTGGATCACTGCACCCGGCTTTGCCACGCATCCTCAGTTACCGCTCTGTTGGAAGGCATTGGATCAAGCGCGGTCACGGCGCCGTTTATCAGTTGCCTAGATTCGGACGTCATCGTTGTCATCGGCGCGAACCCGACGGTCAATCATCCCGTCGCGGCGACGTTCATCAAAAATGCGACCGAAGCGGGCGCCGAACTGATTGTTATGGATCCGCGCAGAAACGCCCTGGCGCCTTACGCCAGCAATTTTCTGCAATTCAATCCGGGCAGCGATGTGGCGATGTTGAACGCGTTGCTGAACGTGATCGTCGAAGAAAAGCTTTATGACCGGCAATACGTGGAAGCGCACACCGAAGGATTTGCCGAGCTTGCCGAGCATGTCGCACAATTTACGCCCGAACGGATGTCGCCATTGTGCGGTATCGAGCCCGAAGAGCTATGCCAGGTGGCACGCAAAATCGCCGGCGCCGGCGCGGCGATGATATTTTGGGGCATGGGGATTGCCCAGCATACGCATGGGACCGACAACGCGCGCTGTCTGATCGCGCTGGCATTGATCTGTGGCCATGTGGGAAGGGCCGGCGCCGGGCTGCATCCGCTTCGCGGCCAGAACAACGTGCAAGGCGCATCCGACGCCGGACTGATTCCGATGATGTATCCGGACTACAAGCTGGTTTCGGATAGGAAAAATCAGGAGTATTTCGAGGATTTTTGGGGGACGGCGCTTGATCCTGAACCGGGACTGACCGTGGTGGAGATCATGGACTCGATCTTTGAAGGGGAAATCGAAGGGCTGTATGTGATGGGGGAAAACCCCGCCATGTCGGACCCAGACACGAACCATACCCGCCAAGCGCTTGCCAAGCTAAAGCATCTTGTGGTTCAGGATATCTTCCTGACCGAGACGGCAAATTTTGCGGATGTTATTCTTCCCGCATCCGCTTGGCCGGAAAAAGACGGCACCGTCACCAACACCGACCGGCGCGTTCAAATAGGCCGCCGCGCATTGGACATGCCGGGAGAGGCACGCCAGGACTGGTGGCTTATCCAGGAATTAGCCCGCCGCATCGGGCTTGATTGGAATTATGGCGGCCCCGAAGACGTTCATGGGGAAATGCAGCAATGTATGGCGTCCATGCGCCATATTCCCTGGCAGCGCCTGGAAATTGAAGAAGCGGTTACCTACCCGTGCCTCGGCGAAGATCAGCCCGGGCACGAGATAATTTTTGGCGATGGATTTCCAACGACCAACGGGCTTGGCCGGCTGGTCCCGGCGGATATCACACCGCCCGACGAAGTTCCGGATGAAGAGTTTCCAATGGTGCTGACCACGGGCCGCCTGTTGGAGCATTGGCACACGGGTGCCATGACACGCCGGGCTGAAAGCTTAAGCACGATTGAGCCGGAGGCCGCCGTTCATGTCTCGCCTTTGGATATGGAGCGATTGGAACTGGATCCAGGTGAAACCGTAGCGGTCACCACGCGGCGGGGCACCATCCAATTGGCGGCGCGCCGCGAGCCCAATATGCCGGAAGGCCTGGTGTTCATTCCATTTTGCTTTGCCGAGGCGCCGGCCAATATGCTGACCAATCCGGCGCTTGACCCGTTTGGCAAGATACCGGAGTTGAAATTTTCCGCCGCCCGTTTGGAAAAAACGTCGCCGTGAATTCCAAACGGGATGTGTTTTCCGTATTGCTGTCCGGCGTGCAGGATACGCCGGTTCTAAACATCACAATCGGCGTCAATTGGACCCTCGTGGAAACTGCCGAAGGCTGTGGACTAGCACAGACCCCCAGACGCGACGCTCCAGGGTGTCAGCCTGTTCGGAACGCCGGAACCTTGGCGGAAGGGGGCCTCGCGGCGCTGGCCGCATTGGTGCAATCGGACAATCCCCTGGAGACATCGGTCGGGGTTGCCGCCATTAACGCCCACCACAATCGCTATAATACTGAAGGGCCTGATCTAAACGGCCTGGGCGCATTTCAAGACGTCGAAGGGCTGGTTGCCGTAATCGGCCGCTTCCCAAATCTTGAGCGCCACCTGAATAATTATTGCGTGATTGAACGGGAACCCAGGGAAGGCGAGTACGGCGAAGGGGATATGGAGGAAATACTGCCAAAATGCGAAGCCGTGGTGATCACGGCGGCGACACTGGCCAATGGAAGCGCCGGGCCCATTATCGAATTGGCGGGAAACGCGCGGAAGGCCTTTGTCGGGCCCGGCACACCACTGGCGCCAGCGCTGTTTGCAGAGGGGATTGTTTGTTTGGCGGGAATGGTGATCGACGATGCGGCGCGGGCGCGCAAAGTCATTGGCCAAGGCGGGGCGGTGGCGGCACTGAAAAACTGTGGCCGGTACGTTACGTTGATGGCGCCGTGATGTTGCGCGCGATTTCCTCGGCGCGTTTCAAATCATCGCTTTCGTTAATATTGAAAAATGGATCATAAGGGTCTGTTTCGAAGGCCACCTCGGCGAGGCGATGGCGCGCCGTCCAGCGATCAATTTTGCGGACATTTTCTTGGGTAAGGGCATGGCGAAGATCACCCGCCAACGATGTAGACCATAATCCGCAAACCGGGTGCACCCGGCCGGCGGAGCACGCCGATACCAGGTCCGCCCCCTGGTCCTCGGCAGCATCCAGATAGCGTTGGACCAGGCCCGCTGGAACAAACGGCGCGTCCGCCGGGAAACTGACGATCCATTTTACATCGGGATGCTGGCTTGCGCCCCATTCCATAGCCGCAAGAATGCCCGCAAGCGGGCCTTGGAATCCCTCGACGGAATCGGCGACAACGGGCAAGGCGTAGTCTTGAAATCGGGACGCGTCGCCGTTGGCATTGATGATCATATAGCTGGTTTGCGGAACCGCGCGTTCCGTAACCCAGTCCAGGATGGGCCGGCCCAGGAGCGGGCGCATACATTTGTCGCCGCCGCCCATGCGCCGCGCCAAGCCGCCGGCAAGAATGACGCCGATGGTTTTGATCATGCCTTTTTCGAATTCATGCGGGCAGGATTGGCGGACCCATCCGCCTCGCCGTCCGTTTGCGCATCAAAAACAATGCGATGTTCACCGGCGAGGGCCAAAAAACGTTGGCCGCGCGCACGACCGATCAACGTCAAATTAGCTTGGCGCGCCAAATTGACACCCCAAGCTGTAAACCCCGAACGCGAAACCAATATTGGAATGCCCATCTGAACGGTCTTGATCACCATTTCGCTGGTAAGCCGTCCAGTGGTGTAAAAAATCTTGTCGGCACCATCGATACTTTCAAGGCGCATATAACCGGCGATTTTATCGACGGCATTGTGGCGGCCAACATCTTCCATATAGATAAGTGGCTTGTCGCCCTCGGCGAGGACGCAGCCGTGGATAGCTCCGGCTTCCAAGTACAAACTCGGCGCCGTGTTGATTTTCTTGAGGAGCGTAAAGAGATCGCTGGTATTGATCCGCGCGGCATCGGGCAAATTTATCTCGTCGAATTTTTCCATTAGATCGCCGAACACAGTTCCCATCGCGCAGCCCGATGTTAGCGTTTTTTTAGCAAGTTTTTCTTCGAAGTCCGATTCAAATTCGGTCCGGACGACAACGGTTTCAATATCTTCCTCGTAGTCGATGCCGGTTATCTTGTCTTCTGGGGACAACATGTTCTGATTGACCAGATATCCGACCGCCAAATATTCCGGATAGTCGCCAATGGTCATCATAGTCACGATTTCCCGGGAATTGAGGTAAAGCGTCAACGCCCGCTCCACCGTCACCGAAACCGTGACCGCGTTTTTATCGTGATCGGTGCCCGTAATCCGCTCGACCAATCGCTGATCATCCGGGTCCGGTGCTACCGAAAATTCCTTCAATTTGGCCATCAATCTTCCGATCCTCTGCACTGTTGGAAGCATACCGCAGGAACCCGTCTTTGGACATACAATCAACAAATCCGCCGGGTAGCACCCGGGTTAAGGTTTCGGTAACGTGTTGTCATATACCCTGGTGCCCTCGGTTCATGACTAGGGAAATTCGATCATGTCCGCAAAAAGCGAACTTAAGTCAGCCACCAGGCAATGCGCGTTCATCCACCGTCTCGTTATCGAGGCGGAAGCTTGCACCGACACAGACCGTGCCGGTCTTCTATACGGGATGGCCAAAGAGGAAAGTGGCAATCTTGCCAAGACGCTAACGACCCTCCTGGCCCGCAAACGACCGGCGCACCAATTGGCTCGGGCGCGCGCCGCCTGATAACAAGCCATGGTGCGGTCAATTAGCCACAAGGTAACGGCAATTGCCGTTTGCCCGTGACAAGTCACGCCTAAAGTCTTACTTTTCAATACATTGTTTGACGAAAGGTGCTCGGCAATCTAGCCGCTTAAAAGCCATGACTGACCTTATAGATCCTTTTGGACGCCAGGTGAGCTACTTGCGCGTTTCGGTGACTGACCGGTGTAACTACCGGTGCGTTTACTGCATGGCGGAAAACATGACATTTCTGCCCAAAAGCGACCTGTTGAGCCTGGAAGAGCTGGACAGAGTGTGCAGCGCGTTCGTCGAACGCGGCGTCGATAAAATCCGTCTGACCGGCGGTGAGCCTCTGGTTCGGCGTGGAATAATGGGTTTTATCGAGAATTTGGGCCGCCATTTAAAATCCGGCGCGCTGAAAGAATTGACCCTGACAACCAACGGCAGTCAGCTTTCAAAATATGCAAATAATTTGGCAGACTGCGGAGTGAAACGCATAAACGTTTCGGTTGATTCTCTGGATCCGGTCAAATTTCACGAGGCGACCCGCTGGGGCCATTTGGATGATGTTCTGGAGGGATTGGAGGCCGCGAAGCGGGCGGGATTGGATGTGAAAATCAATGCGGTTGCGTTGAAGGACTTCAACGATGACGAATTTGACCGCCTGATCGCCTGGTGTGGAGATGATGGCTATGATCTGACCCTTATCGAAACCATGCCTATGGGCGATATTGGATCGGACCGGCTCGACCAGTATTTGCCGCTTGCCGAAGTCCGCGCGCAAATTGAAAAGCACTGGACGCTGGACAGCACAGATTATCAGACCGGCGGGCCAGCCGCCTATTCCGTGGTTCGTGAAACCGGAAAACGGATCGGCTTCATCACACCGCTGTCTCACAATTTTTGCGAAAGCTGCAACCGGGTGCGGCTTACCTGCACCGGCAATCTTTTTATGTGCCTGGGCCAAGACGATTGCGCCGACCTCCGTGGTCCCTTGCGCATGAGCGAAAGCAACGCCGCGCTCCATGACGCCATCGACCGTGCCATCGGCCAAAAACCCAAGGGACATGATTTCGTGATCGATCGACGCAACGCCGGGCCCGCCGTCAGCCGCCATATGAGCGTCACCGGCGGCTGATCCTAGCCACAATTTGCGACCGGCCTCATCCAATAGCGCGCAAGTTACCGCATCCGCCAATAGCTGACAATTCTAGAGCAGAATGATGGATTTCAAGACTATCGCAATCGTTTCCGACAATCATGAAGACGCTGTTGGTGCGCGCAAAATACTGGTCGACCGCTACGATGATGTTGCTCCCGATGAAGCGGATCTGATTGTCGCCTTGGGCGGCGATGGTTTCATGCTGACAACCCTGCACAAATACATGGGCAAGGGAACGCCGATATTCGGCATGAATTTGGGCTCGGTCGGGTTTTTGATGAATGAATTTGGTGAAGACGGCCTGCTTGAACGGCTGCAAAGGGCCGAGCCGATTGTGCTGCATCCGTTGCAAATGCGGGCACGGACCAGCGACGGAGAGGAGCACGCCGCCCTTGCCATCAACGAAGTGTCCTTATTGCGCGAACTTCGGCTTGCCGCCAAAATCCGGATCAAGGTCGATGGCGTCAACCGCATGGATGAGCTGATTTGTGACGGCGTCATGATTTCGACGCCGGCAGGCAGTACCGCTTACAATCTTTCCGTATACGGTCCGATCTTGCCTCTTGGCGCCGGTTTATTGGCGCTGACTCCGATTAGCGCTTTTCGTCCCAGGCGCTGGCGCGGCGCCGTGTTGCCGCAAAAATCCCTGATTACATTCGAGGTTTTGGATCCCGGTCTGAGGCCGGTGAGCGCGGTCGCCGATTTCACCGAAGTCCGCAACGTCGTCGAGGTTGAGGTACGCGAAACCAACGGCATCCGCCCCACGCTCCTGTTCGATCCCGAACACAATCTGGAAGAGCGAATTCTCAAGGAGCAGTTTCAGCCATAACTCTGAAGCCAACTCGTCGATGCGTTCCGGCGGCAGGGGCAACTCTGCAATGCCGGCGATGATGGTGGTGATCTGCTGGGCCGCTGACCGTGGCAGTTTTCCAATGAGGAATACGGCCACCTCGGGCGCGCTTCTTTGAAGCAGCGCAATCTGCTTGCCCACCGCAACCTTCTCCGCCGCCCCGCCGGCCAGGATTGCCGCCCAAAGGCCGTCCGTCACCGGCTTCGGCACATAGCCGGTACGCTCCACGGTCTGGATCAGAATCTCGGCGGGGATTTCCTGCAAGACCTCCGGGGATTGATCGTCTTCCAAAGTGGTTAGCCCCGGGAACCGGTTCCGGTGCTCCATTTCGCGCTGCCACCAACCGTCAATCATCTCGGGATCAACAAATATCCCTTCATCGTTACTGTCCTGGCCAAATCCTTTGATCTTGTCGCCATCAATGGCAAAGCCGTGGTCGAGGTCCCCGCCCAGGATAAACCGGCCGATGCCGTCCAGATCGCCATAATGGGCTTCGATGTCACCCAGCCTGGCGCGCAAGTCATCGGCGCCGGCGGCATCAATCGTGCCCGATGCTAACGCCAGGTGGATATGTACGTTATCGGCGCTGCCGTTATTGAACCCTTGCGCCAGCGTATCGACGAAACGCCGGCGCCCGGCGCCCTGTTCGGCCCGCTGGCGTTCCTGCGCACGCGCCTCCTACTTGTCCGACCAGAGCGCCAGCCCATCCCGGATACGGGCCTTGCCCTCATCGTCTTCGAACAAGCCATCAAAGGCGCCCGTATCCATGCTATCCAGAACGCCCCGGCGGAGATCATCTTCAAAGCTCTCTGCCCGACCCGCCGCGCCGGAGCCTGAGAGGCCGGTTTCCACCATGCGCCCCAGAAGGGCGCAGTCCTCATCGATATGCGCCTCTAGATTGGCGGGATCGCCGATCCTAATTTGCGATAATCTTTGCTAGTATCGCTCCGACGCGCAGGGCTTCATCGCGGCCATTCATCGGAATATGTATCATTTCGGTAAATTCTTTGGTTTCCGGTTCAACTACGGCAGAGCCATTTAAGCATCCGCTAACGCATTTTATTGAGACATTCTCAGTGCGCTCAAAACATGCACCAGATTTGCACCGAAGTACTAGAGCAGCAGTCCATGAACCAGAAAATCTAGACCGAAATAAGGATTTCCATTTTGTTTGAATATCTATGCGTGACGAGAGCTCGGTAATTTTAACGCGATACAATTGTCCAATGTCTTTTACGCTGATTTTCTCATCACTCACCCGGATTAATCTTTTGCGCGCCGAGTTGACGATAACGAGGTTACCGTTGGATAAGGAAAACCTAATCGTCTCTCGAATAGCGACTAAATCATGTTTGCTGGTATAACTTCCGACTAGGTGTTGAATTATAGAAGCAAGCCCACCGTTCGGGGATCTATCGCTCGAAGAATCGGCGGCGACAGCAAACCGAATTAGCACTAGTGAGACAACAATCGTGACAAAACCAATTCCAAGTCTCAACTTCAATACTCTCCATCAAACGAATATCAAGATCATTTTAAATGGATTTGCCATACATTGCCATGCATCCAACACATAGGTTGTAACGCAAAACTGTTGATTAAAACTTCGAACAAAATTTCTATATGTTGAAACCAGTTTTACCGTTTAAAAAATCGTCTATTACATTTTGTGCAGGTGATTTTCCTTTACCGCCAATATCGTTCGCGTCAAAGTCCGTAACCTTAACATTGCCATCGGCGTCCGTTATAGAAACGGACCCACTACCATCGGGGTTTTGTAGAATATGTAGTGACGCGCCATCGGGATTACCGGAAAGGTCACTTTCTTCGATAACTGACGTCGAAGTGTTTCCGTTTGGTCCCTCGATAACCGTAACATCAATATTAAACGTGTTTGCTGCCGGTCCAGAATTCGAGATGACAGTTCCTGTCACGGTGTGTGTGACACCACTGCTCGTAATTGTCGTCGTTGGCTCTTTTAATTCAAATCCTAAATCAACATCAGTGCGCGTTAATTGCGCGACTTCACTCGAAGCTGGGTTTTCGCCAGATGCTTGCGGCATTTCGGGCGGCGTTTCGCTGCCTCCGCCCAGACCCTCGAATTCATCTCCAAAGTCACCGTCGTCATCTGGCTCGGATGGCGCACTCGGGCTAAGTGCCTCACCCCCGCTTGGTTGCGTTCCTCCACCTAGGCCTTCGATCTCATCGCCTAGGCCGTCATCATCTGCCTGTACTGCGGGCGCGGACGGAATGGTGGATGCTGTCGGCAGTTTTTCGATGCGCTCTTGGGTGATGGCGTCGATGCGTTCCGGTAGCAATGGCAACTCTGCAATGCCGGCGATGACGGTGATCTGCCGCGCTTCTTCCGGCGGCAGTTTTCCAATGAGGAATTCGGCCACCTCGGGAGCGGTTTTTTGAAGTCCCGCGATTTGCTTGCCCGCCGCCACCTTCTCTGCCGCGCCGCCGGCCAGGATCGCGGCGCGAAGCCCGTCCGTCACCGGGGTGGGCACATGGCCGGTGCGCTCCACCGTCTGGATCAGAAGCTCAGCGGGGATTTCCTGCAAGACCTCCGGGGATTGATTGTCTTCCAAAGTGGTCAGCCCCGGGAACCGGTTCCGGCGCTCCATTTCGCGCTGCCACCAGTTATCGATCTTGTCCGGATTAACGTATTCGGGACGGAGCGTTTCCCCGGGTAAAGGCGCGTTCGGATCAATGATATGGGGAAGTAGTGTTGCTTCTGGAAGCGCCTCGTTGGGATCGATAATATTGGGTAGAATCGTTTCTTCCGGCAATGGCTTGTCCGGACCGACGAATACCCCTTGATCATTGCCGTCAATGGCAAAGCCCGGGTCCAGGTCTCCGCCCAGGATAAACCGGCCGATGCCATCCAGATCGCCATTATGGGCTTCGATGTCACCCAGCCTGCCGCGCAAGTCATCGGCGCCGGCGGCATCAATCGTGCCCGATGCTAACGCCAGGTCGATATGTACGTTATCGGCGTTGCCGTTATTGAACTCTTGCGCCAGCGTATCGGCGAAACGCCGGCGCTGGGCGTCCTGTTCGGCTTGGCGGCGCTCCTCGGCACACACCTCCTGCTTGTCGGACCAGAGCGCTAGCCCATCCCGGATACGGGCCTTGCCCTCATCGTCTTCGATCAAGCCATCAAAGACACCCGTATCCAGGCTTTCCAGGGCGCGCCAAGGATCGCCCTTGGCGAGGGTTTCCAGTACACTCCGGCGGAGATCATCTTCAAAGCTCTCTGCCCGTCCCGCTGCGCCGGCGCCCGACAGCCCGGTTTCCACCATGCGCCCCAGAAGGGCGCGGCCCTCATCGATATGCGCCTCCAGATTGTTAGGGTCACCAAGGGCCCGTTCCCGCACGCGCCCAAGGGCGGTTTCCGTGCCCTGGATGCGTTCCAACTGGCGGGCCTGATGCTCGGCGCCTATGGCCCGCGCGCCCTGGCGCTGCATAACTTCGTCAAACAGGGCACGGGTGCGCTCCGCCGCAAAGCCGTCCGGGGCTTCCGCCAGGGCCGCATCCCGGCGTTTGCCCAAGGCCTCCAAATGGCGCTCCGCCAGGCCCGATGCGGGGGCGCCGGGTGCCGGCTGGCTTAATGCCCGCTCGGCATCATATTCGGCGGCCGAAGCCTGTTCGTTGGCAAAGGCGATGCCGTCCTGAACGCCGGCGAAATCGGGAGTATCACCGGGGGTATCAGCCGTACCACCACCGCCGGCAACCGCCTGATCAAAAGGCAGTGCGTGCGGGCGCTGCACGACGATGCGCCCGGCGCCAAACTTGGGGACCGGCAGGCTGGCTCTATTGGCTGGCCGATCACCATCGGGAAAATACACCGTGCCGCCGCCGAAGGATTTGCGCTGAGGCTCGATGCCCAGAATTTGGGACGTGATGCGGCCTGAATTTTGGCCGAATTTGTGTTCAGACATGACTATCCTTTCAACGATCACGGCCAAAGAACCAATGATGATGGGATGAACAAATTATAGGAGGAAGGGTGCGAGCCTCTTACGGAAGATTACCGGTGGCTGGCGCCTACCGCGTCGGATACGGCTGCATAGCCGTCTGCAATAAGGCATTCCGCCAGCTCGGCGCAGATACGCGGCGCCGCGCCGGGTCCGCGATAAATCAGAGAGGTATAGATTTGAACCAAAGACGCGCCGGCAAGAATTTTTTCATAAGCTTGGCGTCCGGTGAATACACCGCCGACGCCGATCAGAGGCACATTGCCGCCGGTCAGCCGGTAAAGGTCGCCAAGTAGGCGGGTTGAAGGCTCGAACAATGGCCGGCCGCTCAATCCGCCGGTTTCTGATGCCGCCGCGTCCCGCAGTCCGGGCGGTCGTGCGACGGTTGTGTTGGTGGCGATGATCCCGTCGATACTGTTTTGCAACGCGATTTCGGCGATATCTTCCAACGCACTTTCATCCAAATCGGGGGCAATTTTTATCAGCAGCGGGCAGCGCCGCCCATCATCGGATTTTGCGGCGGCGTCATCACGAGCCTTGATGACGGCAACGGTGAGCTTTTCCAGGCGCGCTTTGGATTGCAGATCGCGCAGTCCCGGCGTGTTGGGTGACGATATGTTGACCACCAGATAGTCGGCAACGCCTGCGAAACGTCGGACACCGGCTACATAATCCGCTGCAGCGTCTTCGCTATCCTTGTTCTTTCCAACATTGACGCCGACAAGGCCAGTTCCATTGCTGGCGCGCCAATCGTCCAAGTTATTCGAAAATTCATCATGGCCGCGGCTATTGAACCCAAACCGATTGATAACGGCTCCATCTTCCACAAGGCGAAACAAACGCGGCTTGGGGTTTCCTGGTTGGGGCCTTGGCGTGACCGTCCCCGCTTCGACAAAACCGAACCCGAGGCCGAGAAGAGCGCCCGGAATTTCGCAGTCCTTGTCATATCCCGCAGCAAGACCTATGGGGTTCGGCAATGGAAGACCACAGAACTCGGTGGCAAGAATCCCCACCTGTTTTTGCCTGGCCCCCGGGACCAACCCAAGTTTGAGCGCCCAGATGCTTAAACGATGCGCCGCCTCGGCGGGCAACAAGAACAGAATAGGCGCTGCAAATGTCCGGTAAATTTCCAAGGTCGAATTCCAAATTTGAGCCAAGCGACAGTCTTGGGTCACATATAGCAGCGCCAACGCGATTGCGCCAAGTTGGTCCAAACGCCGCGCCAGATTTTTTAGCGGGCTTTCATACCGGGCGGTGTCATAGCCCGATCGCCAAACCACCAAACCGTTGCGGTTGAGGCGGAAAAGTACATGCTGAAAATCATTGGTCAAAACGGCTTTGGCGCGCACTTGAATGGAAAGGCTGGTCCCAGCGGGAACTGGCACGCCGTGCCGACATTCACGAGCAAAAAGTCTACAAATATTTGCAAGGCCGGGTAGACCAGCCGCGCGGCGATATCATGCTGCGCCTGGCCGATACGCTTGGCGTTTCAGAGACATGGCTTCGCTTTGAGGTTGGCCCGGCAGTTGTCCATATCCCCGTCGTCGGCCGCGTTGCCGCCGGCGAAAGCTTCATACCCTTTGACGACAGCCCGCTTGGCACCGGCTATGATGAAATTGATTTTACCCTGGACGATGCCGATCCCATTGCGATTGAGGTTCGCGGCGAATCCATGCTGCCGGTTTATCGGCCCGGGGACTTTTTGCTTTGCTCCCGGCGGCGGGGAACCGATATCGCCTCCTGTATGAACAAAGATTGCGTGGTTAAAACCGATCAAGGCGAAGGCTTTGTAAAAAAACTGGTGAATGGCTCAAACCCCGGGACATTCACTCTGATATCCTATAATGCCGCACCCATCGAAAATGTGCGCCTGATATGGGCTGCACCGATAATCTGGGTTAAACGCAGCTAACGCAGCCCATCCCTTGAAATTATGACCGCAGCTTTACCGCGCGCCTTTTGAGCGGCTATATTTATATATATTTTATAAATAATTTCGAATTTCCTATTGATTCTTTTGATAATTGGAATAAATAGGACTGTAATTCCAATATCATTAAGATCGTTTTAATGGCAGATTTGGCAGTTCTAGCCGGTATCGAACAGAGATATAACGGGCCGATACCGCCCGGTGACCGTTGGACTATTCGCTTTGGTAGTGCCGAAGCCTACCGCCGAGCCAAAGCCAAATCGGTTATTCGGCACACAACCCGGCGGGCCCAGAGGATTTTGGACCGTTGGAAGCGGGCCAAATTTGAAGGTCACCGGGATAACCGGCAGGAATGGGAAAAATCGGCTGTTTTGAGGGAAGATTTAAAATCTGAAGTGCGTGTGCTGCTAACATGCCGCGCCAAATGGGCGAAGTTTTTGCGCGAGACATCGAAAGCCGCCGAAGAAATTCTGATTGGATTGCTGACGCTCACTATCGGCGCCGCCAGTGTGTAGCCTTGAATATAAGCCCAAATGAGCTGCCACGGGGCTCAATAGGTGGCGCGGCCACCGGATATATCGAATACGGCGCCGGTACTGAACGAACATTCTTCCGAGCAAAGCCAGGCGACCATGGCGGCAATCTCTTCGGCCTGGCCAAAGCGGTTCATGGGAATTTTGGAAAGCATGAAATTGATATGTTCTTCGGACATTTGATCGAATATCGCGGTTCGCACTGCCGCCGGCGCCACGCAATTGACCACAACGCCGGACTTCGCCAGTTCCTTGCCCAAGGTTTTCGTCAGCCCGATAACGCCCGCCTTTGCTGATGAATAGGCCGGCGCATTCGGATTGCCCTCCTTACCGGCCACCGATGCGATATTGACGATACGTCCATAGTCACGTTCCAGCATCCCCGGAATGACCGCGCGGCTCACCAAAAATGTGCCGGTGAGATCGACATTGATAACCTGCAGCCAATCCTCGACCGGATATTCCCAACTGGGAACATTGGGGCCCGATATGCCGGCATTGTTGACGAGAATATCAATTGCACCCAATTCGCTGTGGCTGGTATTCGCGGCCATCTCCACGGCGCCCGGATCGGAAATATCGCAGATTTGACCGGTCGCGGCGCCGCCATTGCCTAAGCCGTTCAAGCTGACCAAGGCGCCATCGATCGCATCCTGGTTTAAATCCCAAATGCAGACATTGGCGCCCGAGGCCAGAAAACGCTCCGCAATGGCATAGCCAAGCCCGGTCGCGCCGCCCGTGACAACGGCGCAGCGCCCGGACAAATCAATCACATTGGCGCCCATTAGGCGGAAACCTTAAAGCCCACAGAGCCCAGATGTTCAACGGAATTGCGAACGCTAACCCCTGGGCAAAGCGCCTCGGCGGCAGTTGCGCCGCCGGCCATAATGATCCAACCCGCCTCAAGCCGTTCGCCAAATTCGGCCACCATGCGGGATGCAGCCGCCAGCGAGCGGGCCGGGTTGCCCAAAATGGCCGCGGTCGAGCCGATTTGAACCGGGCGGCCGTCAAATTCCATAATCATGCCGAGATTGGAGTGATCAAATTCTGCATGGCACCAGGGACCGACTACAAATCCGGAAGATGATGCGTTATCGGCCACCACATCTTCGACGGTGAATTTGAAATCCTTGTAGCGGGAATCGATGATTTCCAACGCCGGCGCCATTGCTTCAACCGCCGACATGGCCTGGATGGTCGTCACCGGCCCTTCCAATGGCTCCTTCAAAAGATAGGCAACCTCGGGCTCAACGCGCGGATGGACATAATCTGCGAACGATATTTCGCCGCCGTCTTCGACCAGCATACCGTCGGTCAGCCGGCCCCATATCATATCATCGACACCCATCTGGATGATCTTCGCGCGGCTGGTAAATCCCATTTTCATGCCGACACGAAACTCGCCGCGCGCCAGTCTCAGGCCAATACTTTTTTCCTGAATGTCGTAGGCTTGGGGCAAAGTGAACGCCGAAGCCTCTGATAACTGCGCAATGGCATCCCCTTTGCGCGCCGCATCATCAATAGTTGCGGCTAGATCATCAAATTTGTTACCCACGGATATTCCTCCTCAAATTGGCAGACCTAAGGCTCATTCCGGCGCGAATGCGGCGCGCGCCGAGCCCAGGCCCGAAATTCGCACCTCGTAGACTTCGCCCGGCTCCACCTTTACCATCGGCCCCAAGGCCCCCGACATAACCATATCGCCTGCCGACAGGGGCCGGCCCCTTCGCACCATTTCTTCGGCCAGCCAGCGAACCGCGTTTATGGGATGGCCGAGGCAGGCAACACCGGCACCGACCGAAACCGGCTCGCCCCGGTTTTCCATGACCATGCCGCACATGCGCCCGTCAAATTCGTCCAGGAACACTTTGTCATTGCCGATCACCATCAGTGCCGCCGACGCATTGTCGGCAATGGTGTCTTGGATATTGATGTCCCAATCCTTAATGCGGCTGCCAACAATTTCGATGCTCGCCGAAGCGTAGGCAATGGCGCTGACCACATCGGTGGTGGTCGGGCGTTCCATGGTCAGATCCTTTTCCAAAATATAGGTGATCTCGCCCTCGACGCGTGGCTGCAGCACGGCCGATGCGGGCACCTCCTCACCATCGGGAACTGCCATATCGTCGAACAACAGACCGAAATCCGGGCGGTCAACGCCAAGCTGTTTTTGCACCTGTTTGGACGTCAATCCGATTTTGCGCCCCACAAGCCGGGCGCCGCCTTCGAGCCGGCGGATAGAGTTGATCTCCTGCACGGCGTAGGCGGCATCGATATCGCCTTCGTCCAGCATGGTGCGCACCGGCAGGCATGGATTGCTGCTGTCATAGGCGGTTTGCAGCATATCGGCGGCTTCGCTGATTTTGGTCTGATCGCTCATGCCACGGGTTCCTTGTTCAAAGATGGGCGCTATCGGCAATGCGCCTTTAAACTACGGCGATTGCGCCTAATCAACGTAATCTTGGATTTGATCGCTTATTCGGCGGCTTGGCGGACGCTGGCCCAGTCCGGCGGGCGCAGTCCCTCGGCAACCGTGGACAAATCAAGGGCCGGCTCGGCACTACCGGCAATCACCCGCTGCATGGCCCGGTAGGCGGGCGCATAATCAATCACCGCATAATGCTGCGTGGCGAAATTATCAAAAATCCCGACCGAGCCCATTTCCCATTGGAATCGCACCTGAAAATCGGGCCGCTTCACCCAATCGAAGAGCGCCGCCAGCAAATGATCGCTCATATCCAAATCCATATCGACGAACTTTTTGGTCCAGTTGGAATTGACAAACAATGTCAGCCGGCCAGTCACCGGGTGGTTGATCACGGCGGGATGAACAACGATGGGATTATCCCGAATTTGTTTGAATTCCGCCTCGTTGGCCGCATCGGGCCCGCCATCGGCGCCGCGCTGGCCGGACCAGAGCCGGCGCATATGAAACGGCATGTCATGCTCGGCGCTAAGCCCCAATAGCATGCTCTTCATGGGCGCCGGCAAGGCATCAAAGGCGGCGCCGGTAGAGCACCAGAGCGTATCGCCGCCCAATTTGGGCAGCTCGATTGGCTGCAAAATGGTCACCAGATTGGGCCGCTTGCGATAGGTCACATCCGTATGCCAGTGGGCATTGCCGGACGGGCCATCGCCTTCATGATCGGTGATATGCACATCGGGATGACCGTCCAAGGGGCGCATAAATTCATGCGGCGTGACTTCGCCGAACAGGTTTCCGAGGCGGCTTTGCGCTTCCGGAGGCAGGACCTGGTCCCTAAAAAACAGAACATGATATTGCCAGAGGGCATCACTGATCTCGGCGAACACGTCATCCGATGTCAATTTACCGAGATCGACTTCGCTGACCATGGCACCCACAACCGGTGTCATCGCCTCGACTTTGATATGCCTGTATTCCATCTGGCGCGCCTCCGTTAACCCATGCCTTGCGTTCTGGCTATTACTAATAGCACATTGGGTGCGAACGCCGAGGAAGGAAAATTGATGAAAATTGCCATACCCGATTTGATCTCTAATTCCTATTTCCCCGCCGCCGCCGCGGTTGAGCTGGGCTTCTTCCAGGAAGAAGGATTGGACATGGAATTGGAGCTGATATTTCCGGTGGACCGGACCATGGAAGTGCTCCGCGATGGCGGCATAAATTTCGTCGGCGGCTCGGCCCATTCCACGCCGCACGCGTTCCCCGAATGGCAGGGCGGAAAGCTGTTGGCGTCCCTCGCCCAGGGCATGTACTGGTTCCTGATCCTGGCCACCGATATCGGCGCCAAACAAGGTGATATCGAGGCGGTAAAGGGCCTCAATATCGGCGCTGCGCCGCTGGTTGATCTGGGTCTTAGGCAGCTACTGATCGAGGCCGGCATCGATCTGGAAAAGGACAAAGTTAATATAGCACCGGTACCAGGCGCCAAACCCGAGCCCGGCAAGCAGGTGAATTTCGGCGTCACCGCCGCCAAGGCCTTGGAGGAAGGTAAAATTGACGGCTTCTGGGCCAACGGCATGGGCGCCGAAGTTGCATTGCGCCGGGGGGTAGGCACATTGGTCATCGATGCCCGCCGGGGCGACGGACCGCCGGCTGGCTTCAACTACACCATGCCGGCGCTGGTCACATCGGACACTATGATCAACGAACAACCGGACGCCTGCGCCGCCGCGATCCGTGCGCTGGTCAAGACCCAGAATGCTCTGAAAGAGGATTTGAGCCTGGCTACAAAGGTTGGACGCAAGCTGTTCCCGGCCGAAGAAGCCGAGTTGATCGCCGATGTAGTGGAGCGAGATCTGCCCTTTTATTCCACATACATTTCGCCCGAATTCGTTACCGGCATGAACAAATTTCAAAAGGACGTTGGCCTGGTAAAAGGCGATTTCACCTATGATCAAGTGGTCGCCAGCGAATTCAGCGTATATTGGACCTAACCGAATGGACGAGCTCGAAATTTATCAGAAACAGGGATTCGGGAACCAAAGCGGGTTTGGCGAGCGTCCGGCGCTTTTGATCGTCGATTTCGTCAACGGATTTACCGATGCTGATCAATTCGGCGGCGGCAACATCGATGCCGCGATCCAGACCACGAAATCTCTGCTGGCAACGGCGCGGGCTACCCAAAATCCAGTTGCGTTCACCCGCGTTGTCTATGCGGACGATGGATCGGACGCCGGCGTTTTCTGCTTGAAAGCGCCGGGCCTTGCCGCCTTGACCGAAGACGCGCCGGCAAGTCAGGTGGTCGATGATCTGACCCCGGTGCACGGCGAATATGTTATCCGTAAGACCCAGCCATCGGCGTTTTTCGGCACAAACCTTGCCGCCTGGCTGGTGGCCAAGTCCGTGGACACGGTTTTGGTTACGGGCTGCACCACATCCGGTTGCGTGCGCGCCTCGGTTATCGATTCCATGAGTTATAACTTTCGCACCATCGTCGTCACCGACGGCGTCGGCGACCGCGCCATGGCGCCGCACGAAGCCAACCTGTTCGACATGGAACAGAAATACGCAGATTTGATGACCGCCGAAGAGGTCGCGGCAAAAATCACCGAATTGGCTCAATAGTCTTTCAGTAACTTGCCGTAATTTTCAAACCTGTCACCGATGCCGGCGGCCCGAAGAGCGGCCCAAAAAGTTGCCTGATTGCTGGTAATCACCGGCTTTGCCAATGTCATCTCCAGCCCGGCGATCAAGCCAAGTACTGGAAAATCCGTGCAGGAAACCACCATCGCCTCTGCGCCCGCCCGGTCGGCGCTGATGATATGATCCTCGATGTCGCTTTGCTCCGTCCGGGCTATTTGCGGGTATTCGCCGGGCCCGCCGGCGCCGATGCCGAGCCCTTGAATATGGACTACATCGAAGCCGGCGCCTTCCAGAAAGGTAACCTCGTGATCGTTGAGGGCATCGTGGTAGGGCGTGGCAACCGCAATCCGTTTGACGCCCAGCGCATCCAACGCAGCAAGAATCGAAGCCGCAGTGGTGACGCTATTGATGCCGCTCACCTTTGTCATAAAATCGCCTAACGCCGCCGCAGGCTGAACCATGGACCCTGCCGTGCAGCCATAGGCGATGGCATCGAGCCCCGCTTGGGCCAGATCAGACGCCGCCCGTTCC
>Ga0233427_10000764_pt1 | contig 38429 bp, 34 predicted proteins | sample SI_118_April2016_5_FD_179885 | JGI IMG/M metagenome (GOLD analysis project Ga0233427, IMG submission 179885) | Seawater microbial communities from Saanich Inlet, British Columbia, Canada - SI_118_April2016_100_MG | ecosystem: Environmental > Aquatic > Marine > Inlet | place: Canada: British...
ATGTTTTCTGAGAGTTCTACGTCGACCTCCAATTCAAAGTTGAATCTAAACAAATTCGGGAAAATCGGATCGACCGACAACCCTGAAAACTGCGGCACACCAAGCAAGTGATGGCCGATTCGAGTTTTCCAATGCGGAGTATGCACAATTAAAACATCAAAATCTTTGGCATCAAGTGACTGCTGCAGTTTTTGATAGCTTTCGTGTAACGCTTGCCATGCTCCTGCACCACTTGAACGCGGCTCATTTTGCGACGGATTAGCCGCATAAACCAAGTGCGGTGGATGCGGCGCGAGGCAACCAGAAACTATTTCGCCCTTACTCATAGTTATACCGCACGCAAACATTGCGATCTTGGCTAAAGAATTTGAGTGAGTACTCGCCGCCTTCGCGACCAACTCCTGATTGTTTCATACCACCGAAAGGCACGCGCAAATCGCGCAAATTCCAGTCGTTAACCCACACCATACCCGACTGAATATGTTCAGCAAAGTGGTGGGCGCGCTGCAAGTTACTGGTGAACACCGAAGCGGCCAAGCCGAACTCGGTGTCGTTGGCAAGCTCTAAAGCATGTTCATCGTCATCGAATGGGTGGACAGTTATGACCGGGCCAAATATTTCTTCTTGAACAGTTCGGCAATCGTGATCTAATCCGGTGATAACAGTTGGCTCGAAGAAAGCGCCATTCGGGTCGCCAAATATTTCGCCGCCACAAACAATTTCACCACCTTCTTGTTTGGCAAGCTCAACATACGAAATTACTTTCTCGCGATGTTGCGCAGAAATCATTGGGCCCATCTGATCGCGATATAACGACGCTTGCGCAGTTAGAGCATCTACGAAGTCATCAAACATTTCGGCTGCAACAAGTACACGCGACCCACATAAGCAAACCTGACCGCTATTGAAAAAAGCCGCACGCGCAACAGCAGCTATCGACTGCTCTAAATCGCAATCAGCAAAAACAATGCTTGGGTTTTTGCCACCCAACTCGAAACTTGTCTTTTTAAGCAATGGTGCAGCGGCCGCAGCGATGGTTTTTCCTGTAGCAGTACCGCCCGTGAAAGAAACAGCGTGTACATGCGGATGGCGCACCAGTGCATCGCCTATTTCATGGCCAAAGCCATGCACAACATTAAACAGTCCTTCGGGGGCATTAACGTCGACGAACAGTTGCCCGAGTATCGAGGCGGAAGTTGGAGTTATTTCGGAAGGCTTAGCAATCACTGCGTTGCCCATTGCCAAAGCAGGACCCAGCTTCCAGGTAAGTAAATGTAATGGAAAATTCCAGGGGGTGATCAAACTGACAGCACCAAGCGGTTGGCGCAGAACATAATTGATAGAGTTGTCACCAGCAACGGCAAGGGTTGTTTGCGCAGCCGCCGCCTTGGCGTAAAATCGCAAGTTGTCAATAGCGCGCGGTACGTCGCCATTAAGCGCATTTAAAAATGGTTTACCTGTATCTAAAGATTCAGCAAGCGCTATTTCTTCGAGGCGTTCTTCCATGGCATCAGCAACCGCCATCAATAAGTCACAGCGTTGGTTTGCATTTAGCCCTGCAGCACCAGCATTGCCCTGCCCACCAGATAAATAACAATCATGAGCGGCGGCAACCGCATCGAAAGCATCTTGCTCATCTGAGCGTGGCAACAAATTAATCACTTCACCCGTAGCAGGATTAATGTTCTCAATCCATGAATTATCGGTGGCCTCACAAGACTGGCCGTTGATCCAGTTATATATGCGTTCAATCGTCATGGCAGTAATCAGTGTAATCGTATTCGTAACGGTCTTTATCTGGGTCCCAGTCGTCCCAGGTTAGTACTTTCTCTAGTTGAGGTAAACGCGATTCAGGCACAATGCCCGGCACCAGGAAAGCTTTTTGTCGGTGCAACGAGTATGGGTTACGCAGTTCGAAACCAAGACTACCGAGGATGCCACGCGTGATATACCACGATGCTTGAGAGTTCCAGCCGTGAGCAATTTTAATAACGATGCCCAAACCCCGCGGGTAATCTGGATGCTCAATTGATAGGCCGACTAAGCCATCAGCACCCTCTTTACATAGCACCCTACCGCCACAAGCCTTGATTGTAGTTGAGTCTAAGCGGTTAAAACCACCAACCAAATCAGGGTTGTCAATCATTGCTTGCCAAATCCAGTCGTCGTCACGACTTGCTGCTAAGCCGGCATAAAGAACTGCCAATTCATTAACTGTGTTCGATAATGTCGGCAAACCACAACCATCGCGCGCAATTTTTAATGGCGACCAGCCTTCTCCTAGATAATGACGAACCTGCTGCAAGTACTCTTTAAAAAACGGATGGCCCGGTAACATGTAGCCGGATAACTCCCAGTTTTTACGCTTACACCCTTGCAAAATTGCGGCGTGTTCGCCAGAGCAACAATGAAACCAACGGCGTGGGCGGCGAACTTGTCGTCCGAATTGAACTAGTGGCACGTCTAATGGAGTCTGCATGAAGCCCCACTCGTCTTCGTTGAGCAAAGATTGTGCGGCTGACACATGCTGAGCATCGCCGTTATGGCTAGCGACAGAGATTGCTTTTTGTTCAGGGCTAAGGTCGGCCAATTCGTCGGTAAAAACTTTTAGCATCAATGGCTTCATCATCGAGCGACCGTAACAAAGCACATTACCGCCAAAAGAGTGAATAACTTCTGAGCCGTGGGACCATGCCACCGCGCCGTGAATCGTGGTTTCAGAAACACCATTGCGACGATAGTCAACCAAAGGCTTCCATTCAACATCGCGCCCCGTAGGGATGCCCTCTTGCTGCTCGCCAAATGGCGAAGTCGGGTAAAGTTTGGTGCGAGGGCTATCGGTCATTATTAACCTGCGGAATAATTTGTTCAGCGAATGCCTGCATGTTACGCATTACGCGAGCACTGTCGTGGTTATAAAAATCAAACCATAGCATCAAACGATCTTGCGGATGGAACCGCTCTTCCACCTGCTGCCGCACTTGTTGCGGCGAGCCAATCAATGCGTTTTCGGTGGCACCCTCGACTTTCTTCAAATCGATGGTCCCTTCTAATGCGTTCCAGTATTCGCTTAATGCCGCTTTCGCTTCGACTGCCGCAGCTTCATTTTGTTGCTGCTCGCTTAAGTCTGGTTCGGCGTTGAGAAACACCATCACCGTGCGTGGCATATAGCCTCGCTGCCATTCGCCTCCAGCAGGATTGAATGCTTGCGTCATGCGCTGATGAGTTGCGTCAATCAATTCATCAGCAGTAATCGAAAGATTAAACACTTTAACCGGTGCAATTTCATTTAACTCGGCCTGCAACTTAGGGTCATGTGAGCCGACAATAAGGTCGAGTAATTCGCGGCGCCATTGCTGAGGAATAATCTTGATTTCCTCAAAAACGAATCGGGGTTCGACTTTAATCATGTCGGCATCGGCATCGCCACCAATGCTAGCATTAGCTTGTTGCACTGCCAGCCAATCTTCCTCGCTACGAAAGTTTTCTCGCGTCATTGTTGCGGCAGGTATTTCTTCTGATGAAAGGGCTTCGCCGTTCAACAAGCGTAAAAAAATCTGCGCTGCTTCACAAAAAATCATTCCTTTCAATACTGGCCAAGCAACTTCTTCTAGCGCGTTTCGCGGAGTAATGCCATACGCACGGTTCATAAACTCGAAGCGTCCGGCAGCGAAGCCAACTTTAATTTGGCGTTGTTCGTCGCGGTTTAAGCCATGAAAAGAACAGAAGGCAGCAATGCGTTCAGCTGCTGCAATTGGCCCACCATTACAGATAATGTTCATAATAGCTGAGCCCATTTCAATGTTTTTCGTGCGTGCAAAAACGGCCTGAGCCAACTGTAAAAAATCGACATTTAGCCCAACTTCACCTTTAAAGTGCGGTACAACCGGCTGGCGATTTTGCTTTTGGACCTCGGTTGACAAATGCGATTCGGCGACCCAAGCGCATTCGTAATTCAACTTATCGGCAAGCTCAACTTGTTCGAAAAAGTTCTGAAACATTTGAGCTTCATCTGGGGAACGACCAGCAACTGGTGTTTGACAAATGGAGAAAAAAACGTCAAACTGCATTAGATGCTATTAAGTCGTCCGCCGTCAACGGCAATTGATTGACCACGCACATATGCGCCAGCCGGACTAGCCAAAAAAGCTGCTAAAGCCGCTAATTCGCGCGGATCACCAAGCCTTTGAGCAGGCACCGTCGCCAACCATTGGGCAGCGACATCGTCGGCGCTAATGCCATGGCGCTCAGCGACTGTTGATTTAAGAGAATCAAGGCGGTCGGTTGCGGTGAATCCCGGCAATAAATTGTTAATTGTTATTTCAGCAGGCAACTCTTTCGATAAAGTTTTCGCCCAAGAAGCTACTGCCCCGCGCACAGTGTTTGACACGCCTAAGCCAGCTATAGGTTCTTTAACCGATGTCGAAATCACATTAATGATGCGTCCGTATTTTTCAGAGGCCATTGATGGAGACAAAGCCTTTACTAATTCATGTGCGGCAAACAAATGACGACGCATAGGTTTTAAAAAATCTTCGATGTCGGCATCAAGAATTGGGCCGCCGGGAGGGCCGCCGGAGTTGTTAACCAAAATATGGACGGCAGCGAATTTGCCAAGTGCTTTAGCAGCAACCGCGCCCACTGCATCTGCGTCTTCAAGGTCGCAGGTGGCGAAGTGTGCATTTGCAGCGCCAACAGATTTGCATTCGTCTGCCAAGGCTTCGAGCTTGTCTTGTGATCTAGCTATCAAAAACACATTTGCCCCTTGAGCGGACATCGCCAAAGAAATCTCGCGACCAATGCCCGTGGATGCGCCACAAATTACTGCATTGCGATTTAAAAGAGAAGTGGAGAGTGTCATTATTTAGTCCATTCGGAATTACGCACTTCCCATATTTCAGGGAAAAAACGCAGCGGCAAGCGTGATTCAAGGAACGCGGCGCCGGTTGATCCACCGGTTCCTTCCTTGGCACCAATAGTACGCGATACCATCAAGATGTGCGCTGAACGCCAATTAGACCACATGGTATCAAGGTCGATGAGTGCTTCAAACAACAACACCATATGATAATTTTCTTGGGGCTGGTCGTAAATGTCGCGAATCACCCCTACTACTTTATCGTTCATCACATAAGGCGCAGCGAAGTCACGGTTAACCACTTCATCAGGGATATCGTACCCAATGTTTTTCAATGTGTTCAGCAACTTATCATAAATACTTGGCTGTTCGCAACGCGCCTTCAAGCGCTCAAGCTCATGCGGATGAGATTCGAAAAACTGGAAAAACCATGGGTCGCGCTGCCCTAAAGCGAACTCAACTTCGCGGAACTGCATCGATTGAAAACCGCTACCAGTGCCAAGCGCCTCGCGAAATCCGTAAAACTCTTTTGGGGTCAACGTGCCAAGCAACTGAATTTGCTGGGTCAAGCAAGTCATAATCGCATTGACACGTTTTATTACTTTTAACACACGCGACACATCACCCTCGTCAATATGCGTGGCCAAGAGGTCGATTTCATGCAACACTTCTTTGAACCACAACTCAAAGCTCTGGTGAATCACAATAAAAAACATCTCGTCGTGATGGAGAGGTTCGCTACGCAATTCTTGAAGAGCTGTCAACTCAGGAATCTTCAAGTAACTGTTGTAATTCAACTCGTCAATCTGCAAGTTTCCGTAATCTTGGTGTCTGCCGCTCATGCCCCAAAGGATAACAGCGCCACGCTAAAATCTGTGCATGAATCTCTACCGCCGCAACCCTGCTTCTGACCATCCCGATCGCACTGAACGCACAGTGCGATACCAACGTGATAGCGTCGACGTTGCTGACCGCATCGAGCCATGGATTGAATTGACTGGCCCGATGCGCGGCCCGCGAGTCTGGAATGACGACTGTGGCAAGTGGTCAGAACGACCTGAGACAGGCGACCTAATCGCGATTTACGATTCATACGGCTCATACCGCGGATGGGCTCTGTACCACCATCGTTCGCGAATTCGCTTGCGCGTTGTCACACGCAGCACCGAGCGCCCGACTGATGCTTGGTGGCATGCCAAGGCGAAGGCCACCGCCCTACGCCGACTTGACGACCCTACTGTGCCGAACGACGTCTGTCGCATTATTAACGCTGAGGGCGATGATTTTCCCGCATTGATGGTCGACCGTTATGATGATACTTTGGTTGCGGTAGCTTACACCTCTACAATGATTGGCATCTTCGAAATGATCATGCCGACTTTGCATGAAGTTTTAGGCACTAAACACTACCACCTAAGTAGCGATGCCAAGACTGCTAAGGCCGAAGGTGATCGACCGGTGGTTCGCACTTCTGATGACTGCCCTAAAACTTTGCGCTTCGAAGAAGGTGGCATTACCTTCGAGGCTAGCTTAGCTGAGGGTCACAAAACTGGTTTCTTTTGCGATCAGCGCGACAACCGCCGCCGTATTGGCGAGCTAGTAGCGAGCATGGTTGAGAGTGGCAAGAAAGTTGACGTGCTTGATGTGTGCAGTTACACCGGAGGCTTTGGCTTACAAGCGGCAAAAGCAGGCGCAGCTTCCGTCCACTGTATCGACCTTGATGAAAAGGCTATTGTTATGGCAAAGCGCAATGCAAATATCAATCAACTGCCGAAAGTTAAATTTACCCACGCCGATGCCTTCAGTTATTTGCGCACCCTTGGGCAAAACGAAAAGCAGTACGATGTAGTCATTGTTGACCCGCCGAAATTTGTGCCCTCACGCCGTGAATACGAAGAAGGCCAAGGGAAGTATCACGATATTAACAAGCTGGCAATTCCGTTGGTGAAACCCGGCGGGTTCATCGTCAGCTGTTCATGCAGCGGTTTGTTTAGCATGACTGACCTAACTGAAACTTTACGAAAATCTGCACGAGCGCGCAAAGTTCGAATTATTCGCGAAAGTGGCGCCGGCAGCGACCACCCTATTCGCCTCGACTTCCCCGAAGGGCGATACTTAAAGGCTGTGTGGATGAAACTTGATGACTAATCGAAGTCGATGGTAAATCCGCTCAACAGGTGTGCTTGCGGAAGACCACTTTCTTGAGAGTGCTGGCGCAATATCATCGCCTCATCGTGGCCATCAGAATCAAAATCACGAATTAATATTGCGTGTGGAGACTTCCAATCAGGAAGTTGCAGCGTCATATCGGCTTCCAGGCCATTTGCAAGAGATGCCATTGCCGATGTTCGTCCGAGCATCCACTCTAAAAGTTCGGTTAATTGCAAATCTAAATCGCCATCGCCATCAAGGCTTTGCTGCAAAAATCGCTCAATCGCAATGTGTAGAACGTTGGGTGTGTTAATCAAGTCTTTAAAGACTTGAAGTTTCCCCACAGCGCTGAGGATGATTAAATCGTTTTGTTGGCCATCGTTGTCTAAAGCACAAGTTCGAACAATCCTCTTACGCATTTCGGACAAATCTTCTTTGCCTTCTTTATAGGTTTTTATCAAGGAATCACCTTTTAGTGTCGCTTGCTTAGACCGGAAGGCACGCTTGCTGAAGGTGCCATCTCCTCTGCCCTTAAACACCATGAAGTCAAAGTCGATTTTCCATGACATAAGAGCAGCGCGCAATATTTTGCCGAGGCCAACATCCTCGACCCGCACAATAACCAAGTCGGGGAACTCGTCAGCGTCAATCCTTGCAGGAAACAAATAAACTACATTGCCGCGAACTTTCAAGCGCTGGCGTTCATCAGTAAGGTTAATTCCGTTTTCGTTGCCAAGGTAAATGCGCACTTTGTGATCTGCAAGAATCATGACATCTATATCGCCGTCGGCGTCAAAGTCAGCCCATTTGTCTTGCACCAAATACGCTGCTCCTGCACTGAGATTACCCATATCTAGTTCAAAGCCGGATAAATCTTTGGCGAATTCATTAGTGTTCAAAGTACGTGTCGGCAATAGCGGAAAGCCGCTCTCTGTCGCAACGTATTGCCTTATGTGCCCGTTCTCGCTAACCACCAGGTCTGGCAAGCCATCGCCACTAACGTCTTCGGGGCGCAATCCCGGAACACTCAAGGTACGGCCAGTACTACTAAGCAGTCCGGCGCCATTGTTGATTGTCAGCCGTGACAGAGCACCTAAGTCAAGACCACGCGCGAATCCGTCTTCGGTATATAAGTGAACAATAACCTTGTCTGCAACAGGCAATAACAAGTCTAGAAAACCATCGCCATTGAAATCGTTCAAAAACTGCGCAGCATGATATCCGGAAGGTGGCAATGCGTGTAGGCGCTCAGCAATCGGTTTCGAGAACAACAAGCCGTCATCACCTAATTGCAATCGCTGCAGGCTTTGGCCGTCGCTTAGTACCCAAAGCTCTTCGTAGCCGTCTCGGTCGAAATCAACTACTGTGAACAACGAGGCCAATCCTGGTATGTCGATTGACATACCAGAGGCAACAACTTTGACACTACGACCATCAATTGATATCAATGACAGAGTTGAAGACGAGTCTAGCTGAACTGCTGCCAAATGAGCAGCTGTAGAAATAGGTTCGACAACCGTGAGGCGCTGAGCAAACAGGAGTAACGAGAGGGCAATCATTTTATTGTTGACATAAATATTTCAATGGCTTGCGATCTAGTAATAACAATGTCACCTGTAGAATCAGAATTTAGCTGTATAACACCGACCTTTGCCGCTAAGGCTTGAAGTGGCAAGTCAATCGTGTTCGAGTTTGCAATACTGACACCTCCTTCCGACACTTCAAATTTACGAACACGCAACGAGCCATTTTCACTTAACTCAACAAAGTCTGGTGCCCCATCACCAGTCAAGTCAGAGGTAAACGAATCGAGAGTAACAAATGAATCGATATCATCGACGCTCATACTACGCTTTTCGGCAAAAACAGGGCGGACGCCCCAACCACTCTCATCTGCCAAGTATGCTGATGCGATGTGGTCTAGCTGTGGGCTGCCACGTCCGAGCAAACCGAGATCTAATGACCAGTTAGAGGTACATACATCAAGCGCGTCATCTCCATTGACATCAAACAAATGGACGCCAAGAGCAGTAGATTGGATTTTGAACAATGCATCTGGGACATCTAGTGACTTCGCCTGCCACGGGTCTAAATACAATCTAACTTGCCATGGGCGTGTTTGACTTAAAACGTCTTCGGACGATCGAACCATTAACAAGTCTGCCGTTTTCTTACCACCGACAGTCACCCACTCAAGCTGCTCATATTTACTCTTCGAAGAATCAGGCAGAGCAAAAATTCGATCTGCCTGAGGCAAAAATTCAAACTCACTGTTCTGCAAATGAACATACAACATATTTTCCTTCTTATATGTTAAATCTTGCAAGCCGTCACCATTGACATCTGCCCAAACAGGAGTTGGCAAACTAACGCTAGAAAACAATGCCGCCGGGTAATTAATAACGCCAACATCTTCATTCGGCACAAACAGAGAACTCAACTCTTGGCTACTTAGCTTTGGACGAATTTTTCCGCCGAACAAATTACTAGCAGCAACTGGCGCTCGACCCTCACTCACTTGCAAATCAATCGTGCCACTAACTGTTCCGTCATGCTGCATCACTTGATAGCCAGTAGTAGTCAGCAGCACGATTTCAGGTAATCCGTCGTTATCAATGTCAGCAACCGTATTTAAACGCGGTGCCGAAAAAGCATATGGCACATCAAGTAATTGCGAACTTCTCGACAAAACCTGTGGACGCCCTGCGCTATTGCGCACGTAAACACCACGGGCAGCTGTCCAAATAATTTCTTCGCCGGGCTGGTCAGGGAGAAAATCGCCTACCGCCCAAGCAACTACTGTATCCGGGATTTGAATGTGCTGCTGAGGAGTTGTTGCAAATAAATTTTCATGTTGCAAATAAACATCAATGTATCGCTTATAGTCTACAAAAACCGCAACGAACAAATCTAGATCTCCATCACCATCAGCATCGGCGAATTCCATTTCGCCATCGAAATAACCTTGCGGTTGAATGTGACTAATCTGGTGCGTCGACTGCGACAAACACATCAGTAATATTGAACTAAGCATTAGCATATTATGACTATTCTTCTTCGAGAATCAACTCACCTGTCTTCCAGTCAAAAATGCCAAAAACCGAATAATGTCGTTCGCTACCATCTCGTTTATAACTAAACAAATCGAGTAAAACCAAATTACCGCATGTAAACACCCCTTTATCTCGCCCAGGGTATCGCTGCCAATAGAAAAGTGGCCACAGGCCTACTTCTGTAACAAAGGTTTCAGGGCTCCATGCCTTGCAGGAAATTATGCGTGAGCTGCCATCAGGTGACTGCAAAGTCATAGAAACTGCATCGCCAGGCGCCAAGCCAAGGCGAATTCGACGAACTAATTCCGAAGCAGAACCAGGATGAGAAGATTGGTATTTGAGGATGACGTCACCAACCTCTGCCCCTCCTGCGAGCAATGGGCTTTGCTCATCCAACTCAGCAATTTGCGGCAATCCTGAATCGGAATTAGTGAAAGCGACGCGCAACAAACCACGCTCGATAAAATATTTTGACCGCATTTCTGACTCGCTTTTCATTACTAGCTGAGTCTTAGTAACAAGTACTTGTGAGCCACGCTGGATCTCTAACTCAACGCTGCGAGCTTTTCTTTCTGTTGCAAGCAAAGCATAAACACGCTGCGGATCATCAGTTTGGTGTCCGTCGTAACTCAATAAAATGTCGCCAACTACTACCCCTGCTTGAGCCGCTGGGCTTTTATCGTCAACACGTTTAATTAACACGCCGGGCTGAACATCAAGAGAAAAGATGTCTTCTGACTGCAATAGTTCAAGTTGAACACCAAGGAAAGCAGTACCGTCGTTACTTGTAGTTTCGGCAACATCTATGCCATAAAAAGATGGCGGCAAGTCTGCTGGCTGCACAGTGAATGAACAACTAGCACACAAAACAAAAAGCAGTAAGTAGCGAATCATAGTGAGCGACGGCGAAAGAAGGCAATGGCGACTATCACAGCCAGCGCGATGAATGGTAATGGGCTAACCCAACCAATGCGAGCAATGTCATCATACTCAATAGGGTATGAGTCACTATACCCGGCAGCAAACTGTGAAGTGCGCTCAAGAAAAGAGTCGGGGCCAAAAGCTGGCAGGAAATCAGCGAAATAAAAAGGCAGCTTGTTTTCTAAATCGTCATACAACATGGTTGGCAGTAAAACCATCAAGAAGCAAACCCCTACAGCGACAACACCGCGCCGGAAAATTGCACCGCAAGCAGAGGCGAGAGCGCCGAGAGCAAGCAAAGGCAGCACAGCATGCCACATTGAACTGTAAATTGCTTGTGCTACTCCGTCAGCCTCAATTTCCATTAATACCTGCCCTTCTTCAAGAATATCGCCAGCGTCGAACAATAAATAGGAACAAGCGCCGGCGCCGATTAAGACACACAAATACATTGTCAAAGGCAGCAAAATTGCAACTACTGTTCGTGCCAATACTAGAGTCGAGCGAGAAATTCTACGCGACAATGGATCGCGTGTAGCAGCAGACATTATTTCATGAGGCAATGCTCCTGCGACAAGTAATATTATCGACAGTTCAACCAAGTAAAGCGAAGTGCGAGTTGCGGACGCCCATTGCGGCCAGAAATTCCAAGCAGCTATATCTGTAGGTTCGATATCCCCCATGGCGGCAAAAGCCATCATGCTACCGCGACTAATTATCACTAACAGGCATGCGAGCACAAACACTGCAACATGCATGATGCGCACCGAGCGACGGTGACTAAACAAATACAATTCGCCAGACAATGCGCGCCAAAAACTAGACAAGACTCGACCTCAAATCTTCTTCGTTTACAGTTTGCTGGAACACATCGACCAAAGATGAATGCTTAACAAAGAACTCGCTAACCGGGATACCATTCATTGTCCCGAGAGTCTTTTCAGAATCAAAACCAGAGTCAATTTCAGCAATCACTTCGCCCGCAACTACAGCTACGTTTATAACATTCGCAGCACTGCTCAAGAAGCTGAGAACGGCATCTGGCTGACTACTACGTACAACTAGGTGGCTCGGCATTGTGGACAGCAATTCAGCTGTACTTCCTTGCAGCAAAGTGCGGCCATCATCAATAAGCCCCACATGCGTACAAACGTGCTGAACTTCACGTAGGTGATGGCTTGACAGAACCACTGTTTTACCTTCATCACGTGATAAAGTTTGAAACAAATCAAGCATTCGTTCAACACCCTGCGGGTCCAATCCTGACAAAGGCTCGTCTAACATCAACAACTCAGGGTCTCCTAGCAAAGCGCGTGCAACTGCGGCGCGGCGGCCTTGGCCATGAGATAACCGAGAACCATAATTGTGCTGACGGTGTGTCAACCCCACAAGCTCAAGGACCTCATCAATGCTTCGGCCACCACGGATTCCTCCGCGTATTCGCGCTATTTCGAGATTTTGACGCACGCTCAACGTGTCATCAAGACCTGGAGGGTCTAAAGCGACGCCGAGCGCCTGCGGTAATGACGGCAATGATGAAACGTCGGTGCCGAACAGTTTGATGACTCCTTTCGTGAACCCCTGCAAGCCTAAGGCCGCACGCATGGTTGTAGTTTTGCCAGCACCATTACGCCCGAGCAAGCCATACAAAGCGCCTGGTTCGACACACAAGTCAACTCCATGAAGAATCTTTTTTGCACCCAACTTAAGTTCAAGTTGGGTGATTTCTATTGCAGGAGCCAATGCGTGCATTAATTGTTAACGCGGCAAAGGCGGAGGAGATCCGTCGATGCTATTATCGCCAGTATTAGTGAGTAATTCTTTAATAGAGCCTATGCCTCCGAGTACGTTTGAAGTTTCATACGGCAAAAACACTGTTTTGTCACCACGGCCATTTGCAGCTAGGTTTCCTAATGTGTCAAGATAGTTAAGCGCTACTTGATATTGCGCGGCGTTGGCGTCGACGCCTTCTAAAGCTTGGCGAACAATTTCTAAGCCTTCTGCTTCACCTTTTGCGCGCAAAATACGCGCTTGGCGTTCGCCTTCAGCCTCAGCGATCTCTGAATCGCGCTCGCCTTCGGCACGCAAAATTTTTGACTGCTTGTCTGCTTCAGCGTCGAGGATTGCGGCACGCTTGTCACGTTCAGCGCGCATTTGTTTCTCCATTGCTTCTTGCACAGTATGCGGCGGCGAAATGTCTTGCAGCTCAACACGGTTAACCTTTACTCCCCACTTATCAGTAGCCTCGTCAAGAACAGTGCGCATCTTGCCGTTAATTAAATCACGGCTTGACAAAGTAGTATCGAGTTCCATTTCACCGATAATATTACGCAATGTAGTTTGCGCCAATTTTTCAATTGCTGTTGGCAGCGAGGCCACTTCGTAAGCCACCCGCTTTGGGTCTGTAACTTGGTAGTAAAGCAAGCCATTAACCGAAATGACAACGTTATCGCGGGTAATAACCGACTGCTCTGGGAAGTCAAACACTTGCTCGCGCATGTCAATAGAAGCAGTCATAACTAAGCGAGTTGCCTTGCCTTTGGTTATAGGGCCACGCCATTGGACTTGCCGAGGGCGATCAATAAACGGCCAAATAATGTTGATGCCAGGATCGAGAAGTCTATTAAAACGCCCCAAACGCTCAACAATTACAATTTCGGCTTGACGCACAATGCGCAAACCCTTTAGCGCTAGTACTACGACTAATACTACAAAAGAGATAATGATTGGTTGCATGTTGTTATTTCTATTTAACTAAGAGTGTGTTGCCTTCGACACCAGTAACTTCTACCATGTCGCCAACATCATGGTTTTGAATTGAGCGGGCACGCCATTCTTCCGACGCTACTTTCACATAGCCTGCCTCGCCATCAGCGATAGGCCCTACTACTTTTGCTGTCGATCCAACAATGGCATCGACATTAGATGGCTCGCTGCCCTCATCGAGCTTCCGCAAGAAAATTGGGCGCATGTAAAACAAGCCTATTAGCACACCAGCCGCAAAGACTAATAACTGTCCTTGCACGCCGACGCCGAAAGCAGAGACAATCGCTGCCATAATTGAGCCGGGCATCAAAGCGCCGAGCAGGAAGCCAGCGGTAAACACTTCTCCGATGAGAAATGCCACGGTAGCTAACAACCAAAACTCCCATGACAGGATTGAAGCTAATGACTCTTCAGACAAAAAGTCGAAGAGCTCAGACCAAAAGGATGGCTGCTCTTGCAGTAATATTAAGTTCATGATTGGCATCATATCACTTTATTAAGTCTAATCCTACCTCAATAGCCTTGTCTAATTGACTATCTTCACCTTTAGCGTACTCTGAAGGTCTATTTTCAACCGGATAGTCAGGTGGACAGCCGTTTAATTCCATATTGGTCTTATTTTCATCATTTACATACCATCCCCTAAATGGCATGCGCACGAAGCTGCCATCTAGCATTGTTGCCCCGCCTGTTGAAATGACAGCGCCATATGTTGTCTTACCCACGACAGGGCCACGTCCGAGTGTTTTGATTGACCATGAAAAAATCTCTGCATTTGAGTATGAATTTTCATTACACAATACAACTATTGGCTTAGTCCAAGTGGCAAACACCCTACGTCCTTGTGGATAGCCTACTCCGCCACCACGCGGAATGGTGAAGGCGTGATCGCGCGTAGTCAGCATAGTTAGAATCATATCGGTGGTCCAGCCGCCGCCATTCTCGCGGACGTCAATTAACAAACAGTCTTTGCCATCGCCAGCATCAAACAACTTGCGTTGAAATTCGAGTAGTGGCGCAGTGCTCATCGACTCAATATGAATATATCCAAGACGATTGTCAGATTTTGATTCAACTCGCGCTCGTGAGATGGATTCGTAGCGATGGTAAAGCGCTGTGTTAATCGACGATGCTGGGCGAACAGTAACACTGCGTAGTTCTTGATTAGTTCCTTGAACTGTTAAGTAAGTTTCTTGGCCCGCCGTACCTGACATTAAACGCGCCCAATTATCACCATCACCATACTCAACTCCATTCACTGCTATTACCACATCGCCCTCGATCAACAAAGAGTCTGCTCGCGCAGCAGGAGTTTCGCTTACGACCTCTGCGACTCGACGGCCTTGCCCAGAATAGTTGTCGTCCCAGAGCACACCAAGCAATCCCATTGCTGGTGCATCAGTTTCTTTAGCTTCGGATTTACCAAAGTAATAATATCCCATGTGTGAAGCATTCATTTCGCCTAGCATCCAATTCACCATTTCGCCATAGTCTTCGCGAGTGGATGCAAGCATAGCCGCTGGCTTCCATTTGTCGAGAGATCCGCGCCAGTCGTGCCCGTGAAAACTAGGGTCGTAAAACATACGGTCTAACACAGCCCACGCTTGATTGACAACCGCTTCGCGCACTGCCATGCGGTCTTGGCGAAAACTCACATTAAACGGCAGTTTCTTCCCGTCTTTCAAGCCATTGTATATCTGACCCTTCTTCACGCAGTAAATATCATCATCATGATGAAGCAATCCGTGTACGTTATCGCCATCAACATTCGAGTCTTTGGGGTCGTAAATGTTGCTGCTAAAAAATCCAGTGTCAGCGGTCGTGCCACTAGTCAGGCGCGTTCCTAGCCGAGCATTGAAGTAAAACTTTTCGGAATCAGCAGCCCAACCAGCCGCAGATTCATTTCCTTCACGGCGAGTCATCTTTTTGATTCGTGATTCAAGACCGCTGAAATCTATCTGCACTAAACTGCCTGGTTCAATAATTTCCTTTGGCAATTGCGAATCTTCTTCACTGCGCTCGAAACTAAATTGCTCGTTACTCAACACATCGTCTTCGAGATTGAGGATATGCTCAGTATCACCAGCTTCTGAAACTGTGTAAGTAAATGTTTTTGCTTCAGCGTCGAATACAGCTTTTGACAATTCGATTTTGGTATCACCCATAATGTAAAGTCCTGTCACCTCTGCACCGCGCAATCGCAAATCTAGAATCGCGCTTTCACCTTTCCAGACACCGGTTAGCACTGCGTCTAACTTCGCTTGTTTTTCTTCAGCCTCGGCAGACTCTTTATCAGTTTCTTCTTTACGCTCAGTCGCTTCGAGACGTTCGCGCTTGGTACGCTCGAGGTCTTCAGCGCGCAAAAATGCAACCCAAACATCTGTTTCGTCTAGCATCGTACGGCGTGATGTAAACAAAATCTTGCGACCGTCAGGTGACCATATTGGCGAAGTGTCATCGTCAGGATGCTTGCTAATGTTAATCGATGTCGCACCCTCTTGGTGCACATTTACTACAAAAACATCGACGTTAAAGTCATCATCAGGCACTGAATAGGTAATCCAGCGCGAATCAGGTGACCAATCGTAGCTAGGAGCCTCAAAGCCATCGCATATTGTTTTTTGCACAACAAGGCTTTCAGGGTCGCCAACAACAAACTTCCCGAGCCCCTCTACCCAAGCCATCTTTGAGCCATCAGGAGACAGTGACATCATCGATTCGTCTACAGGAGTTTCAGTAAGTCGCTCAAGCTGCGGGTCGCGCAAAGTATAAAAGTTTTGTTCATCACCAATGCTCAATTGATAAACTTCAGCGTTGTCATCTCGTTCACTAATAAACATTATTGTCTTGTCGTCATTAGTAAATATCGGGTTTGACTCTGCCGCAGCGTGAGAGGTTAAACGCACTGCGCGCTTAATGTCATCGTGATTACGCATCACGAACAGGTCTCCTTCGGTAATAAAAGCGACACTCTCACCGTCAGCTGATACCACATATTCATCTACCCCGCCGCTAATTGTTTTATCAACGTAACGTGGCATCGAGCCGTCAATGCTACCGCTGACCTTAAGCTCTTTAAGCTCGCCTGTATTCAAGTCGATTAACGCAATACTCATTTCTAATTCAGCAACGGCTTTGTCAGTATTGGCCGACAAAGATAAATTTCGTAGTGAATTATTACCTGGATGAACTACCAAGACTGGCTCACCGCCAGCGAGTGGCATGCGCCATAAACCTAAGTCGCGGCCGGACTCGTTGCCTTTGCATGCCCGGTCCGACAAGAAGTAAATCCATTTACCGTGCGCGCCAAATGCTGGTTGCAAGTCATTGCCATCAAACACCGTCATTTCGCTATGGACGTCTCTCGCAAAGTCATATGACCATAATGCACTTGATGCCGCACCACGATAAGCACGGCGACTCGGATCACTATGGCCGCGTTCGTAAATCAATTTACTTCCGTCTGAGCTAATCACTGGATTTTTCATTGCCCAATCACCAAGGATGGTCGGTGTACGCCCGTCGCGGTAGGCGACCCATGCCCCATTGTCACGCCGCGAGTAACGGCGATCGCGCTGAGCACCAATCAAAACCCGCTCATTATCAATCCAACCATGGAGTTTTTCTCCATCAGAGTGCCAAGTCATGCGCTGCGGCTGGCCACCAGCTGCTGGAATGGCAAAAACATCCCAGTTTGAGTGGCGGTTTGAGACAAAAGCTAGGGTTTTACCATCTGGTGACCAACGAGGGCGTCCGTCGTAAGCATCATGTGCAGTAAGACGTTGCGCACGACCGTCGCTTACCAATGCCACCCAAATATCGCCTTGATGGCTAAAAGCTATCTGATTGCCATCTGGGGACAGCGATGGGTGTCGAGGCAGGGTTAATTCTGGAGCTGATTGGGCAAAAGCAAGAAACAAAGACGCGATTACTAGATTCATTGCCATAGGATAACTTTTTCCTTCAGTTAAATGGTGGTTCTTGCCGATAAAGCTGTAACTACTTAAGCCCCCTTAACTTAATCATGAGAATCCTAATTGCCGACGATGACCCGGTTAGTACCCGCGTCCTCGCCCATCAACTCGAATCGTGGCAACATACTGTCACTACTACTAACAACGGTTTTGACGCTCTAAGAGCTTTCAAAGCTGAACATTTTGATGTCGTCATCACCGATTGGATGATGCCCGGCATGAGCGGCCCAGAATTGTGTGCTGCCATTCGCGAGAACGAGAAGAGTGGTGAGCTTGTGAGTTTCATCATTCTTTTGACTTCACGCGGATCACGCGAAGATCTGGCTCTAGCTCTGAAAGCTGGCGCCAATGACTTTGCAACCAAACCATTCGCGCCATTAGTCTTGCAAGCACGTCTTGCGAATGCTGATCGGATCGTACAACTTCAACAACAACTTTACCGCAAAAAGCAGGGAGCAGACAAATTGGCAAGCACCGATTATTTAACTCAACTCAGAAATCGCCGCGCAATGTGGCATAACTTAGAGATGGACTTCGAGCGCATGCAACGCGAACAACGTCCGTTGGCGGCTCTAGTTATCGACATCGATTTCTTCAAAAAGGTCAATGACAACTACGGTCACAGAACCGGTGACAAAGCACTGCAAGCGGTTGCGAACTGCTTATCGCACAGCGTGCGTGGTGGTGATTATGTAGGTCGTTGGGGCGGCGAAGAATTCTTGGCAGTGTTGCCAGGCGCAGACATTATTCAGAGTGCTGAAGTAGCAGAGCGTTGCCGTCATCACGTTGAATCACTGCGCATCAAAGGTGATAATGGTGAAGTGGTCCGCCTTAGTGCAAGTTTTGGCGTTGCGGCAATTGATGGCGCTGACCGTGAAAGCTGCGATGCTCTACTCGAGCAAGCTGACCAAGCGCTTTACTGGGCAAAGGACGCCGGTCGAAACCGAGTCAAGATTTATGTTCCGGGAATTGGCCCGCGACGTAACATACGCAAAGCTACGTAAAGCAAGAAAACTGCGAAGCACAGCTGCAACTGTTGGTGACTAAGGGAAAAGTTTCTTAACAACACACCGACAATTGCTGCCGGAGCGCAAATCCAAATTATCTTATTCGCAAGTTGCAAATCTGCGCGGCCTTGTTTTATTGCTTTTAGAGCTGCAGAACCAGCCACTGGCACCATCGCGAGTAACGACAATGCTGAAGCTTGAGTGAAGGACATTCCGTCGATGGCAAACACAAGTGCCGGAACTACTACGATTCCACCGCCGATACCAAACAACACGGCGCATATCCCGGCGAGCACTCCGGCCAGTGCTACCACCGCTAGGCGCGTGTTATTAACAACAAGACCTGCAGAAACATCTGGCGCAGCGATATGACTAAGCGACGAATCAATGTTCTTGACAGCTGCGAGAATGAGCAACCCTAAAAAAAGAAAATGCATGGTTGTTGGTGGCAACAGACGCAATATTTTTTGCCCGAGAGATACGCCAATTAGCCCCCCGGCAAAGATAAGCAATGGAATAAGCAAAAGGAAATTGTGTGGCGCAAAAATCAGTTCACAAAGCACTGATGCAAGGGCCACAAAAGGAATCACCACTACTGCGGTACCAGTTGCGCGCCTTAAAGAGTAACCAGCCAAAATCAAAGATGGGCCGACAACAAGGCCTCCTCCGACGCCGAGCATGCCAGAAATCAAGCCGGCAAGAACCGCGACAATCTTTAATCGTAGCGACATAAAGCCTTAATTCGAATCGCGGATTCGTTCGGCAATACCAGTTGTGCTACGCCCTGGCAACATATCAATAAACTCTACTTCGCCACCATTCTTTTTCACGAATTCGGCACCTGCCACACCCTTATCTTTATAGTCTGCGCCCTTAACCAACACGTCTGGAAGTATTTTTTGAACCAAACTCTCAGGTGTATCGTCAGCAAAAGGCACTACTAAATCAATAAACTCGAGGGCAGACAAAACTTCTGCGCGATCTTGTAGTTGATTGTAAGGTCGGTCTGCACCCTTTAGTCGTGAAACCGAATCGTCATCGTTAAGACCTAGCACTAACACATCGCCTAAACCACGCGCCGCGCGCAGATAACGTACATGACCGGCATGAAGGATATCAAAGCAACCATTAGTGAAGACAACCTTTCGCCCTTCTAAGCGGAAGTGTTCAATTGCTGCTAGCAGTTGCGCATCATCTTCGGCAATGACTTTTCCTGCAGGTTTAGATGCGCGAAGATTACGCAACAACTCTTCGCGACTGACCATTGTTGTGCCAACCTTCGAAACGGCAATCCCTGCGGCAGCATTAGCGATGTGCATCGACTTAATCGAATCGTATCCACTTGCCAGACTTATCGCCAAGGCACTAATGACCGTGTCGCCGGCGCCTGTTACATCGTAAACCTGACGCGCTGAAGTAGAGATGTGAGTTGCCCCGCCATCGCCATTAATCAAGAACATGCCTTCGGCGCCTAAAGTAATCAGTAAGGACTGCAATTTGGCATCGGCGCATAATTTCCCGCCAAGCTTTTCAACATCAGCCAAGCTAGGCATCGCACAACCAGCAGCTAATTCGGCTTCGCTACGGTTAGGCGTAACCATAGACGCATTCGCGTAGCGCGACAAATCTCTGTGTTTCGGATCAACCAAGGACGGCACACCACGACGCTGAGCTTCAGCGATAATAGCTTGAGTGAATTCGGCACTTAGGCAACCCTTGCCATAGTCAGAAATAACTACTGCATCGAACTCAGCCGCGAATAGTTTTTCTTGTAACAGCTGTTCGTCGGTGGCGGCCAATGCGCACGAATCTTCGCGGTCGACACGTAGCATTTGCTGGTTGCGCGCCATCACCCGTATTTTTTGAATAGTCGGGCGGTCATTACAAGCAAGCATCGCTTCAGTTTCAGCACCTAAATCACTAAGCATTTGACACAACTGCTCACCGCTAGCGTCTTCGCCATGCACGCCGCAACATAAAACTTGAGCGCCAAGCCCAACTAGGTTAGCTGCAACATTTCCGGCCCCACCAAGCCGATCTTCTTCGGCGCTAGCATGTACCACTGGCACCGGAGCCTCAGGACTGACGCGCTTGGCATCACCCAAGATGTAGCGATCAATCATAAAATCGCCAACCACAGCAATACGAGGATTGCTTAGTTGTTGAACATCGGTTATTAAATCAGACATTAGTTAACTCAGAGTCAGGACGGATTCGGTAGCGGTCGTGAATCCAGAGGTATTGCTCGGGCACCAATTTAATCTGCCGCTCGAGGCTACTGTGAATTTCACAGCACAAATTGTAAACGTTTTCGTCATTTGCGTCTTGTACTTCTGCCGCATCACGCACAACTTCGCAACCAATCGTCCAAATAGGCTTAGTTGCGTGCCTTACAGCCCACAACGCAATCACCGGCGCCCCAACTTTTAAAGCTAAGGACGCCGTCGCCCGCTCAGTGGCTGCCAACTTACCGAACCACGGCACAAAAATTGGGTTGTGGTGAGCACTTTGGTCGGTCGCGATAACCACGGACTTGCCTTCCATCAATCGCCGCAGTAAATTCCGCACAGCACCTTGGCGTTGAATTATTTCTACACCCCACCCGTCCTTGCGCGCGGCGATTAAGTCACGCCCCAAATAATAGTTATTTGGTAAACGCATCGGGAATGCCGGTTCTAGACCCAGTGGCCCCATCGCTGCACCAGCAAACTCGAATGAACCAAAATGTGCTTGCACCAATATTGCGCCTTTCCCTTTATACGACTCTAATAATTGGCGCGCCCCGTCATCGAATTTAATATGATTTTGCCATCGCGAATTGTAGCGACGGGTCAAAACCATCGCCTCAACAGCAGACATCGCAATTGATCGACATGAAGCGCGCAATATTTTGTTGCGCTCTGCAACAGACAACTCCGGAAAAGCACAGGCTAGTTGTTCGCGGCCCACGCGACGGCGACGTTCAAACAATAGAGCCAATACGCCTAAGTTTGCAGCCAGCGGTCTTAACATCCAATATGGCATCAGCGAGAACAAAGCCAACATCGCCCTTGAAGGCAAGTACAACATCCAGGCCAATACGCCAGGACGATGCTTAAAGTGTTGTCGAATTTTACGTGGCCAATGTTTAATCGACATTCGAGACGCCCTCCCACAAAGGCTCTATACGCGAAGCGCGAACCGGCAAATGCAAATCAAATAATTTCTGTTCAAAATGCTCGGCGCCACAAACGAATTCGATATCGACGCACAGCTCATAAAACTTATCCGAAGCAATATTGCGCAATTTCACTCCGTCCTTTTCTGTGACTAATACCATTTCGGCATCAGCCATAGCGAGGACGTCATCGCTAGTCCATTGATGATGGTCAGCAAGACGTTTGTAATCGTCAATTACCACACCCAATGATTGGCAGAGTTCGGCAAACGACTGGTGGTTACCTATGCCTGCTGCTAAATTCGCTCGAACTCCTTGCAATGATTCTAAGGACAATTCATCACCACTAATAATTTGGCGCAAAGTCGTAGCCGCCATTCTTGTCTCAACCCGCGGCAACTTTGTTAAGCCAACTCGTGTCTGAGTTATTTTTTGCTGGATTGCGTCGCGTCGGTTTTCATCAACCAAGTCGACGCGAGTAACCACGACCAAATCTGCGCGACGCAACGCTCGAGTTGATTCACGAAAAAGTCCGGCCGGAAATGTTGGCCCAAAAGGTTTGGTGGCATCTACTACAACAATGTCAATGTCGCGTTGCAATCGTAGGTGTTGGAAGCCATCGTCAAGCACTAGCACTTCTGGCTGATGCTCGTTACTTAAGGTGCGCATGCCCTCAACCCGATTGGCATTTTCAACCAAGCTAACGTGCGGATAACGTTGCCGCAAAATTAGTCCTTCATCGCCGCCATATCCTCGTGACAACACAGCAGCTTCTGCGCTATTTACTTTGAACCAGTCGAGCGCCTTAAACAATAACGGGGTCTTACCGGTGCCACCAGCTGAGATGTTGCCAATGGACAAAGTCGGCCATGGTGGACGGTGAGATTTGAAATGCCCTAAACGATATAACAATACTCGCAACCGCGCCACGCCATCAAACAACCATGCTAACGGTAGTAGCAATATAACTAGAGGTCCACCGATATAATTATTCATCGCTGTTGCCACCATGTTCGAGACTGCAATATATCAAGCATTGACTCAAACTCTGGATGGTCAGTGTCGAGTGGCGCAAGCATTTGCGGATCACTGCTAACGTCAAACATCCGCACTTCTCCGGCGCGCTGGTCAGCAATCATGTGCAAATCGCCACGACGAATTGCGATTTTCTGCACGTACTTTTCAATGTGCTCTTTGCGCACAGGCGCAAAATCAACTTGTGTCTGCAAAACATCCGGAGCATTAAGGTTACGCGATTCAGGAATATCAATATCGCAAACTTTCAATAAGGCAGGGTAAATCTGAGTCATAGCGAAGCCACCGTTAACAGATTCGGGCAGTAGCCACCGCGATTTATATTGCTGAGGGATGTGCACCATCAGCGGCACATCTACAAGTTCAGTCTTTAATGTTTGAGTGTGACCTATGTGACCCCGCTCACCTAATTCTTCACCATGGTCGGCAGTAAGTAGCAAAACTGTGTTGTCCCAGGCTGCAAGATCGTTAGTGAAGTTGTGCAGGCTATTGTCAACAGCCAGTATTTCTTCATCGTAGTATGAGCCGAGTTCCGCGATGTCAGCTGCTGTGCAATTTGCCTCGTGCTCGCGCAAGTCATCGGTTGAAACGCCACCCGTCACCCAACCGTCATAGCTCGCATCAGCCCAATCAACGTTATCATGATCTTCGAATGAGGCGTGGGGGTCGAAGAAGTGTAACACCAAAAACCATGGTTGGTCATCTTCAAGAGTCTCTAGCCATTTCTGGCCAGTCGCAACTACTGCTGCTGCTGTAGAGCCACGATGCGGATCTTTCTTAGCACCTATTGCGTCGTAGTATTCATCAAAGCCTTGGTCATAACCCGATTGCATAGCACGCGTCAACAAAAAGTTGGACTGCACACAAGCTGTGGCATATCCGGCATCTGCAAACTTTTGTGCCAGCGTATCGCTGTGTTGCAACTTACTTCCGGGACCGACCAAGCGCATCACCCCATGCTCGGCTGGTGTTAATCCAGTAAAGATTGTTGCGACGGAAGGTTTCGTCCATGAGCTACTCGCAAGCAACCCATCTAGTACTTGCAGCTGCCCGTCATCTTGCAATCTTGACAAAAAAGGCGTGGTCGCATGACGCTGATATCCGTAACTAGGTAAATGATCGCTGCGCAAGGTGTCAACAATTACCAGCACCACGTTTGGCCGCTGAGGCTTGGCGCATGAGGCGGCAAGTCCGAGAGTGACTAACAAAAAGAGACGGCGTAAATTCATCGAAGTAGCTTCAAGATTGGCGTGGTTAATATGGTAACCTTTCGCCATGGCAGAACCACAGCAAGAATTACGCGAACACTTAGAATCATCGCTGCTGTTATTAAGCAAGGATGTCGCCCTTTGCGCCAAATTCTTACTTGCAGTGGCTTCTACCCCACAGCTAAAGAGACTTTCCGATTCTTCAGGTTTTAACAAGCCAGGAGTCGTCAAGTCAGAACAGCGAATCGCTAACGTTTTGGGCAAACATGCAAAATTGCGCCGTGCGACTGCCGAGCAGATACTGCAAAATACCCCTAAGTTCGGTGATAATAGTCAGTTGCTTGAAGCTTGTGACTTGATGTGTAGCAGCGACAGTGCTGACTGGCAGAAAGCTGTCGGTTCGCTAGCTGATTTTATTGACGACACTTCTCCTTTGGCTGCTACCTCAAAAGCCGCTGCATCAAAGGAAAAAGCCTCTCCTCCGAAACTAAGTGCTGAGCAAAAACTCAAAAACAAGTTGGTTGGTCTTAAATCTCAGCTTAGTGACAGCCGCAAACAATTGGCTGGCGCCGAGCAACAACTGCATGCTGAGCATGTACGTAAGACTGAATTAAAAGAAGATTTGGCGAAATCGCAAGCCGAGGTAGATGGTCTTAAGCGCAGGGCAAGCGAATTAAAGAAAGATTTAGCATCTAGCTCATCGAGTAGTGACCGTGAGCAACATCTGCAACAACTTCTCACCGAATCCCAAGAGGCACAGCATCTTGCTGAGAAAAAAGTTGAATGGCTAAACAGCGAGCGCGAAGACTTACGTGGTGTACTCGAAGACCGCGATAAATTTGACAATTTGCCAGAAGAAAATATTGCTAGTTTTCACGACCGGCCACTGCTAGCAATCGAAAATGATTTACGCGATCAAATAAAAGATGCGCAAGGCAAGTTCAACATACTGATTGTTGGTGGTGGCGAGCCGCAACTAAATCACCGTCCTAAATTGCAAGAGTACGCCGGTATTCTCGGATTTAGCGCTGATTGGCGTGCTGCCGAGTATGTATCGTGGCACAAAGAAATTGACAAGTTGCGCGCCGACATGAAAAGCAAATATGATGCACTAATAATTTTGCATTGGAATCGCACCACCTTTACGCGTAACGCGCGCGGTGCATGCAACGATGCTGGACAGAAGCCGTGCATCACGTGTTACTACCAAGGGTTCACTAACTTGCGTGAAACCATGCAAGAATGTTTGCGTCAGTTGCTTGCGCGACTATAGAGTCGGCTTTTCGACGACTTCGTCTACTGCGAGCTCGATTAACCCACGCTCGATTTCAACTAGTGCGATTTCGATTGGGTTTTCGATGCGTGCCAATTCGGCATCAAACAACGGAGCGTCGCCACGGATTAACTGACGAATACGCTTCTGTATTAATACAGTGCGCTCGAAAGAACCGTTAACGTATTCTTGTAGACGTTGAGGAAGAGTGTTTTCCATTAGAGAATGCCTCGTCAGAGGGATGGAAATTCTAGCGTTAGCCCTCGAACATGGCAAGCAAAACTGCCTGAAGTTCGTCGAATGAGTTAATTGTCGAAGAAACTGAGGGTATCGGCGTGGTGCTGGGATCAACAACAGCCTGTATGAAATCAAGGTCTGCGCCAAGAGCATCACGCTGGTCAGAAGGTAAATCGCCAATATAAACACCACGTCCGAATTGCATGCGCAGGTCTGACAATATAGGCATTTTGGCAGAACATCCGTAAACGCCATCGAATTCAATACCGACGCGCTCGACATCAGCAGTAATTTCTGACTTTGAGGCGCGACTCACAACGATTACAGGAATTTTTCGGGCCCGCAATTCGGCAATGGCTTCAGCCACCCCAGCAAAAGGCGGCAAACCAAAAAAAGGAACGACTGTGCCGTTCCAATCAATTGCTACGAAATTAGGGTGCACGGAGACCATGGTTGCCATAGATTAACGTGTTCATGCTAGTCCAACTAACCCTTCTACTTACATTTCTTGCAAGTTCGCAGCAGGCCCCCACCGACCTCGCCCCTTCAACTGAGCGTCTCGAACAAACGGCAAACACTCTGTGCGAACAACCGCGCTTTGCTGGTGATCCGCGCTCGCAACATGCAACAGATTATTTTGCCGGAGAATTAAAGAAATACGGATGGACAGTTGAGCGCAAATATTATTGGGCCTACTTACCGCGCCAAACTTTCCAGTCGCTTAGTGTTTACACAACAACTAATGAGTGGCACGACTTAAATTTAACTGAGCAAGGTTTTGCGGAAGACCAAAGAACTTTACAGGCACATATACCTCCGATGCACGGCTTAACTGCATCCGGAAAAGCAGCTGGCAGTGTTTGGTATGTTGGCTACGGAACGCACGATGAATTTGCCGCGCTGCAGCGCAAATTTGGCGACGAATTCAAAGGCGATATCGCATTAATGCGTTACGGCGCAAATTATCGTGGGCTCAAAATCGCCAACGCTGAAGAATTCGGATTTAGTGGCGCGCTACTCTATACCGACGCTGAGGATGACGGCTTTGCGCGCGGTGAGGTATTGCCAAACGGACCATTTCGCCCATCGTCCGGAATCCAGAGGGGTTCCGTGTTTAATGGCCACGGCGACGCCCTAACTCCCGGCTGGGCAGCCACTAAAAACGCCAAACGCTTATCCAGTGCCGAAGCACCTGGGTTGGTGAAAATCCCTAGCTTGCCGATATCTTCGGGTAATGCCCACAAACTAATTGGTGACCACGGCAAAGTTATGGGTAACACAATGACGCAAGTAAAAATTGAGGTTCGCCAAGACACAAGTTTGCAAAAAATATGCAATGTGATTGCGACGATTAACGGCTCTAGCGCCGACGATCAATGGATAATTTTAGGCGCACACCGCGACGCGTGGGGACGCGGCGCCACCGATAATGGCACAGGCTCAACCGTGTTATTAGAGTCCGCGCGACTAATTGGTCAAGCTCACCAACAGGGTTGGAATCCGCAACGGCGATTGATGATTGCTTCGTGGGACGCAGAAGAATGGGGCTTAGTTGGTTCTACAGAGTGGGTAGAAGAAAACCGTAGTGATTTAATGGAGCACGCTGTTGCCTATGTCAATTTAGATGTTGTGGCAACCGGTCCTAATTTTTCTGCATCATGTACTCCTGGGCTACAAGCAACTTTGGTGGCGAGCACTGTGGCAAACGACGTTAACACGCCAGCGCAACTAGGTGTTCCAGGCGGAGGTTCTGACCATGTGCCATTCATTGAAATCGCTGGTGTAGAAAGTATGGCTTTTGGTTTTCACGGCGGAAGCGGCGTTTACCATTCTGCCCTTGACACCCCTTACTTGATAGAGAAGTTTTTAGATCCTGGCTACGTACATCATTCGCGTGCAACTCAAATGGCCGTTGATATAGCAACTCGTTTAAGCCATTCAAATGAAGTCGTTGATGGCCGCGAGGGATGGTTAAAGCAAATGAGTTCTGCCCTCGAAAATAAGCTTGCCGATTCGTCATTGCCTGATGAGCAAGCGCAGCAGCTACGCGACTGCCTTGCTGAGCTAGCCGCAGCACAATCTGCCAATGACAATGGCAATGCCTTCAAGTTTCATCGTGGCTTTTTGCCACAACACAGCGGTCGCTCTTTGCTATGGAACTCTGCCGGCTACGGCACAGTGTGGTTCCCTAATTTAACTGCAGAGGGAGGAGCAGAGCAATTAATAGCTACTTTTAAAAAATGTATTCTACTTGCAAGTAAGCAATAAATTGTTCTTGAGTATGAGCAATTGATGCCTGCGGCATAAACAAACTTATCCCTAAATCGATACTCAAAGCGTCAGAAATTTCGCCTTCGCAATAAAAATCAATCTCGCGACCGATCTCGCGATCTCTACTAGCCGCCGCCTCAAAAGTTACGTCTTCGCCAAAGTAAACGCCATCTGCATTTGACTGGCGATAAAAACTATGTGCATCAATATGCATCGACCAACGTTCATTCCAGTTGAGCCAATAATTCGCTGAGAAATCCATTAGGTTAGAAAACGCTAAAATATCGGCGCGGCCATTGTACTTATGCGAATCAATCATTATTGGATTGTAACGTTGGCGAACAAGCGGCGAACCACTACCCTCGCCTTGTGCGACTGCGAGGCCTACGCCAACGCCGTGACCAAAATCTAATTGCTTGTCCATGCTGACGGCATAAGCAGTAGACGTAATGTCGCGACCAAAGTCAGAGCCGTTTTGTAGAATTAGCATTAAATCATAATTTAGACCCATTGCAGTGCGTCCGTAATAGCGTGATGCGAAATCGTATTCATCTACGGCTAAGGCTTCTTGTTGACGATTAATGAAATAGGTTTCAATTGCAGAGCTAGAGTTTACTGCGTAATTACTGTACATTCCGAGCATTTTGTCACCAAATGTCGCAGCAAGACCTCGGTCAGCTTGACTAATGAAAAATTCAAAATCGGTTTCAATAAAGTCGGTATTGATTACCAAGGCATCGTGCACGTTTTCTTCAAAGCGCCATGGATTTGATGATATCAAGCGCCCGTCACCATAATCTAGATGCATGCGCCCGAAGCGCATTTGGAAATCTCCCCACATTTGATCGACATCAACGTAGGCGTCAAAATCAGCGTGAGTTTCAATCTCGTCATCGCCGTCAGCGTGAAGGTGAGCTGCGACAACGAAATTACCGTATTCATTCAATGGGATAACGGCCTCGGTGTGCAGGTGAATACCAGTAGTAGATAAAGACTCGGGTGTACCAGCTGCAGAGTCACGCAAGCTATTATGCTCGGTACGCACACGGACTTCGGTTTCAAAATCAATCTGGTCAAGACCGATTTGAGCAGCACAAAAAACTATGGAGGCGAGAATCATGATTGAGTATTATAAGACAATAAACGTTGAACGTGTTTAGCTAGAGTGTCGGCTTCAAGATGCACCTTGTCGCCCACCCGCATATTGCCTAAATTTGTTGCTTGTAAGGTTTCAGGAATGAGGGCTACTTCGAAGTTGCCTGAGTCGTCTAATTTGGCAATTGTGAGGCTAACTCCGTCGACTCCGATAGAGCCTTTATCGACCATCAACGGCAACATCGCGGACGGCGCGCTGAAAACATAATTGCTGAAGTCGCCGTTGGCCTTAATTTCGAGCAACTCGCCAATGTCATCTACATGACCGCTCAGGAAATGGCCGCCTAGACGATCACCTACTCGCAAACTGCGCTCGAGGTTGACGACGCCTTTTACCTGCAATTTGTCGAAATTCGTCACATCTAGCGTTTGCTGAGACAAGTCGAAGTAAATCGTTGTATTGTCTACACTTACGGCTGTCAGGCATACCCCACTAGTGCAGATAGAGTCACCAACAGCTATTTCTGCGGCTAAGTTTCCCATTTCTACCCCAATTCTGGTTCCTCCAGAAATCGGCTCAACTGAGTTAATTTCACCGGTTCTTTCTACTAGTCCTGTAAACATGAGCAGTATGATAAAATATCTGCCCCCTTGGTAGGTGTTTTTGTCATAAATAGTTGCCTTTAGAGGTGGTTTCGCGTATCTTATCCGACCATTTTTCCCACAACTACCTGGGATGCTCGAGGTCCACATTCTTTCGCTTTTTCCCGAAGCCATCAAGTCCTACTTAGATGCTTCGATTTTAGGGCGAGCCCAGAATGCGGGTCTACTCCAAGTCCACGTTCTCGATTTCCGGCAATTTGCCAAAGGAACCCGCCGCAACGTAGATGACCGCCCTTACGGGGGAGGTCCGGGGATGGTGTTAAAACCCGAGCCGATCTTTTCTGCAATCGAGTGGGTCGAAGAAAACTTCGGTCCAACGCGCAAAATTCTGCTCAGCCCAGATGGCGTACCCTTTAAGCAACAACATGCGACTGAATTCGTCAAAGAAGAACGTCTGCTACTGCTCTGTGGGCGCTACGAAGGCTACGACGAGCGCATTCGTCTTGGTATTGACTTCACTGAAATCTCAATAGGCGACTACGTTTTGTGCGGTGGCGAACTTGGTGCTTTGGCAGTAGTCGAAGCTACAACTCGTTTGATTCCTGATGCTCTAGGGCATAGCGAATCAGCCGTTCAAGAATCTTTCACGCAACCCGATTTGCTCGATCACCCTCATTACACCCGTCCCGAAGAATTTCGCGGCATGCGGGTTCCTGAAATCCTACTCAGTGGCGACCATCAAAAAGTTGACCTCTGGCGGCAACAACAGGCGGCCGAACGCACAAAGCGGCGGCGCCCTGATTTGCTAAACCACAACAATAAAAAAGAAACATAGTCATGGACAAAATCATCCAAGAATTAAGCGCGCAAAACATGAAAGAGGAAGCTCCTTCATTCCATGTTGGCGATGTCGTTAAAGTTGAATACCTAATTAAAGAAGGCAAGAACGAGCGTGTTCAACCTTTCATCGGTCAGTGTATTCAGTTCAAAGGCAATGGCGTTGCAAAAACTTTTACTGTGCGCCGCATTGTGCAGGGCGAGGGTGTTGAACGCACCTTCCCTCTTCACAGCCCACGCGTTGTAAACGTGAGCGTCGAGCGCGGCCCGAACAACAAGCCTCGTCGCGCCAAGTTATTCTTCCTACGCGATCGTCAAGGTCGTTCGGCTCAACTGTAATTTAGTAGGCGTCTAGCCCATGATTCATAACCTTTCTCGCAAGCTATTTGGTATTGCCGTTTTTTCCGGCATTGCGATTTATGCACTTTTTGCTTTCTCATTGCACCTTGGCCTCGACCTTCGTGGCGGTGCGCGTATTGTTTATAGCTTTGATTTTGATTCGGCGTTAGAGTCAAATCAAATTGACGAAACTGAATACAACAACAAGAGCCAGATGGTTAGTCAAATGGCTGACATCTTCCGCGAACGCCTCGACGGCAGTGGCTTGGCTGATATTCCAATTTACCCGCAGGGTGAAACACAATTGGTTATCGAGTTGCCAGACCGCAGCGAAGACGAAGTCGCAGAAATAAAGAACACTATTAGCAATCAGGGTTTACTCGACTTCCGCATCATTGCTGACATTAGTGATGATTTAGGCCTTGATGCCGAAAAGAAAAAATATAGCGAGTGGGCGGCTGCCAATCCTGAGGCCACGACCGACGTCTTCAACAAATTAAGCGAGGCTGAGGGTGGTCCACGCGGTGAATTGAAGTGGTTTGCTGCTTCCGAAAAAGGTGACGCTTCGACGAGTTTAGTAGGCTATATGACTAGTGGCGCTATTCCGCTGCTAATGCTTGACGCTGTTCATGCCGATCTTGCTGGTGGCGATACGTCATGGGAATTCGGTGGTGACGACCTCAATTATGTTGGTGGCACCCTCGACAATAAGGGCATGCCGGCTGTGGCATTTGAGTTTTCTGAATACCGCAAATCGGCATTCGGCGACTTTACCGAGCAATACAAGAATCGCATGATGGCGATTGTGTTGAATGACAAAGTTTATAGCGCTCCAAATATTAATGACCGCCTAGATGGTGCTGGTATCATCGAAGGTGGTAGCCAGGGCTTTAGCGTTGAAGAAGTTCGCCAACTAACTACTGTTCTGCGTACTGGCTCACTAAAGGTTTTACCTGAGCTAGAAAGTGAGTCCTTCGTTGGTTCAGCACTTGGTGCAGACGCTATCCAAATTGGTACCAAGTCGGCTATGTTCGGCGGTATTTTAGTGCTATTGTTCATGCTTATTTACTACCGCATGAATGGCCTTGTGGCATGTATGTCATTGATGTTTAACGGCTTCTTGCTGATTGGTGCGATTTACTTCTCGCAAGCTACTTTGACTTTGCCAGGTTTGGCAGGCTTGGTGCTTACCATTGGTATGGCTGTTGACGCTAACATTCTTATCTTCGAGCGCATTCGAGAAGAATGGGAACGCGGGCGCGAAGTTCCGCAGGCGTATAAGAATGGTTACGAACGTGCCTTCTGGACTATCATCGACGCTAACGTAACGACTCTCATTGCCGGATTCATTCTCTACCAATTTGGCACAGGTCCTGTTCAAGGTTTCGCTGCTACTTTGTGCTTGGGCATTCTTACTACCCTATTCTCTACCTTGGTATTCTCTAAGGTGGTTATGCACATGATTGTTTTCAGCAGCAGACAACCAAGCAAAGTCAGCATGATGGCTGCTTTGGCAGGCAAAAAGATTATTAATTTTGCTAAGGCTCACAAATCTGCTGCGGTTCTGTCTTTCGGCCTTATCTTTGGCGGTTTGTTTATGTACTCGCAACAAGCAGACGAAATGCTCGGCATTGACTTTGCTGGTGGTTCAACAGCTCGTGTACATTTAGCGAAAGAGGTAAGCATTTCAGAAATGCGTTCGCGCCTTTCAGGCTTCCAGGTCATAGTTATCAAGTCTGATGCAGCTAGTACTTCTGGCGCTGACACTTCCGTTGACTTCCAAGTCAAGCGAAAGCTTAGTGCCGACGATCGCGCGGCCGGTATTGCTACTGACAAAGTGCAAGGCGGCAAAGACTTGGCGCAAGAAATGGTCGACGAACTAGAATCTTCTCTTGCTGGTCTGTTAATTGTCGACGCAAATGGCGCTGTCGACCTTGACGCTTCGTTCCCACAAAAATCCACGGTGGGCGCCCGTGTATCTGGCGAAATTCAAGGGGCTGCAGTTCGCGCTATCTTATTGGCTTTAGTGCTTATTGTTGTTTACATGAACTTCCGTTTCCATGAATACCGTTTTGGTTTGGCTGCGGTTGCCGCCCTGTTCCACGACGTACTCATCACTCTTGGTGTATTAGCACTCGTTTCAAAAATGGGCTGGGTGCATGTTGAAATCAACCTTGAAATCATCGCTGCATTCTTGACCATTATTGGTTACTCGCTAAACGATACGATTGTTGTCTTCGACCGCATTCGCGAAAACCTGCCGCGACGCAAAGAGTCTTTCGAAGAGATCATCAACATCTCTATCAACCAATCTCTGAGTCGTACAATCCTAACATCTGTTACTACGTTCTTTGTAGTAGGCGTATTGTTCTTTGCTAACCGTCAATTCCACAACACGCTTGAAGGCTTTAGCTTCGCAATGTTGATAGGTATTATCGTTGGTACATACTCTTCGATTTTCGTAGCTTCACCGCTACTAATCTTCTTCGATCGCTGGGCACGTAAAAAGAAAATCGGCTCACTATCAGAGAATGCCAAGCGTAAAAACATGAAAAAGGCCCCCGCTAAAGGCTAAAAAGCTTATTTAGCTCAAAAACAGCCCGCTACACAGCGGGCTGTTTTTTTTGTTCTTGAATATCATGCCCAATAGTTTACTTTAATGTAATGCGTACCTTACTTGCCCTTGTTGCCTTCGTTTTAGTCCTCGCCGCTGCTGTGTGGTTCAAGACTACTCCCGCCGACCTGCCACCAACAGAGATGGCTCACGACAGTAGCATCGGCATCATGACGCTCGGCGTGGTAAGCAACGAAGCAACGGCAGAGAGTAACTCCCAACCCAATGCTGTAGCCGCGGTTAGTGAGAGCACAGAAAACCCTACGGGGCAAAATCCCGAACAGCCATCAGCCGATGTGATTGTTCACGAACCTGTGACACCGCCTGTTATTGAGAGGCCTGAGCCTGAAGCAGTTACAGTTGCTGGACCTATAAACTATGTCGTCAAAAGCGGAGACTCTATGTACCGCATTATCATGCGTTGCTATGGCACATACTCAGAAGATATTTTGCAACACGTCAGTGACGCCAACAATTTGCGCGACCCTTCGGCAATCGGCATCGGTGACAAGATTGTTCTACCGCTAATTGACGGGGTTAACGCTCCAAAGATACGCTAAAGGTACCACCACACTTTTCAACACGAGAACGCAAAGCGTTCCAATGACGTGGTGCCAAACTAATATGCGCCACCCAGTTACTGTCTTCGTAATGTTCGCGCACCACCAAAGCGTGTTTATTGAAGTCTGACAAAAGCTTGCCTTCAGTAGCTGGTATTTCTACTTCAAGATGTAGTGACCACTTGTCAACCAGCTCTGCTACTGTAGCGTCAAAATTATCTAAGCCAAAACCGTCATGAACAGAAACGCACAATGCCTCAGGGTGTTTATGCTTTAATTCGAGAGCGAGTTCGTCAGAGACTCGGTCAAATTTGTTAAGTACCAATAAAGACGGAATGCTATCTGCCTTCAATTGCTCTAGCACATCATTAACCGCATCAATGTTAAGCGCGAGATCAGGATCTGAGGCATCACACAGATGAATCAGTAAATCAGCGTTCATTGTTTCCTCAAGAGTAGCGTGGAATGATGCCACCAAATCATGTGGTAAGTCGCGGACGAAACCAACTGTGTCTGCCAAAACCACTTTGCGGGTGTCTTGTAGAGCCCAATAGCGAACTCTCGTGTCTAAGGTTGCAAACAATTGGTCAGCTATATAAACATCAGCGGCTGTCAAACGTTTTAACATCGAAGATTTGCCAGCGTTAGTGTACCCAACTAGCGAAACTGTGTACGGGTACTCTCGGGCTATGGCCTCTCTATGTCGACGATTTTCTATCTCTTTAAGTTTACGTTTTAGCGATACCACTTTAGCACTAACTAATCGACGGTCCGTCTCAAGTTGAGTTTCACCTGGACCACGCGAGCCGACTGCGCCTTCAGTACGCTCAAGGTGAGTCCACATGCGCTTAAGGCGAGTCTTCATGTATTCCATCTGCGCGAGTTCAACCTGTAACTTGGCCTGATTCGTTTGCGCTCTAGTTGCAAAGATGTCCAAAATCAATTCTGTACGATCAACAACCCGGATGGCGAGGTCTTTCTCTAAATTGCGGCCTTGGCTCGGAGAAAGGTCGTGGTCAATTACCACCAAAGTCGCATCCGTCGCATTTACGAGTTCTTTAATCTCGGCGACCTTGCCACGCCCGAAAGCGGTTCGAGGATTAATTTTGCTCAGACGCTGAGTTACTCCTCCGACAACTATGGCACCAGCTGCTTCTACTAAACCAGATATTTCTTGGAGAGGATCAAAGGCGCGCTCCGCCCCACTACCCGGGAGGACGAGAGTAGCGACTATAGTACGATCAACAAGTGGTTTGGAATCTATACCGTCTTTGGTGCTGCCCATTTATTAATCTCTGAAGAAATCGCAAACTGCTCTGGAGTAGAATTAACACATGTATGGGCCTTCCAAGCATCGTTGCTACTTGGATAATCATCACGGAAGTGAGCGCCTCGCGATTCAGTACGATAAGTTGCACAGCGTGCAATAGCTTGAGCGACTTGCACCATATTTAATACTTCGACACCTTGTGGCGTAAATGGTGCCAATCGCGAAAGGTAAGATTCCCAGTCTTGAAGTAACTCTTGCGCCTCTTCCAGACCGGCTGCACTGCGCTGAATCCCGACTTCGGTCCACATCAATGACTTGAGTGAGTATGTCATGTCATTTAAATTTAACTCGGCATCAACATGAGGCTTCACTCTGTCAAACAATGGGTTAAGCCAGCGACGTTCTGCGGTTGCGTAGTTACTGATGTTACGTCCACAAATTCTGCCGTGAACCAAACCTTCTAGTAGCGAATTCGAGCCCATACGGTTGGCACCATGGAACCCTGTAGATGAGCACTCTCCTACAGCAAATAATCCTGGAACGGTAGTTTGACCGTGAAGGCCTGACTTAATTCCGCCAACCAAGTAATGAACTGCTGGGCGTACCGGAATGGGTTGGGTCTCTATATCGATTCCGAACTCGCGACAAATTTTAGCCAGTGCCGGAAAGCGCGTCGCAGGTGAATTAACTGATGACATATCTAATGACACGTAGCGCGCATGAGTGTCAATCATGCGTTGGAAAATTGCGCGGCTAACAACATCGCGCGGAGCCAACTCAGCGTCGACATGATACTCTTGCATAAAAGCAACGCCGTTTTTGTCACGTATAATTGCGCCAGCTCCACGCGTTACTTCTGAAATTAGAAAACGTGCTGCGCCGGCCAAATATAGAATCGTAGGGTGGAATTGCACAAATTCAAGGTCGCGAAGTTCGGCACCAGCGCGAAGGGCCATTGCTAAACCATCCGCAGTAGCAAGTTGTGGATTTGTAGTTTCGCGGAATATCTGTCCGCCGCCACCAGTAGCAAGAACTACAGCTGGCGCCTCGAATACTACGGTGCCAAACTCACTGTTAGAGCCGTTATTGGTCATTGCGATTAAGCCGCGCACAGCACCCTCGGCATCTTTTAATAATTCAACAGCGCTAGTTGCATGATAGACATCTATGCGAGGATGGGCTTTAACGCGCGCAACTAATGTGCGTTGCATTTCGCGACCTGTGGCAGTACCCGCGCTATGCAGAATACGCGCTACGCCATGACCAGCTTCACGCCCAAGATCTAACTTGCTGTCGACGTCGTAATCAAACTGCATGCCACTCTCGATGAGCCATTCAATTGCCTCTGGGGCTGCAGATGTAAACTCGTCGACAATCTGGCGATTGGACAAACCGTAGCCCAAGCGATAAGTATCGTCTGCATGTTGCTGTGGAGAATCGTCGTCACCGACGGCAGCAGCTATGCCACCTTGAGCCTCGTTAGTATTGGTTTGCTCTATTCGTCCTTTGCTTAAAACCATCACATGAGCACCGGCATCGGCAGCTGAAATAGCTGTAGCTAACCCTGCCACGCCGCTTCCGACAACAATTACGTCGGCGCGAAACGAAGGCAAACGACGTAGTGGCAGCGAGTTACGTGCAAGCGGTGAAGCCAACAAAGGAGGGAACGTAGAGAGGGTGGGTGCCACGTGGCTATTTTAACATTTCTTGAGAATTGTGTCATGTTAGGGCTTTGTTTGCCGATACAATATTGGGGCAACACCCTAACAAAAGCCTAATGAGACCAATCACCAGTAAACAACTCCTAGTCCTAGAAGAAATCAGCAGCCACCAACACGAGACGGGGCTGTCGCCGACCATGCAAGAACTGGGCGGCAAGCTTGGCGTCAATCGAGTAACTGTTTACGGTCATGTTCAAGCGTTGCTCGAAAAAGGCTATCTCGAAAATCTCGAACCTGGCGCTTCACGCGGCCTTGATATCACTCCAGAAGGTTCTGCTTTAATCAAAAAGCCAAGGGTGCGGCATCACCAACCCTTTGAATTAGTAAATAAAGTGCCGTCCGCCCCGCCACCTACTTTTGGCCTCGAAGGTATGAACATACCTCTACTCGGACGCATTGCTGCAGGCGCCGCAATTGAAACAATTGAAAACCGCGAAGAGATAAATCTAGCACAATTGTTAAATGCAAACGAAGAAACATATATGTTGGAAGTGCATGGTACCTCAATGATTGAGGCACACATCGAATCGGGTGACTATGTTTTGGTAAGCCGATACAAAACTCCGCGCGAAGGTGACATTGTGGTTGCTGTCCTCGAAGACGAGACCGCAACTCTTAAAAAGTTTTACCCGCAAGATGATGGCACTTACATTTTGCAACCTGCAAATGCTGCCATGGAGCCTATCTACTGCGACACCCTTGAAATCAGAGGTGTTGTTTCGGGCGTGATTCGCCGATACTAGCATTGCTATACTTTGGTAATGAGTGACCACGCATTACTAATATTAAGACTAGCAGCAGGCCTAGGGCTCGCTAGCCACGGTTACGTCGCAATAGTCGACGGCGGAGTAGACGCAATTGAAAATTTTGCTGACTACCTCGAATCCCTTGATTTGCCAGCACCACTTATTCTGGCTTGGGCTGCAAAAATTACCGAACTAGCCGGTGGCGCACTAGTCGCCTTAGGCTTTATCACTCGGCCCGCAGCATTTATGTGCGCCGCAACGATGCTCGTTGCGATGTTAACTGCACACCTTGGTGATCCATTCACTAAATGGGAGTTAGCGTTACTATACTTCGCATCAATGTCCGTGATATCAATGTGTGGTGCTGGTAGGTACTCTTTAGACGCTAAGCGACGACGCTAAAAAGTTCTGCAGGCATAAAAAAACCCATCTAGTTTCTACACTAGATGGGTTTATTATTTAAAGTCCGGCACTAACCTACTTTCACGCAATGCACTATCATCGGCGACTACTTCTTAACGACCGAGTTCGGAATGGAATCGGGTGTGACCAGTAGTCTATGGGCACCGGACAAATGGTGGTTAGAAGTGTAATCTTAAAATCGTTTACAATAAGTTTATTTGCTACTCCATAAGAGAGCAAAAAGAATCAAGCCGTTCGGGTTATTAGTACAGCTCGCCTGAACACGTTACCGTGCTTACAGCTACTGCCTATCAACGTGGTAGTCTCCCAC
>Ga0233427_10000766_pt1 | contig 38345 bp, 41 predicted proteins | sample SI_118_April2016_5_FD_179885 | JGI IMG/M metagenome (GOLD analysis project Ga0233427, IMG submission 179885) | Seawater microbial communities from Saanich Inlet, British Columbia, Canada - SI_118_April2016_100_MG | ecosystem: Environmental > Aquatic > Marine > Inlet | place: Canada: British...
ATTCATATTTAGATAATAAAGGAAAATTTTATGAAAATTTATTAAAAATTAACCAAGATGAATTTGTGATAGAAAATGAAATTATGATGAAATCTGAAATTTTCATTAAGGAAAAAAAAAAAAAATTAAAGTCAATAATTTTTATAGATAAAAAACAAAAAATTAATTTAAAGTATTTAGGATCAGTATTTAAAGCATTTTTAAGAAGTTTTAGATATTCAGCAAAAGATTATCCATTGGGACCAACGCAAGATCTTGGAGGACCAAAAATATTTCTAAGAGATTTATTTTATAGACACTTTTATGATTTTGCTTCATCAAATTATAAATATGATGATTTAAATAAGATAAAAAATTTTGCCTATATGCCTTTATTACTTCAGCCCGAAGAAAATATGGATTTAATATCTGTTGAATTCAACAATCAAATTGAAACCGCAAGGCAAATAGCAATGAATTTGCCAAGTGATATGACGTTGGTAGTAAGAGATCATCCAGATATGCATGACAAAAGATCACCAAGCTATTTAAAAAAAATACAAAATTTACCTAATGTAAAATTAATAGATTATAGAATTTCAAATTCTCATGTATTGCAAAAAGCCAAAATAGTAATAGCTGCAAGTGGTACATCTATCTTTGAAGCTGCAATCTTAGAGATACCAGTTATTCAGTTAGGAAAATTAGGAACGACACAAAATTTACCAAATGTATTTATTCATTTAGAGATTAATACAATAAAAGATAAGATAAGAAAAATCTTGAATAATAAAATTGATAAAAATAAATACTCAATAAGATTAAAAAATTTTATTTATGCAGCCAACAAATATGGAATCCAATATAATAAAAATGGAGCATGGCAAAATAATGAGAATTCAACTTTAAAATTATTTTATAAAGAATTTAATGAAGAGATAATTAGACTTACAAGTTCTAATAGTAGTTCAAAAAATTAATGAAATTTTCAGTAATTATTACAACATTTAATAGGCCTAAACATTTACAAAAAGCATACGCTTCAGTTTTATCGCAGTCACAAAAACCTGATGAAGTAATTATTATTAATAATGGAAAAAACTATTATAAAAATAATTTTTTTCCTCAGCTAAAAAAGATAAAACTAAAGATAATTAACTCAAAAAAAAATTTGTTTCCATCAAAAGCAAGAAATAAAGGAGCGAAAATATCAAAAAATAATTTTTTAGCTTTTTTAGATGATGATGATACCTGGCATAAAAATTATTTATCAGAAGCAAAAAAAATTATTTTGAAAAAAAAAGGTATGATCATTTTATCAAAAATTTATAAAAAAAATAATAACTCAGAAATATTGTTTAAGGATCCAACAAATATTAATTTGACTGAACTATTCGTAAAAAATCTAGGTGTTACAGGTTCCAATATTGTTATAAATAAAAAATTATTTTTTTCCTTAGGTGGATATAAGTCTGAATTAGAACCATCAGAGGATAAATCATTAGTCATCGAAGCATTATTTAAAAAAATAAAAATATTTATTGGTGAAAGTAAAGTTTTTTTTTCTACGCACGAAGAATTAAGATTAACTACTAATTATTTTAAACTAAGGTATGGTACAAAAAATTTTTATAAGAAATATAAAAAAGTAATGAGTTTTTCTCAAAAAATTAAAGTGCTTAAGAAACTTAATATTTTTAGAATTAAATCCGGCCAAATACACTATGTATTAAATTTCTTTTTCTTCTTTTTATTAACTAAAATAATTAGTTAAAATTATTTTTTTACAATTATAAAATAACCAGTAGTAATATTTTCAAAACTAGTTAATTTTTGGATTAAAAAAATTAAAGGATAAAATAAATAGTAAATCAGCATAAATCCTAATGAAATTATTTTAAGAAAAATACTTTTAGAAAATTTTAATCTTATTAAAAAAACAAAAATACAGTCTAACCACCCATCTCTAGCAATTATTTTTTTTGAAGAAAAATCTCTAAATAAATAATTTAATCCAAATTTTGTATATCTGTAAAAATCATTTGGCGCATCATGAATTGGAAAATTAAATGGAGTAGACAATAAAATTATACAGTCTTTATCACATGCCTTATAAAGATTTTTAATAGCTATGTGAGGATCCTTTACATGCTCTAAAACTTCAAAGCATGTTATTATATCTGGTTTAAATTTTAATTTATCTATAAAATTATTATCACAAAGATCAATAACTTGATCTGGGTTTCTGTCTTGATCTATATCAATACTAAAAACATTTAACTTGGTATAACTTTTAATATAGTTTTCTAAGGCTCCGCCTGCACCGATATTTAATACATTGTAGTTGTTATTATTCAAAGGTTTTAACTCTTTATCAATGAGTTTATAAAGATTCTTTCTAGTAATATTTTTACTCAAAACAATTAAGATTTTAGAAATTGAATTAGTCATTACTATCTAGTATAATAATACCTAACATAAATATATTAATTCTTTTAATATTTATGTTCTAAAATTGATTATTATTGTTGAAAATTTTTAATATGATATAATTATATCTATCAACTTCTAAATATTATTTATTACTATGAATTTAATTGAAAAATTGCAAACCCGAGGAATTGTAGTCTTTGATGATGTTTATAATACAGAAGAGATAACTGAATTAAAAAAAACACTTAATAAAAACTGCGATTATATAAATCAAGGCGATGACAGAAGATATAGTGGAAAAGGTGGAACGGTAAAATGTGAATATGTTGAACTTCAAAAAATATACGAATTAGGTTTGATAGAAAAAATTATTAATAAAAATCTTAGAGGCATAATTCACAGGATAATACCTGACGGTGTTATGTGGAGATTTTATTATATTAAAACTCCACCAAAGCAGAAACGTCCACATTTTATACCTAAAGGTGGCGGAATAGGTGATTTTCATTTTGATAGAGAAAATCCAGTATATGATGATAAGCGAATAGATTTTATTGATTTCTCTATTTATTTAAATGAAGTAGGTGAGAATGATGGTAACTATGCATTTTACCCAAAATCTCCCAAAAATAAACCTTTGGGATTTGAAAAAATAATAAATATTTATGGTAAACCTGGAACAGTAATTGTATCTAGAGTTGATTGGTATCATAGCGCAACTCCTAATACCAATGTAAACTCTAGACATTTAATAAGAATAGCATTTTGTAAAAATTTTTTTGATGTTGATGATTATATTGATGAAAGAAAATTTTTAGGTCCATTTTATAAAAAAAAAGGAGATAATTTTTTAAGTTATATTTTTAGTGGAGATAGAAGATGGTATAAAAATGTGCAGCAAGAACATGTTGAATACAATAACCAACTTAATTTTAAAAGTCCTGAAACTAATTCAAGAATGAATTTTTCATTAATGGGAAAAACAACAGATCTCAACAAAGAATGGAATCCAAAAGAAATTATTGAAATATCTCTTTGGCAGTTGTTTAAAAATTTAATAAAAAGATTTATAAAGCGTTAAATTTATTACAATATTTTTTTATAAAAATATTGATTAATAAAGCATTATTTACAATTATTAGCTGTTGTGTGTTCAAAAATTGAACGATATAACCGATTATTAATAATATTTTAAATAAAATATGAATAAATCAGAGTATCTTTATGTAGGGTGTGGAAACCATAGAATGAAAGGTTTTACTCATGCTGATATCTCAGTTTATAAAGCTTATAAAAAACAAACAATTGAACAACCTGAAATAATTTGCGATATTACAAAAAAAATTCCACTAAAAAATAAAACTGTAAAATTTATCTTTTCAAGAGACACATTAGAACACCTAACATGGAAAGAATTGATTAATCATTTTATAGAATGTAATAGAATTTTAAAAGAAAATGGTATCATTAGAATGTCATTTCCATCATTTGATAAAATGATAGAAAGATACAAAAATAAAGATGAAGATTTAGAGCAAGCGATTAAAAATTCTGAAGTATCAACATTAAAAGCTCCAATTGAAAATCATACTGATTTATTTATATCAAGAATTTTATATCATGATCATTATTATCTGCATAACTTTGATACAATGAATAGAGCTTTATCAAAGTGTGGATTTACTGATATTCAAATAAAATCTGTAGGAGATACTTCTGTCCCAGAGATCAAAGATGAAATATTAAAAAGTGAGATTACAGAACAGAAATTAGGTCTACAAATAGAAGCAAAAAAATCTAATAAAAATATAGATATAAAAAAATTTGATGAAAAGCTTCCAGGTAATTTTATTAAATATTTTTTAGTAAAATATTTTAATATAGATATTAAGCCATTTTATAAAAGGAAACCAATGTTTCCAAATAGATATTGGTTTTTAGAAAAAATTATTCTAATAAAAAAAAAATTAAATAGATGAAAAATTTTAATATAATAATGAAATGGGCTAAAGATCTCTTTCCAATTTGTAGGTCAATTACTGGTAAAGGCACACTAAAAACATTGTCATATCTGAAAAATATAAATCCTGAATTAAAAATTAATTCTGTAGCGTCAGGAAGAAAGTTTTTTGATTGGAAAGTTCCAAATGAATGGAATGTTTCTGATGCATATATTCTTCATTTAAAAAGTGGAAAAAAATTTGCAAATTTTAAAAAAAATAATCTTTATCTAGTAAATTACTCACATAAGATTAATAAATTATTTAATTTAAATGAGCTAAAGAAAAAAATCCATACAGATATAAAAAACCCAAAAAATATTCCATATATAACAAGTTACTACAAGAAAGATTGGGGTTTTTGTTTATCATATAATGAGTTTTCTAAATTACCCACTGGAGATTATAGAGTTGTTATTGATAGCAAACTTAGCCCTGGAAGGCTGCATTATGGAGAACTTTTAGTAAAGGGAATTTCTAAAAAAGAAATATTGATTTCTACAAATATATGCCATCCATCATTAGCTAATAATGAACTTTCAGGGCCACTTTTAGCTAGTTATTTAATACAAAGTATAAAGAAAAATTTTACAAATAATTATTATTCATACAGGTTTCTTTTTATTCCAGAAACTATTGGTTCTATAATTTATATTAAAAAAAATTTAGATCATTTAAAAAAAAATGTAATAGCTGGTTTTGTATTATCTTGTGTTGGTGATAATAGAGCCTATAGCATAATTAATTCAAGAAGAGCAAATACACTTTCAGATTTGTCATTATCAACATCTTTAATGAATTTAAAAAATGTGAAAGAATATTCATATTTATTTAGAGGGTCAGATGAAAGACAATATTGCTCTCCAGGAGTAGACCTTCCGATTGTTGGTTTTTGTAGAAGTAAATATGGTGAATATCCAGAATATCATAGTAGTGCAGATAATTTGAGCATCATTTCTGCAAAAGGATTTGAGGGATCATATAATGTTTTATTTGATATTTTTAGTTCTTTTGAAATTGGCTTAAAACCAAAAACAATAATTAAATGTGAACCACAGCTTTCAAAAAGAGGGCTATATCCAACTTTAAGTGATAAAAAAAATTATTCAAATATGCAAGTAAATTTAAGAATGAATTTAATCTCTTATTGTGATGGTGATTTAAATATTTTTGAAATTTCTAAAATTATAGGTGCACCATTAAAGAATATTATAGAAGAATTAAAAATTTTAAAAAAAAATAGAATTGTAAAAATGTATAGATAATTTTTAATCTTATATGAAAAATCAAGAAGATATAATAAAAATTATAGATAATATTATTTATGAAAATAATGATCTAGAATATTTTTTTAGAAATGAAAAAAAAAATGACTGGGAGTTTTTTTTAGATAACCTTACCTTTTCACCTGTAACTTACTCAAATTTAGAAATTGATTATCAGCTGCTTTATAGAAAAGAGTTAGATATTATAGAAAATGATTTATCTTTAATAATAAAATATAACAATAATAATGTATGTATTTTTCCTTTTAGTGTTTCACACAATCAGAATGGTTATTTTTTACATTCATTTGGACTACCAATGCATGCGCCAATTTTTGAAGATAACATAGAAAATCAATTAGAAAAAAGAATTTGTAAGATGCTTTATAAAGTATGTATTAATATAATAAATTATTTAAAAATTAACTATTGGCATTTAGAAGAATGTTTTTTAAATAAAAAAAATTATAGTCAATGGAATATATTGTTAAAATCACAACAAATACTTAAAGCTCATAATACTCTTGAGGGTTTTGTGAAAATTCCAAAAATTGGCTCAAATTTAAAATATTCATCAACTCTAAGATATGACATTAAAAAAGGTTCAGAAATTTGGAGCTCAGAGGTAAAATATTTAGTAACTGAAGAAGAATGGTGTAGTTTTAAAAAACTTCACATAATAGCCTCAGGAAAACAAACCAGATCTGATAAGACATGGAAATTGCAATTAGAGGATATAAATATAAAAAAAAAAGCATTTGTAGTTTTTTCATACAATGACAATAAAAAATTAGTTGGTGGCACATTCATAAGATTTTCTAAATCAACAGCTCTATATGCTGTTGCTGTTAGTGACAGAAATGAATGGCCTAAGCCAATATCTCATATTCAGCAACATCTAGCTATTCAGGAAATGCAAAAATTAAATTTAAAGTGGTATAAGTTAGGGGCAATTCCAAAAGAAGGAGATTTTAATAAGCCAACAGATAAAGAGATCAATATTGGTATTTTTAAAAAAAAATTTTCAACTAATATTTTTAACACATATAGTTTTGTAAAAATTTGATATGAAAAACTATGATATTATAATAATTGGAAGTGGATTTAAGGCAATGATAACTGCTTATTTTGCTCTAAAAAAATATAAAAATATTTTAATAATTGCAAAATCAGGAGATGTAGCAGGAATAATGAGTCCAATTAAGTGGAAGGGTGGTAATTTTGATAAAGGTTATCAGTTTTTTGATGGATTAAATATAGAACAGAAAGAATTGTTAAATGATTTTATAGGAGAAAATATATTACATGATTTTGGATATGGTGCAGCATCATTAACCAATAAAAAACTATACTCTCAACATGCACTTCCATATTGGCCATATAAAGGAATTAAGTTTTCTTTTGAAATATGTTTAGCATATCTGGTAAATTTTTTTAAAAACAAACATAAAAATGAAACAATAGAAAGTTATCAAGATTTAATTGAAAATTTACCACTTAGGATAAAAAATATTTTACAATATGAATGCAAAAGAAGATTAGGAATAACTCCAGATAAAATTTCTTACTTAGTGCAAGATTTTTTACCGATATTTAATTATAGGCAAACTATTTTGCCTGATTTTTTTTCTAATTTTTTAAAAAAAAATTTTAAATATTTTGATGAAAGAATTGCTTCAAGAAGAAAGTCTATGAATTTAGATTGTATTTCACTTTATCCTAAGGGAAAAAATATTGGTGTTGCTGCAGAAAAGATGCAAGAAAAGTTAACCAAAAATGGAGTAAAAATTATTGAAATCAATGGATTAAAGATCATGAATAAAGAAAAATTAACTGTGATATCTAAAGATCAGTCATTTTCGTGTAAGAAAATATTTATAGTAACAGAACTGGATGACGCTTTAAACTTTTTCGAAGATAAAATAACTGATGAAAAAAATAATTATTATCTACCACAGGTTTTTTATTATTTTACAACAGATAGAATAAATTCTAAATTTCAGTATGTTCATGGTAATGATAAAGATCTCTTAGTTAATAGAGGTAATAATATGTCACTTTATGGAGAAAAAACTTTAGAAAATAAATTTGTATTATCAGCAGAAGTACCAGCTAATCCATCTTCAGAAGTCTGGAAAAATGCAGACCAATACACAAAAATTGTGTGGAATGAATTAAAAGATATGAAGCTTGTGGCTCCAGATCAGGAATATTTTGAATTTGAAATATTCAAACTAAATAAAACAGTTAGTTTGCCATTAATAAGCTTTAAAAATACTATAGAAAAATTAAACAAACTAATTATGAATAAATTTAAAGATCAGGTTGAGCTGCCTGGATTAGGAACAATTTCAAGAGCTCATTTTATTACCGCTTTAACTAAACATTTTAAAGGATATGAATAAAAAAAAACTACTACTAATTTCGTGCAAGGCGTGGGCTTTTGAATATTTAAAAATGTCTGTTATCAGTGCTAAAATAAAAGATGTAACTATAATTTTAGAAAAAAAAGATCCAAAAATAGATACTTTTATTAAAGACAATAAAATAAAATATAAAGTTTTTATACTTGGCAGCCTTAAAACGACTTGGATTAAGAAGAACATAGACTATAAAAATACGTTAACGATTTGTGCAGCTTCTGCTTGGATTATAAATTCTGAAATTATTAAATTATTCAAAAAAAATATTTTTAACATTCACCAATCAGCATTGCCAAGTTTTAGGGGTTCTGTAAATAGCTTTGTTAGACTTTATAATATAAGAGCACTCCAAACAACTTTGCACCTAGTTCAAAAAACTATAGATACTGGTAAGGTAGTTTTTTATAAAGATTTTTATGTTGATCGTAAATTAGTAAAACCATTTGAAATAAATAACTATATTCAATTAGAAAATAGAAAAATGCTTAAAGAATTTTTGATTGACTATTTTATTTTAAATAAAAAATTAAATTATTCCGAACAAAATAATTTTTTTAGCTCATATCAGCCGAGACTAAAATCTGAAATAAATGGCTGGATAGACTGGTCTTTAAATGTAAATGAACTAGATAGATTTATTGGTGCTTTCGATGACCCATACCCAGGAGCAAAAGCAATGATACATGGTAAAAAAGTGTCGTTATTTGATGTTGATCCTTCTTGTGTAGAGTCTTCAAGGCATTCGTTTGAAAATGGAATGGTGATTAGAAAGTTCATGAAAAAACTTGTTGTAGCTGTAAATGGTGGATCTCTATATATTAGTAAAGTAATTTCTGGAAAAAAAAATATCATAGAAAAAATACAACCAGGAGATATTTTTTATAGTCCAAAAAATAAAATAGATTTAAGTAAACGCAGAAATTTATTTTTAGAAAAAAAAAATATTTATACCAAAAAAAATAAAATTAAAAAATTTATATAAATTAAATAGAATATGAGCTCGGATAAGTACAAAATAATTAAGTTAGAGAATTTTGATAAATGGAATGAATTTGAACTTGGGTCTCCACAATCAAGTATTTTTTCAAGTTTAGAAAGTATTGAATTTTATAAAGATCAACTAGATATTTATAGAATTTCAAAGGGTGCAGTAACCAAATCAATTGTTTATTTATATTCACCCAATAAAAGAGATATTACACCTGATACATTAATATACAGTGGGATTCTATTTTCCCCACAGAAGCTTCAAAAGGAAGCTAGGTACATTGCTGAAAAACACACTATAACAAAATGTATAATTGAAAAAATCCTCATGAAATATGATAAAATAAACCTTAATTTGCATTACAATATTGAAGATATCAGACCTTTTGTATGGCACAATTATCACAAAACCTCTAATGAAAAATTTCAAATAGAAGTTAGATATACAGCTCTTATAAATATTAATAATGAAAACCTTGATTCATGCTTTAGTAAAATGGACGATATAAAACAAAGAGATATAAAGAAATGCTTAAAAGATAAAGATATATCTTTTGATTATAAGGAAAATTTAAATGATTTAAAAATTTTTTATTATCAAACAATGAAAAAAAATAATGGTGAATTTAATAAAAAAATTTTTGAAAAGACTCTAAATTTTTTAGAAATTTTAAATTCAAAAAAAAAAGGCTTTCAAACAAATATAACATACAAAGGTAAAACTATTTATTCGTCATTTTTTAGTATTCATAATAATGTTGCTTGTTATCTTTATGGAGCTGGAGATGTAAATTTTAAAAATAGATATGCTGGCACATATTGTTTGTGGAAATCTTTAGAATTTTGTCTTGAGAGAAAATTAAATTCCATAGATTTAGAAGGTGTGAATAGTCCTCAAAGAGGATCTTTTAAATTATCTTTCGGATCCAAATTAAAACCATATTTTAATATAAGTTATGAATAAAAACTAAATGATCTTAATATAAATATGAAAAATAAAATTTTGATAATAGGTGCAGGTTGGTATGGTTGTCATTTAGGTCTTTTTTTAAAAAAAAATAATGATGTTTTAATATTTGAAAAAGAGAAAGATATATTTCTAGGTTCATCTGGATATAATCAGTTTAGGCTTCATAATGGATACCATTATCCAAGATCTGCAAGTACAATTTCTGAAGTAAAAAAAAATTATATCAAATTCACGAAAAGATATAAAAATTTTATTAGTTTTCCAGAAAACAATATCTATGCAATTGCAAAAAAAAAATCATTAATTGATTTTCAAACATATATTAATATTTTAACTATTAATAAATTGAGATTTAAAAAAAAAAAATTTAATTTTTTAAAAAATATAGAAGGCAGCATAATTTCCGATGAAGGTGTGATCTTAAATGATAAAGTAAAAAAATTCTTCAAAAAAAATCTTCAAGATAACATTCACTATAAAAAAAAAGTACATAACATTAAAAGATACAAAAAAAATTTTGATTGGATTATTGATTGTACAAATAATACGTTAAAAAATAATTATTTAAATGAAATTGAATATATATTGACAATATCATTTATCTATAAGGTAAAGAATAATCAAAAAGTTTACCCATTAACAGTTATGGATGGTGAACTACCTTCAATTTATCCTTATTCTGATAAAAAAGATTATTTTACTTTAACTCATGCAAAATATACACACATAAAAAGATTTAATAAATATGAGAATTTAATCAATTTTAAAAAAAAAATAAATCCAAAAATTATAAATAAAAATAAAAAACTCTCGGAAAAAAGTATAATTAATTTTTATAAAGATTTTAAAAAAAAATTTTTATATAAAGGGTATTTTTTATCATACAAAATTATACCTAAAGAGGTATCAGCAAAAAGAGCAACCTACATTACAAAGAATAGAAATTTGCTAACCGTCTTTTCACCAAAAATAAGTAATATATTTACAGCAGAAAACTACATTAAAAAAATTATTAAATGAAAAAAAAAAGTGAGTCTGCAAGTGCACTTATAGGATTTACAGGTTTTGTAGGAAGCACTTTATTACCAGACATTAAAAGAAAAACTAAGCAACTAAAATTATATAATTCAGAAAATATTGATAAAATTAAAGGGAAAAGATTTAATGAAGTGTTTTTTGCAGGTCTACCAGCTGTTAAATGGTTAATAAATAAAAACCCAGGAATAGATCAAAACAATATTAAGAAAATAAAAAATAATTTAAAACAAATTGAATGTAAAATATTTATTTTAATTTCAACAATCGATATTCATAATGACCGTGAGACATATGGACGTAATAGGAAAAATTTTGAAAAGTTTATAATAAAAAATTTTAAAAAATACTTAATTATAAGGTTGCCTGGGATATTTGGCAAAGGACTTAAAAAAAACATAATTTATGATTTGCTAAATAAAAATAATATTGATCAAATTAATATTAATAGTGAATTTCAATGGTTTGATTTAGAGTTGCTTTTTAAAGAAATAGAGTTGTGTAAAAAAAAACTAAACACAATCAATGAGTTATATAGTCATCCAATAAAAAATTCTGAAATAGTAAAATTATTTCCAAATATAAAAATCAAGCAAAATAAAACAAAAGAAATTAGATATAACATAAAACCCCAAAAAGGTTTTTATAAAACTAAAATATTTATGAAAAATCAAATAAAAAAATTTATTAAAAATTATGAAAAATAAACTTTCAGTTTCTTTACTTGCTTTAAATAATATCAATCACATAGATGAGTTTTTATTAGTTTTAAGAAAAGAAAACATTAAATATATTGAATTACCAATTTCCAAAATTACAAAGAACTATGATTATAAAAGTAAAGATTTAATAAATTTTAAAAAAAAATTAAAAGAAAATTTAATAAAAGTATCGTCAGTACAGGCTATTTTTTATGGAAAGAATAATTTAAATATTTTCAATATCTCACATCATAAAGATATAATCAAACATTTAAAGAAAGTTTTTCTCATAGCAAAAAGTATTGGAGCAAAAAACATTATTTTTGGCTCACCAAAAAATAGATTTATAAAAAAGAAGATTAAAATAAAAACTGAGAATATTGCAATTAATTTTTTTAAAAAAATTGGAAAATTATGTAAAAAAAATAATTTATTTTTTTGTATAGAGCCTAATTCAAAATTTTATAATTGTAATTTTATTAATACAATAGAAGAAGCGATAATTTTAATAAAAAAGATTAATTCAAAACATATATTAATTAATGCTGACACTGGTAATATCAATTTAGAAAAAGAAAATTTTTCCAACTTAACACTAAATAAAAATCACTTCAGAAACTTTCAAGTAAGTGAAAAAAATTTAATTCCAATTTCTAGAGGCAGCACACCCCATGTAAAAATATTGAAAAATTTTGATACTACTAAAAGACATATTTCCCTAGAAATGCTAAACGTTGATATTAAAAATTTTAAAAAAGAAGTAATAAAGTTTAAAAATATGATAAAAAAATTAAAATAAATATACATTAAACTTTCAAATAATTTTTATGGACTATAGTAAAAAAATTCCAAAATTTAGCTCTATTTTAAATAGGCTATCTATAAACATTATAAAAAAAAATTTAGATACTTATCAAAGTGATAATTCAAAACTTCAGGGCTCGAGAAAAGAAACCGATTTAAGATGGAATCAGATAAAGAAAAAATTAATTAAAGATAAGATTAATAATATTTTAGATTTTGGATCAGCAGAGGGTATCTTTCTTAAAAAATCTTCAAAATTAAAAATATTTTCTTTGGGTATAGAGGCAGATGAAAGAAGATTTTTATTATCAAATTATATAAATAAATACAGAGCGTATGGAGTAATATTTAACAAAATTTCTTTACAACTTATAAAAACTCTACCTAAATTTAATTCAGCTTTATACTTGTCAGTACATCATCATATTCTTGCAAATTTAGGGGAAAAAAAAGCTACATTAATTTTAAAAGAAATATTTAATAGATGTGAAAAATCTATGTTTTTTGAAACAGCAATGTGGAATGAAAATTCAAAAAATTGGAACAAAGATTATAAGAAAAACCTACAAAATATGACTGAAGAAAAGATAATAGATTTTTTTAATAGATTGGGTGCAAAAAAGATAGAGATAATAGGAAATACCAAGTCTTATAATAAAGGATTTAAAAGACCTTTATTTTATATTAAAAAATGAATTTTTTTTTTAAGTTAAATACAGGATACCTATTTATCTCTACTGCTAAAAAATTCTACAAGATACCTTTAAATTTTAATGCATATAGAAATTTATTAATTGAAAAAAAAAAAATTACTAAAGTAAAAAAAAATAAAATATTTAAACATTTTTTAGCTGATGAAAGTTTTTTTTTAATAAAAAAGTCAAATAGATATTACAACTTTGATTTTAAAAAAAATTATTTTTTTTTAAAAGAATTTGAAAATTTATTTAAATTAAAAGCTAGACGTAAAAAGTTAAAAGTAACAAAAACATTTTTTTTTAAAAATATAGATTTATTATTAAAATATGAACCTTTCATTTATAAAAACATATATAAATTTGCATCAAAAATTTATATTCACAAGTCTAGTTGTCATGGAGATTTTTATTATAAAAATATATTAGAAAGTGATAATAAAAAAATATTAATAGATTGGAATAATTTTCAAGTTGATGCCTCTTATTATTATGATTTTATAAATTATATCATTTTTTCTAAAAAAAATTATTTTGGTAATTGGTATAAATCGTGGTCAAAAAATTATGAATATCTAACAAATAGATATCCAAAAGTATATGTTGAAACATACGTTTTATGGAAGATTTCAACTGAAATGAATAGTCAAAAATTTGACAGTAGATTAAAGAATAAGATGATAAATATTTTAAAAGATTATACGAATTTTATTAATAGAAGAAATAAATGATACTTAATATTAAAAATATTATTAAAAAAAAATTTCTTAATATAGGTTTTAAAAGTAAAATAAAACTAAATCAAAAATTCGATCAGATTAATAGATCTTCAAAACATAAAATTGGGAAAAAAAGTTTTGGTAAAAAGAATAAAGCTAAAATATTCTATGTAATTAAAAGAACTCCTGGTGCAGGCTTTTTTTCTAATTTAGCTTATGTTTTAAAAAATTTAGAAATAGCTTATAAAAATAATTACAATCCAATTGTTGATATGGAAAATTTTCCAACAATGTATAGCCAAAAAAAAAATATTGGAAATATTAAAAACGTTTGGGAAATTTTTTTTAATCAAACATCTCAGTATGATTTAAAAAGAGTTTATAAAAGCAAAAATGTTTATTTTTCACCTAATAATTTAAATTTTAGATTAGCAGTCTTTAAACAAAAAAAAATAAAAAAAATATTCGATAGGTATATAAAAATTAATGATAAAATATTAAAAACTATTTCAATTTTTACAAAAGAAAATTTTACTAATAAAAAAGTTTTAGGCATTCACTTTAGAGGAACAGATCAAAAAATTTCACCTAATCATGCTTTCCCTCCTACAATTTTTGAAATTAAGAATATAATTGATCAAAAAATCAAATATCAAAATTTTGATAAAATTTTTTTATTAACCGAACAATTACAATATTATAATGATTTAAAACAAACATATGGTAATTTGATCTGTTCATATGATTACTTTAGATCAGATGATATAAAAGACTTTAGTTCTAATCCGAGGAAAAATCATAGAAATAGACTCGGTATTGAAAGTTTGGTTGAGGCAATCACTCTTTCTAAATGTAATGAAATTGTTTATTGTGAAACTAATATTTCATTATTTGCAATATTTTATTCAAACTTTAAAATAAAAAAGTGTCATTTAGACAAAGGTATAAAAAGTGCCAATCCATCTATAGCCTTTTTGAGTTGGTATTTTTATATTTATTGGCCACAATCTATAAAAAATTTCTTAAAATTTTAAACTAAGTGTATAAACCAATCTTTCAATGAAATACTTTTTAATCTTAATTATTCTTTTAAATCCGAATGTTTCATTCTCAGATAATAACTATTATAAATCGAATTTTAAAAAAGAAGATTTAAAAAATTTAAAAAAAACGTGGACGTATAAATCTAACTTATTTAAAGATACTCAGACAAAACCCATAAGCTACAATGACAAGGTGATTTATTTGGATGGCTATAAAACTTTAAGAGTTTTATCTTTGTCTAGTGGTAAAGAAATATGTAAAAATTCAGGTAAAAAAGATAGAGGCTACCACAGAGGTCTAGGTATTTATGTAAAAAATAAAAAAGAAGTATATGTAGCTTTTGTCAGACAAGGTAGAGTAGTACTTTTTAATATTATAAACTGTAAAGAAAAAAAAATTAATTTTAAAGCTGATAAAAAAACTTCAATATCTGCACCTATTTTAATTAATGATAATATAGCTTATATTTTGTTTAACGGCGCAGCACCTGTTGCATTAAACTTAGATGACGGTAAAATATTATGGACAGCCAAAATAGACAAAAATATTTTAAAAGATTTAAAAAAAAAAAATATAAATCAAGAAATTAAGTGGGATGTTTGGGGTGGAGGAGTATTAGATCTTAAATATAATCAGTTAGTTTTTAGTACAGCAAACGCTAAACCATCATGGACTTCAGGTAATAGACCTGGGCCAAATTTACTATATAACAGTGTTGTATCTGTTGATTTAAGTACAGGCAGATATAAATGGCATTTTCAAGAAATAGAACACGATCTTTGGAATCTTGATTTAGCAGCACCACCAATTTTGCTTGATCTTGGTCAAAAAGATTATGTGGCTCAAGCAACAAAAACTGGCCAATTGATCTTATTAAATAGAATAGATGGAAATCCTACAGAAAAAATAATAGAAAAAAAATTTAACATAAATAATGATAATAAAAATAGCTTTACAGTTAAAAGAAACTTTCCAGATTGGTTAACTTATTCTAGAAATAATTTTACAAAAGATGATATTAATAAAATAAACAAACAGTTTATTTTAGAAGCAGAAAAAAAAATCTCTGAAAGTTTAATTGGTGAATATTTGCCCCTAAATAAAGATAAAGATTATATTTATTATGGTATTCATGGAGGCACTCAATGGCCTGGTATAGCTGCAACACCTGAGGGAACTGTTATTATACCATCTAATAATATTGCATATAAAGTTAAATTAAAAAATCCAGAAGACTTTAGTTTCAAAAAAGAGTTCAGAGCATTGATGTCAGATATTTTAAGTTTTAGATTAAATAATTTTTCTGTATTTAAAAATTCAGTTAAAAAAATTTTAAAAAGAATAAATAAAATTTTAGACCATAAAAAACCAAATATTGAGGGCTGGAATAAATTTGTAAATCTTGACGGTATTCCATTAAATAGCCCACCTTGGGGGGTATTAGCAGCTATTGATATAAAGAATAAGAAACAAAAATGGATTGTCCCTCATGGATCATATACAAAATTAGAAGATAAAGAACTGAACACAGGTTCTGAAATTTTTGGATCTCCAGTAATATTGAGTACTGGAATTGTATTTATGGCTGGAACAGATGATAAGAAAATTAGGGCATATTCATTAGAAAATGGTGAAAAAATTTGGGAAGATGACCTTCCTTTTTCATCTTATGGAAGTTTAGTTATTGCAAACTACCAAGATAAACAATATTTAATTGTCAATTCTTCTAGTGGAACTAATTTTAATACTTCACCAGGAGATGCTATTATTGCATATGAACTATCAAAGAATTGATTAAGATTAAACTTAAATGTTAATAAAAAATAAAATTTTTGAAATAATCAATAATAAATTAATTAATGATTATACCCATGGTATATTCCCAACAATAAACCATTCAAAATTAATTAAATTAATAAATTCAATAAAACCTTTTGATCTTGGTCATGATTTAATAAGAGTAGGACCCCATGGAGATGGAGGCTACCTAATTCCAGATGTATTAAAAAAAATTAAAACATGCTTTTCTCCAGGTGTGGGAAACATATATGGTTTTGAAAATGATCTTTTAGAGAGAGGCATTAAGGTTTTTATGGCCGATGGGACAGTAGAGAAACCTATTTTATTCAATAAAAATTATGAATTTATAAAAAAAAACTTGGGTACGTATGAAGACGATGTGACTACTACCTTAAATTCTTGGATGGAGAGTAAACAAGCTCAAGATGATGTATTATTACAGATGGATATAGAGGGATCTGAATATGAGGTAGTAAACTCTTTAGATGAACTAAACCTAAAAAAATTTAAAGTTATGATTATAGAATTTCATTATTTTGAACAAGTTTTGACCAAAATGGGTTACAAAATTATAGAAAGTGTGATGAAAAAAATATTAAAATATTTTGATGTAGTTCATATACATCCAAATAATTCTAGTGGTAGTTATAAAATTAATAAAGTAGTTGTACCTTCAGCTTTAGAAATTACTTTTTTGATTAAAGAATTATCCTTAAAAAAAGACAGAATTAATAAATTGCCACATAAGCTTGATTCTAGGAACATAAGTCATAAAGATGATATATTTTTAGATAAAACCTGGATTTGAGACAATAAAATTAAAAGGATTTGTTCTCGTTTATTAATTTCTTTAAAAATTCTGCTTCATATCTATTTAGGAGCTTTAAATATATTTAAAAATGAAATTAAAAAAAATTGAATTTTATTCTTTTTTTGAATCTTATTTAAATTTTTGAAATAATGTAGAGAATATACCAAAAACACAAAAAAAATATTTTGATTATTAGCTAATCTAATAATTGTTTCTTCATTTAAATGGTCAATAAATGAAAACTTGCTAGAATATGATGTTCCAGATTTAAAAATTCCAATTAAATCATTTTTTTTTGTAGCCACACCTTGCATTTTTTGTTTTACAATCATTCTATAAAATAAGTCATAATCTGAGGAAATTTTATATTTTAAATTATATTTTCCTAATTTTTTTTGAGCCTCATCTTTAATAAAAAAACCAGACGAATGGCTTGATGCAAAATCAAAGTTCCAATAAATTCTATATTTTCTTAAACCGTGTCTTAAAACCTTCTTCATCACAGAACCAAAGATAAAATCAATGTTATGACTATTCAAATAGCCATTTATTATTGAGAGAGCATTAGGCATATATTTGTCTCCAGCATTTAACATTCCAATATAATTACCTTCACAAAGATCTATTCCTTTATTCATAGCATCATAGATTCCAGAATCTTTCTCACTTATCCATTTATCGATTATGTCTAAGTTTTTATTAATAACCTCTATGGTTCCATCTGTTGACCCACCATCAATTATTATATATTCAAAATCTTTGTGACTTTGTTCTTTCAAACTTTTAATTGTTTCAATCAAATCTTCTTTGGCATTTAGAACTACTGTAATGATTGAAAATTTTTTTTTACGCATATACAAAATGTTTACAAAAACTAAGCTTTTTTAAATAAAAAAAATAATTTTTTTAAAATTTTTTTAATATAATTTTTCCTAGGAAACATTAATTTTGGTTTATTAAGTTCATTATCGTTTTGTTTAATGATTCTACACATTCCTGATCCACTAAAAGAAAATGTTAAATTAATGTTATCATAATTTGATAATTGAATTTCTAAAATCTTATTAAAAGTATCTCTATTAATATTTTCTGTATACTCATGATCTCTCCAACTATTTTTCATATAAGGTAGCCAACTAATATCATCAATATACATAGACCCATTTAGCTTTAGGTGTTTCCAGTAAGTATAAATTAATTTGGAAACATGGTTAGGTTCATGCAAACTATCAATTAAAATAATATCAAAATTTTCAGAAAAGTAACTTGATACTTTTTCATAATCATCATCTCTTGTTTTTAAAAAAGTCCAATTATTATCATTAAATAAATTAGAATAATCATCTATATCAACAGAAATTAATTTTCCGTCATTTTTTGCACAGATATCAAGAAACATTTTTGTAGATCTTCCTTCTCGAACACCAAACTCTAAAATATTAATATTTTTTTTATCAATTTCATGATCTAAAATAAATTTTGTAATTTTATCTTGATAATTCTGGAGTGGATTAATTTTTTCTTTAAACATATAAATTATATTGATCGAATAATAATTATATATTAACTCTAATCTTTATAAAGAAATAATTATCTAAAGTGATAGTAATTTTAAATAATTGTAGTAAGACTGAAATGATGAAAATATTAGTAACATGTTTATCTAAATTCATAGAATGCGATTTATCAAAATTTATTTTTAAAAAAAGATTTAAGATAATAGGCTTTGATAATATTAACGATTGCTATTCTTCACAATTAAAAAAAGATGCCTTAAAAAAAATTAAAAAAGTTAATAATTTTTGATTTAGAAATCATACAATGAAAAATATTTATTATTGGTGCCCCTTTATTGGAAATATAGCTACAATTAAAGCAGTAATTAACTCAGCTTATAGTTTATCAAAATATTCAAATAATAAATTTGTGCCCACTATTATTAATAGCTGTGGAGAGTGGGATAGGTATAATTCCATACTTAATGAAAAAAAAATTATAGTAAAAAAATTTAAAAATATATTTTCAATAAATACAGGAACATCTGGATATTTTAAAAGTAGAATAACTTATATTAAGATTTTTCTTAGTTGTTTTTTATCATTAAAAAATACTTTAAAAAAAGACCAACCAGAATACTTAATTGCTCATCTTATCACTTCTTTACCTATATTTCTTTATTCAATATTTAATTTTAAAACTAAATTAATAATTAGAGTTTCGGGTAAAATTAAAATGAATATGCTGAGAAAAATTCTCTGGAAGTTGTGTGAGAAAAATATTTACTTAATTACCTGTCCAACTAAAGCAACACAGCAAGATATTATCAAGCTTGATTTGGTTGAAAAATCCAAGGTTATATATTTGCCTGATCCTATAATTGAAATCAAAGAAATTTTAAAAGAAAAGAATAATAATTTTACAGAGATGAAATTAAAAGAAAAAACTTTTGTTATGATAGGACGATATACTAAACAAAAAAATCATTTATTAGTAATTAAATGTTTTAAAGAATTAATTAAAAAAAAGCTGGATATAAATTTAATTATCATTGGCAATGGAGAGTTAAAAAATAAATATTTGGCTGAGATTAATCGTTTAAACCTTGAAAGTAGAGTTCAATTAGTAAGTTACCAAAAAAATATTTCTATTTATTTAAATAAATCATTAGCTTTGATTTCATCTTCTTTGTGGGAAGATCCAGGATTTGTAATGATTGAAGCAGCTGCTTGTAATACCTTTGTTATTTCAAGTGATTGTTTAAATGGACCAAGGGAATTTGTTGGAAATGATAATGGAATATTGTTTAATAATAATGATTTAAAAAGTTTGGAACAAAATATATTAAAATTTTTAGATATGAGTGATTATGAGATCGAAAAAAAGAAAGTTAATGCCAAAAAAAAGTCAATAGATTTTACAAAACTAAGACACTTTAAAATATTATCAAATAATCTAATTTAGAAAAATTCTTTGTTTGCAAACTTTATAATTTTTTCAGATCTTATTCCCCAAGTATATTTCTTTGCTGTCTTAAAAGCATTTTTTTTTAAATAACTATATGTATTTGAAGATTTAAATATTTTATTAATCCACTCTATCCATAAATTAGTTTTTGAATTATCAATTAATATTGAATTATATTTATTTTTTAAAATATGTTTATAAACTGACAGATTACTTGCTATAATTATATTTGAGCTTGCCAAATAATCAAACATTTTAAGGGGTGACATTGAATTTAGAAGGTTAATATTTTTTAGTCTTCCTGAAACCCAATTTCCATAGGGCATTAAAGCAATTTCATATTTTGATAAAATTTTTGGAATTTTTTTATAACTAACATGATTAAAAATCTTTATATTTTTAGGTTTAAATTTTTGATTTAAAAATTTTTTATCTCCATAAAGATGAAAATTAATATTTTTGAGTTTTTTTGCTATTTCTAAGATTAACTCTACACCTTTACCTTGATGAAAACTGCCAACATAAATGCATGTTTTTTTTATTTTTTTTGTAATTTTTTTTAATTTAAAATCATTAATATCAACAGCATCATCAAGGCATAACCATTTATTTTTTGAAGGATTAAATGTTTTTATTAGATTTTTATGTATAAAAATATAACGTAAGTTTTTTAATAAACCTATATTTCGCATACAATAATAAAGAAGTTTTGTCATACCAGACAATTTGTGATGAAGTTCTAAAACAACTTTTTCATTTGCTAAAGCAGCTATAATTCCAAACAATGGACTTCTGGATATAAAAAAATAATTATTACTTTTTTTAGGTTTATTGATCAATATTTTTAGTGTGAATAATACTCTTGTAATAAAAGTAAGAGTTATTGGCTTTCTAAATATGCTAAAGAAAAAAATTTTATTCTTTAGTCTAAAATTTTTAGTTAATATCCTGCTATTAACTGATAAATTTGGCACTATTAAATTGATTTTATAATTCTTTGAGGCTAAAGCATCACACATTTTTAAAACATGTATTCCATAAGCTGATGTATTTGGGTAATTTACTTCACACACATAATTTATAAAAAATTTTTTTTTCAGAAATTTAACTCTTTCGAAATCATTTTAAAATATTCATTTAAATTATAATCATATCCAAATCTATTTAATCTTTTATAAGCAATTTTCTTTTTTTTATCATATTTCTTTTTATTTTTTGAATAATGAAAAATTTTTTTTGCTAAATCCTTATAGTCATTTGTTTTAAATAAAGTTCCACCTTTTCCATAATCTAAGATTTCATTTGGGCCAGTCTCACAATCACTTGAAATTATATTTTTCTTTAAGACAATAGACTCTAACAATACATTTGGTAACCCTTCAAACTTAGATGTTAAAATGAATAATTCTGATTGTTTTAAAATTGGATAAGGGTTTTCCATAAAATTTTTTAACTTAATCATTTTATTCATCTTAAATTTATCAATTAAAATTAGTATTTTTTTTTTAAGAATTCCTTTGCCAACAATTATCGCTTCAAAATTCAATTTATTCTTAATTTCATTTAATGCCTTTATTAGAGTTTCCTGATCTTTTTGATCTACATATCTTCCAATATTCAATATTTTAATTTTTTTATTTGATTTAAAAAATTTTTTTGATTTTGATTTTGATTTTTTTAAAATTTCAGTTTTATCTAATGGATTGTAAATACATTTTGCATTAACATTAAATTTTTTTTTTAGTGATTTTTTAAATTCAATACTGTTAACCATAACTTTATCAGCTTTTTTTAAAAAAAACTTAAATACAAGACTTTTGAAAAAATTTTTAGACCATCCAGCAGGAGCTGAGTTTGACCTTGTAATTATTTTTATCCCTAATAGTTTGCAAATTAAAATACAATAAATATTAGCTTGAAATGCAAAAACTAATACATTTCTATTTTTTATAATTTCCCTAAAAAGTAAAAGTAAACATATTAAATATTTCGTTCTCCTAGATTTACTATCCCATTTGCTTGACATTGGTGAAATAAAAACAACAGATTTAGAAAATTTTTTTTTATACTTTTTTGATGCTGAGATTAGCGAAACTTCAGAAATTTTTTTTGATAAATAATTTGAAACAATAAATAGATTTTTTTCAACACCACCACCTTCTATAGAGGGCATAAATATTATTAATTTTTTTTTCATTATAAAAACGTTAGATTTAATTATATCAAAATTTATAGATTAGTTTAAATAAACTTATTTTAATGAAAACAAAGTATAAAATTTTAATTGAGAAATTAATAAGTAAAATATTAACTGCTGTCCACAAAGATAAAGCTATGGTTAAAAGAGATGTTATAAATTGGTTCCTAGATTTAAATGAGGGTATAGTCTTAAGTATAATTTTATTTGTAAAATTTGAAAGTTCAATTGTTGAAGTATCTAATTACTTAATTAAAGATATTTATTATTATACTAATAAAATAAAAGATGAGATGTTAAATTATATTTTTTTAAAATAGCAATGAATAAAGCTACAGCTAAAGCCAGTGTAATTATCCCATATTATAAAAAAAAAAATAATATTAAACGAACAATTAAATCTGTAATTTCACAAACATATTCAAATTTTGAAATCATTTTAATTTATGATGATGAAGATCTCTCAGAATTGATATATGTAAATAATTTAAAAAAATTAGATAAAAGAATTAAAATAATTGTAAACAAAAAAAATTTAGGAGCAGGACAATCTAGAAATATTGGTATATTCAATTCAAAAGGTAAATATATTTGTTTTTTAGATGCAGATGATATTTGGAATAAAAATAAACTTTTATTGCAAATAAATTTTATGAAAAAAAAAAGATGCAGTATTTCTCACACGACTTATGAAATTAGAGACTCGAAAAATAATAGGATCGGATTAAGAAAAGCTAGAAACTTTTACAATTTAAAAGCTTTATTGCCTTCATGTGATATTGGCTTATCCACAGTTGTAGCTGAAAAAAAAATTTTTACTAAAAGTTTTAAATTTCCAAATCAAAAAACTAAAGAAGATTTTGTTTTATGGTTAAAAATTTTAAAAAAAAATATTCAAATTATTGGAATTGATAAAAATTTAACATCATGGTACTCAACTAAGAATTCTCTCTCTTCATCTTCAATACAAAAAATTAAAGATGCTTTTAAGGTATATTCTAAGTATATGAAATTTAATTTTATAAAGTCGGTTTATTTTACACTTATACTGTCATTAAATTTTTTTAAAAAAAATTATTTTTGATAATGAATTTATTAATAATTTATTTAATATTTATTTTATTTTTAAATTATATTTTTAACAAATATAAAATTTTAAGCAGTTATAGTGGATCATCCCATCAAAAGTTTGCCAACAAAGCTGTTACATTGTCAGGGGGTATTTTTATTTTTTTTCCCTTTTTGTTAATTTTTTATTTTGAACTTAATTTTACTTTTTTATTTTGTGCCTTTCTTTTTTTTTTATTGGGAATATTTTCTGACTTAAACTATCTTAATGAACCAAAGTGGAGACTTTTTTCTCAATTCGGAATTTTAATTTTTTTGGTTCTTAATTTAAAAATTGAAGTACTGCCGACAAGAATTGATTTTATAGATAATAATTTTCAAAATACCTATATCAGTTATTTCTTTACAGTATTCTGTATTTTAATATTAGTTAATGGATCAAATTTTATTGATGGGCTTAATGGTCTTTTATTAGGATATGTGATTTTAATTTTATTTTTTTTATTTAAGCTAGATATGATAAGTTTAATTGAAATAAAATCTTCCTATTTAAATCAATTCTTTCTTATACTTATATTTATACTTGTAATGAATTATTTGAACTTATTATTTTTAGGAGACAATGGATCATATTCACTATCTTTTATAATTGGGTATTTCTTAATTATTATTTATAACAAATCAACTGTCGTATCTCCTTATTTTATTATTTTATTATTGTGGTACCCGTGTTTCGAAAACTTATTTTCAATTATCCGAAAAAATATTTATAAAACAGATCCTTTAAAAGCTGATAATAATCACTTACACCATTACTTATATATATTTGTTATAGATAAGTTAAAAGTTGGTAAATTATTTGCAAATAATTTTACAAGTATTTTGATAAATTTTTTTAATTTGATGATATTTTACATGGGATCAAATTATTATTATTCAACTTATATACAGTTAATTCTTATTTTTATAAGTATTGCTTTTTATTTATCTATATATTTTATTTTAAAAAAAAATTAGATTAAGATATATGAGAATTTAGCTTTTTTATCTAAATTAACTGAACAGTCTTTTTTAAAAAGTTTTTAATTTTTTTATGTTAGCTGTCATTTATGCTAAGTCTTGATCTTAAATCATTTCGCACTATTTTTTAACTTTTCCAAATTTACAATTATTTCAATCTTAGCATAATCATTGCAATTAATATTTTTAAGCCATCTTTAAATGCATTTACTTTCTTTTTTCCACCTAACCTCTTTCTTTCATTAGCAGGACTAGAAATTAAAGACATTTTATTTTTAGAAGCTTTAATTGGCAATTCTACACATAGACAAAAATCTTTATACAACAAGTTTAATTTATTTGTTTTTACAGTTTTTCCAAGAACGTAAGTGTAAAGTATATCCGTTATCGGTAACGAGAAAAACAGTTTTCCTATAAAAGAAAAAATTTTATTTCCTACATAGGTAATTATTGTATCATCATCGCTAGAGGAATTTTTTTCATATCTACTTCCAAACACCAAATCATAATTTTCTTTTTTGGACAAATTGTACATAAACTTTAATTCACTAGGCTTAAAGGATCCATCTGCATTAAAAATACAGAAAAATTCTGTTTCAACTGAGTTGATCCCTTGTATTAAAGCATCGCCGTACCCTTTATTTTTTTGAAATAGGATTTTACAGTTAAATTCACTAACTGAAGCAATAGTATCATAATCACTTTCTTCTAGAACGATAATTATTTTTAAATTATATTTTAGAAGTTCCCGCATAACTAAAGGCAAAGACTCTTTTTCATGTTTTGCTGGTATTACAAGAGTTAAATCATCCATATAAATTTTAAATTACTTATTATTAAAAAAATTAAAAAATACAAATATATAAAAATAAAATTTTTAATTTTTTTCTCTTGTAATGATATTTTAAAATTAAACAAAGAAAAAAAGATAATTATTAAAAATGGATCAAAGTATTTATGATATATTGTATATTGAGGGTTATTCAAAAAGATTAAAAACAATAAAAATAAATTTTCTTTATTATCTTTAACCATTGGCAATAAAATTAAAATTGATATTAATGAAAAAGAAAAAAAAATTAAATTATTATTAAAAAAATAGTTAGAAAATTTAAAAATTATACCACCACCACTATATTCATATTTATAATCAAAAAAAAATACAGAAAATACAAACAAAATTAGAGTATAAATTATATTCTTTAAGTGAAAAAAATTTTCAATTTTTATAAATTTTTCAATAATAAATGGAATTAAATAAAAAAAAATAATAGAAAATGTAATTAGAATATCATTAAAAATGTTATTAAAAAAAATCTTATCATTTTGATCTATATTAATTGCTGCAGATTTATTAAAGAAATTTATATCCAATATAAAAATATAATAAAAAGCTGGTAATGCTAATATTAAATTTAAGACACAAATTAAAAAGACTTTTGATGATGTTAATCCAAATGTTTTAATGAATTTAAATAAAAAATATAAAGCGAAAACCGAAAAATTTGGGCTTAAATAAGCACTTAATGCACATGTTATTACATTCAAAATTGCATATTTAAGATTTAATTTAATTTCAAATTTAACAAAATAAAAAATACTTATTAAAAAAACAGTTAAACCTAAAATTCTACTATCAGGCCAAATTGACAAACTTCTAAACGTCGGAGATAAGAATATTAATCCTGTTAATAACACCAATATATTTTTATTTGTATTACTGAACTTTATAGAAAGGGTTTTAAAAAATATGTATGGAAGAAAAATACATAAGTGAAGATGAATTAATCTTATAAATATATCATTAGAAATTAAATTTTCTAAAAAAGATAAAAAAATTATTAAAACTGGCGAATGTCTTGTTGTAAGGTTGTCATAATTATAAAAAGTCGTTTCGAAATCAAGTAAAAAACTTGCACTTATTTTTCTTTGATTTTCATAATCTAAAATCGCACCACCTGTTGAATTTTCTCCAAAAACAAACCCTATTATAAGACTTACGTAAAGAGAAAATAAAAATAGTATTTCTTTATTTAATTGTAAATTATTGTTATTAAATATTCTAATTACCATTAAACTAAAAATATATACTATAAATTAAAAAGTGATAGATCATTTAATATTTTTATTTTACATATATTTTTTTTTATTTTCTTCAATTGGATATGGAATAAAATTTTCAAATCTAATAAGCAAAAATTTAATTTACTTAAATTTAGGTGAAAATGGTTTCAAGAAAATAAAATTATGTTTAGTTATTTAATTAATTTAATCGATTATACAAATAAACTTAAAATACTTAATTTTTTTAAAAAAAAATTAAATAATCATTTTGTAAATATTATAGATGTAGGTGCTCATAAGGGTGAGACTATAAATTTTTTTTTTAAAAATTTTAATATTAACAAAATTTTTGTTTTTGAACCTAATAGAAATTTATATAAAATTTTAATTAAAAAATTTAAACATAAAAAAAAAATATTTATTTTTAATTATGGAGTTGGATTTAAAAATGAAAAAAAAATTTTAAATATAAGTATTGATAGCTCCTCATCTACAATAAACAAAATAAATACAAATACAGATTATTTCAAAAGAAAAAAAAAAATTTTAACATTTGGAAAAAATACACCTTATTTTGTTAGTGAGCAAAAAATAGAAATAGTAAATTTATCAGATTTTATATTAAATAACGAAACTCAAATTGATGTATTGAAAATTGATACGGAAGGCTACGAGCTAAAAGTACTTAAGGGAATAAATAAATCAGATCTAAGAAAAATAAAATTTATATATTTCGAACATCATTATGATTTAATGATCGATAAAGGATATAAATTTAAAGATATTAATGAATTTTTAAAAATGAATAATTTTACATTAAAATTTAAATTAAGAATGAAATTTAGAAAATCGTTTGAGTATATATATGAGTCAAACTAAAAAACCATTAGCCAGTATAATTATAGTTAATTTTAATAATGCAAAATATTTAGAAAAAAGTTTAAATTCGGTTTTAAGTCAATCCTATAAGAATAAAGAAATAATCGTGATAGATGATATTTCAAAAGATAAATCCTTAGAAATTTTAAAAAAATATAAAAAAATTATTAAATATTATGTCAATAAAACAAAAACTAATTATGGATCATACAATCAAATAAATTCTTATTATAAGGGAATTTTAAAATCAAAGGGAAAATATTTATTTTTACTTGATAGTGATGATTTTTTTAACAAACACAAGATAGAGTTAGTTGTAAAAAAATTTCAGGAGGATAAATCAAATAAAGTATTATTTGATTTACCTATTATAAAATTCCAAAATAAAATTGTTAAAAATAAGTTTCTACAAAAAAAATTTCTTTTGTCTAGTTGGCCCAGATTTACTCCACAAAGTTGTATTTCGATTGAAAAAAAATATGCATTGAAAGTATTTAAAATTTTGAAAATAAAAAAATACCCGACCATCTGGCTTGATTTTCGAATAGCAATAATTTCTTTTTTACACTTCAAAGAAATAGTTATTATTGATAAATATTTGACTTATTATAGACAGGTTTCTAATTCAGCATCAAAAAAGTATAGAACAATGTCAAAAAATTGGTGGATTAGAAGAAAAGAAGCGCATGATTTTTTTTCAAACATATCAAAAAAATTAAAGTTAAAAAATACACACACAGTAGATAAAGTAATTACAAAATTTATTAATATTTTGATAAAATGACCAAAGTTCTAATAATTGGAAAAAATAGTTTTATTGGAAGTAATTTAAAAAAATCTTTATCTAAAAAATTTAAAGTTGAGATCTTATCTTTTGAACAAGTTAAAAAAAAAAATAATTTATTTTTTTTAAAATATACCCACATTATAAACACAGCCATTCATAAAAAGTACATTAAAAATAAGTATGATAAAATATATGATTTGGATAGAGTGTTTATTTCAAGATTTAAAAAAATACAATTCATTTATATATTTTTAAATACTAGAAAAATTTATTTACAAAAAGAAAATATTAGTGAAAAATCTTTATTAAAACCTCGTTGTCAATATGGAAAAAATAAACTTATTACAGAAATTTTTTTAAAAAAAAAAATTAAGCGAAAACTTTTATCTTTAAGAATTGGAAATATAATTGGAAAAAGACTAATTAAAAATAAAAGAAATAACCATAAATTATTTTTTGATAATTTTTTATTGTTTAAAAAAAATAAAAAAAATTTTTTAGTTGCAAATGATTTCAAAGATTTTTTGTCTATTGTTCAATTTTCAAGAATTGTATCAAGCTTAATACAAAAAAAAATAAATGGTATTTACAACATTTCATTATCACAAAAAATTTATATTTCTGAATTAATATATTGGCTAGATGTTGATTATTTTAAGAAAATCAATTTTACAAACAAGTTAAATGACTCTTTCACATTATCAAATAAAAAACTTTTAAAAAAAATAGGCAAAAAACCACTTAAAATAGAGCTAAAAAAATTTTGTAAAAATATTCTAAGGTAAGCGCTAAATTACTTTACCAGCTAAAATTAATAGTCTAATAAATTAAAACAATGAAAAAAAAAGTTTCACTTATTTTTGGAATAACTGGACAGGATGGATCATATCTTGCTGAATTACTTTTAAAAAAAAATTATATTGTTCATGGTGTAAAAAGACGTTCATCAAGCATAAATACCTCAAGAGTAGATCATATTTACCAAGATCCTCATGAAAAAAATTATAAATTCAGACTACATTATGGAGATGTAACTGACTCTCTTTCTGTCTCCAATATAATTAAAAAAACTAAACCAGATGAAATATATAATCTAGCTGCACAATCTCATGTAGCTGTTTCTTTTGAGGTACCTGAGTATACGGCGAACGCTGATGCTTTGGGTGCTTTAAGAATATTGGAGGCTATTAAATTTCATAAATTAGAAAAAAAAACAAAATTTTATCAGGCTGGTACTTCTGAAATGTATGGAAAGGTCCAAAAAATTCCACAAAATGAAAAAACAGCCTTTTATCCGTTGAGTCCTTATGGTGTAGCGAAGTTGTATGCTCACTGGATAACCAAAAATTACAGAGAGGCATATAATATATATGCTTGCAATGGAATTTTGTTCAATCATGAAAGTCCAAGAAGGGGAGAAACTTTTGTAACTAAAAAAATTATCTCTGCTTTATGTAGAATTAAAGAGGGAAAACAAAAAAAGCTATTTTTAGGAAACTTAAATGCTAAAAGAGATTGGGGACATGCAAGAGATTATTGTGATGCAATGTGGAGAATTCTTCAGCAAAAAAAACCTGATGATTATGTTGTTGCTACAGGTGTTCAATACTCTATTAAACAATTCATTAACATCACTTCAAAAAAATTAAATTTAAAAATAAAATGGAAAGGTAAGGGTATCAAGGAAAAAGCGTTTGATAAAAATGGCCTTCCGATTATAGAGTGTGATAAAAATTACTTCAGACCACTGGATGTAAATACTCTTTTGGGAGATGCCAAAAAAGCTAGAAAAAAATTAAAATGGTTTCCAACTGAAAATTTAAATACTTTGATTGATGAGATGATTGAGTCAGAATATCAAAAGTTCTAATGAAATTTAATAATAAATCTAAAATTTTTTTAGCAGGACATAAAGGAATGGTTGGATCTGCTATACTTAGAAGTTTAAAAAAATATGGGTATAAAAATATTATTATAAGAAACAGAAAACAACTTGATTTATTAGATCAATCTAAAACATCAAAATTTTTAAAAAAAAATAAACCTGATTTAGTGATAATTGCAGCAGCAAGAGTTGGAGGAATTATAGCCAATCTTAAAAATAAGAGTAAATTTATTTATGAGAACTTACAAATTCAAAATAACTTAATACATGGCTCATACATCTCAGGAGTTAAAAATCTTTTTTTGCTAGGATCAAGTTGTATTTATCCAAAATTATGTAAACAACCAATGAAAGAAGAATATTTATTAACAGGCCCATTAGAAGAAAGTAATGACGCATATTCTATAGCAAAAATAGCAGGTATTAAAATGTGTGAATATTATAGCTCAAATTATAATTTAAATTTTAAAAGTTTAATGCCCCCCAATTTATATGGGTCAAATGATAATTATAACTTAAAAACATCACATTTTTATCCAGCATTAATTAAAAAAATACATCATGCAAAAAAAAAGAATAAAAAAAAATTAATAATATGGGGAAGTGGCAAGCCAAAGAGAGAACTGATGTTTGTGGATGATTTTGCGGAGGCAGTTTTATATTTTATGAATATAAAAATTAAAGAACCTTTTTTAAATATTGGTATTGGCAAAGATTATTCTATAAAATGGTATGCAAATTTCATAATGAAAAAATTAAAAGTAAAACTTAAAATTCAATATGATAAGTCCAAACCTGATGGCACACCAAAAAAATTACTAAATATTAATTCTGCTAGAAAATATGGTTGGAAACCAAATAACAATTTTGACTACGCTTTTAAATTAACTTATGAACATTTTCTTAGAAATGATCATAAATAAAATACTCTAAAATCTAATTGAATATGATAGCATTAATAAAAATATTAAAATATTTATAATTAATAGATATTTGTATAAATAAATTTGATTTTGTAAGATAAAATATTTAATGAAAAAAATTTTAGTTGTAACAGGTGGTGCAGGTTTTGTTGGTTCTAACTTAATTGAATATTTAATTAAAAAAACAAATTTTAAGATTATAAGTTTAGATAATTATTCCTCGGGTTCAAAAAAAAATCACATAAAAAGTACGAGAGTTATTTATATTAATGGACATACTAAAGATATAAGTAAAAAATTAGATAAGTATAAATCAAGAATAAACACAATTTTTCATTTTGGAGAATTTTCAAGAATATATCAAAGTTTTGTACAGATGAATAAGTGCTTACAGTCTAATACTATTGGAACAAATGCTGTTTTTGATTTTTGCTTAAAAAATAATATAAAATTAATATATTCTGCAACCTCCGCTTCATTAGGTAATAATGGTAAAGACAAAGATTTATCTCCATATGCTTTTACTAAGTCAAAAAATATTGAATTTTTAGAAAACTTGAAAAAATGGTTTAATTTTAAATATAATGTAATTTTTTTTTACAATGTTTATGGCCCAAAGCAAATTTTAAAAGGGGATATGGCAACTGTGATTGGAATTTTTGAGGAGCATTATTTAAAGGGGGACCCATTACCTGTCGTAAAACCTGGAAGTCAAACAAGACGCTTTACACATATACATGATACAATTAAAGTTTGTTATGAAGCATGGATTTCAAATAAACATAATCATTATAGCATCTCAAATAGAGAGAGTTTTTCTATATTAGAGGTTGCAAAGATGTTTAGGTCGAATATTAAATTTTTACCCAAGAGAAAAGGGGAGAGATTTGCATCTGCTTTGACAATGATGAGTCTCTCAAATAAGGTTTATAAAAGTTTTGGTAAAACACGCTTAAAAGAATACATCAAAGATTTTATTAAAAAAAATCAAAAAATCGCTATTTAGAGGACAAAAGTTAGTTTACATTTATTGACATTTAGGTATAAAACAGGCGCCGGTAATTATTGCGAAAGTGTTATACCCGATCCCATTCCGAACTCGGAAGTCAAGCCTTTCAGCGCCGATGGTACTTTGTCTTAAGACATGGAAGAGTAGGACGTTGCCGGCATAAATAAAATTATGAAAATTAAAAGCTCATTAAAATCAATAAAAAAAAGAGATCTAAACTCAAAGTTAGTGAGAAGAAGAGGTCGTGTTTACGTTATAAATAAAACAAATCCAAAATTTAAAGCAAGACAAAAATAATTTTTATGGATAACGAAAACCATAAAAGCACCTGGAACAATTTTACAAAATTTGTGTTGTGGGGAACCGTCGCAGTTATTGGTGTTTTAGTTTTAATGGCAGTATTCTTACTGTAAGATCTATGTATGAAAATTGCTTCTGTTTTAGAAAATCAAAAAATTGAAAAAAGAATAGCAATTACTCCTGAGACCGCAAAAAAATATATATCACTTGGTCTTGAAGTTTCTTTATGTGAAAATTATGGAAGCCATCTTGGAATTAAAGATGAAGAATATAAAGAATTAGGAGTATTAATTTTAAAAGATGAAAAAGAAATAATTACTAACACGGATATTATTGCTCAATTAGCTTTATATGATGATGACAAAAGTTCTATGTTAAGAGAAAATCAAACTTTTATTGGCGTCTTAAATTCGTATGAAAATAAAGATAAAATAAATAATTTAGTTAAAAAAAATATTCATACTTTTTCACTTGAATTACTTCCTAGAATAACAAGAGCTCAGTCTATGGATATACTATCTTCACAAGCAAATCTTGCAGGTTACAAAGCTGTAGTGGAGTCGTTTGCTAATTTTGAGAAAGCAATTCCAATGATGATGACTGCAGCAGGTACAGTTCCAGCTGCAAAAGTATTGGTAGTTGGTGCAGGGGTTGCAGGACTTCAAGCAATTGCAACAGCAAAACGAATGGGAGCAATTGTATTTGCAACTGATGTTAGAATAGCCTCAAAAGAACAGGTTGAAAGTTTAGGAGGTAAATTTTTAACAGTTGAAGGTGCAGAAAATTTAGAGACTGAGGGTGGTTATGCTAAAGAAGCTTCAGATGATTTTAAAAAGAAACAAGAAGAATTATTATCAGAAACATTAAAAAAAATAGATATTGTGATTTGTACAGCTTTAATTCCAGGAAAAAAAGCACCAGTAATTATTAAAAAAGATATGATCAATAATATGCATCCTGGTTCAATAATTTATGATTTGGCAGCAACTCAAGGTGGAAACACAGCCCATACTGAAGTAGATGAAGTTGTAAATATAAATGGTGTTAAAATAATGGGAGAAAGCAACATTTTAAATAAACTTCCAATCTCTGCATCAAATTTATACGCAAAAAATGTATTTAACTTTGTCTCAAATTTATATGATAAAGAAAATAAAAAGATAAACATAAATTTAGATGATGAAATAATTGAAAAAACTTTAATTAAATAAAATAAAATTATGGAAATAGACCCTTTTATATTCAGATTAAGTATTTTTATCCTTTCAATTTTTATTGGTTATTATGTAGTTTGGAGTGTCACTCCATCACTGCACACACCCTTAATGTCCGTTACCAATGCTATTTCATCAGTGATTATTGTTGGGGCAATTATTGCGGGATTAGCTGGAAACTCAGATGCTATTTTAAATACTTCAAGTATTTTTGGTTTTTTAGCAATATCATTAGCAGCAATTAATATTTTTGGGGGTTTTCTAGTAACTCAAAGAATGCTTGCAATGTATAAAAAAAAGAACAAGGATAAATAGTGTTATCTGCAAATCTATCAGCTACTTTTTATTTAATTTCAGGAGTATTATTTATCTTGGCTCTAAGAGGATTGTCTTCGCCAGAGACTTCTAGACAAGGAAATTTCTTTGGAATTCTAGGAATGATTATTGCAATTACAGTTACTTTTTTATCAATTGGTAATTTCTCAAGTGGATTAGTAGTTGTTATAATCTTTCTTTTAATAGGAGGACTAATTGGTGCTTTTATAGCTTATAAAATTCCTATGACGGCGATGCCAGAATTAGTTGCTGGTTTCCATAGTTTAGTTGGGCTTGCAGCTGTATTTGTAGCAATAGCTGCCTTTCTAAATCCAGAAGCTTTTAATTTAGGTAAGCCTGGAAACATTAAACTTGGAAGTTTGATTGAAATGTCAATAGGAGCTGCTGTGGGAGCAATAACCTTTTCAGGATCAATAATTGCTTTTTTAAAGCTTCAAGGGATCATGTCAGGATCACCAATAACATTTAAAGGCCAACATCCATTAAATGCTATAATATTAATTTCAATTATAGTTTTAACGTATCTACTTTGTTCTACTCAATCATCGAATCTATTTTGGATATTATTAGCTATATCATTTTTAATTGGATTTTTATTAATTATTCCAATCGGTGGTGCAGACATGCCAGTAGTTATTTCAATGCTTAACTCATACTCTGGCTGGGCAGCAGCGGGAATAGGTTTTACTTTAGAAAACACAGCATTAATAATCACTGGAGCTTTAGTTGGTTCCTCTGGTGCAATTTTATCATATATAATGTGCAAAGGTATGAATAGATCCTTCTTTAATGTAATATTGGGTGGATTTGGTGCTAATGAAAAATCTACATCATCTCAAAACAAAGAACAAAGACCTGTTAAAAGTGGCAATGCAGATGACGCAGCATTCTTAATGAAAAATGCATCATCGGTGATAATTGTTCCTGGGTATGGAATGGCTGTAGCTCAGGCACAACACGCTTTAAGAGAAATGGTTGATACGTTAAAAAAAAATGACATAAAAGTTTCTTATGCTATTCATCCTGTTGCCGGAAGAATGCCTGGTCATATGAATGTATTGTTAGCTGAAGCCAATGTTCCTTATGATGAAGTTTTTGAACTTGAAGAAATTAATAATGATTTTGCTAACGCCGATGTTGCTTTTGTGATTGGTGCTAACGATGTGACCAACCCAGTAGCCAAAACCGACCCACAAAGCCCAATTTATGGTATGCCTGTTTTAGACGTTGAGAAATGTAAATCAGTTTTGTTCGTAAAAAGAAGTCTATCTCCTGGATATGCAGGTATTGACAATGATTTATTTTACAAAGAAAATACATTAATGTTATTTGCAGATGCAAAAAAAATGACAGAGGATATAACTAAAAATTTATAGTAACTTATTTTTTAATGTAATTATTCATTATAGCAAAGTTTAACCAAAAAATTCCACTCGTATATGTTGACAGAAAACTACCAGAGGGAAGTAAAGGTAATAAACTGATAAAAATAAAAATTATTGAAGATAGCTGATAAAGATTTTTAGAACTTATATAGCTTTTTAATCCAAGATAAATAGAGGATAATATAAAGATTAAAAAGCAAAGATAACCAAATATACCCGTTTCAGATAAAAACTCATGATGAATTTGATGTGGATGTGTTGCTTGTCTCATATCTGTTTGTAAATATTCTTTATTTTCATATTTTTTTTTTGAAGACTCGTATCTAAAGTTTTTTATACCAACTCCAAAAAGTATATTGTCCTTAAAAATTTTTATTGCTGCATCACGATGAGCACCATATTGAGATTTTTTCATGTAATTAAAGTAACCATCTTTTGAAAACAATATTTTTACCTGGTGAAAATATCTAGTTTTATAGTTCTCATTCAAATTGATAAAAGTAATCAAAGTAGTAAACACAAACACTAAAGTAGCTAATTTAACTTTATAGTCATAGTTTAATACCAAAATAGAAAAAATTATTACTGATAAAAATAGTTTAATAAAATTAGATCTTTCACCAATAAAAAAACTTACCAATAAAACGATAATAATTGATGTAGTTAAAATGTAAGTGTTGGAATTTTTAAAAATTAAAAAACTTAGAAAGAACAAAACAAATCCATGATAGAATGCACCTACTACAAGTTCATCTCCAAAAAAACTAGTAATTCTTCCTGGCATATACGATTTATTACCAATAAGATTATGTCCAAATTTTATTTCAAAAATTATATCAATTGTAAGTGTTAAGAAAATTATAAACCAAGTTTTATAAATATATTTAAAATAAGAGTTTTCATAATGTTTAAATAATCTTTTAATTTCAAATATAAAAATAATTATAAAAAAAATTTTAATTACCCTTGATATAGAATTTAAAGGATTTAAACTAAAAAATATATTTATTATTAGGGAAAATAAAAAAAAAGTTAATAAGTAAAAAATTTTATCTTCTACAATATTTTTGTTTTCTTTAAAATTAAGAAAAAAACTTATTGAAAATATAAAAATAAAAAGATTAGTTAATAAGTTTCCAAATATTAGTGCCAAAGGGAATGTTGCCAATATAACTAAATAAGTATGATCAATAATTATAAATATTTTTGATTTGTATATTGTACTCATTAATTTGGTTGCGGGGGACGGATTTGAACCGCCGACCTTCAGGTTATGAGCCTGACGAGCTACCAGACTGCTCCACCCCGCGGTATAGTTAAATTCTATTTTTAAGTTTGTTTAACTTTTTCACTCTCTTGATATTTTCTTGCAAAATTCTTTTTTTCTTCTCAGAGGGTTTTTCGTAAGTATTCTTTAATTTTATCACCTTAAAAAAACCATCACGTTGAAGTTTTCTTTTAAGAACTCTGAGAGCTTGTTCAATATTATTATCTTTAACTTCTATTTTCATAAATTTTTTTAATTGTGAGTGATTATCACTATAAAATTTTGATGTCTATTAAATTTATTCAATGTTTGAAATTTCTTTTGCTTGTTTAGCTTTTTCTTTTTCTTTCTTTTCTCTTTTTATTCTTCTCTCGGCTTTTTCTAAAGCCTCTATCAGATCTTTTTGAGTAAATAGATTTAAAGCAACAGGATCTTTTGGATTAAGATTATTATAATTCCAGTAGCTCTTATTTCTTATCGAAGTGACTGAGTTTTTTGTTATTCCAACTAATTTGGCAATTTGTGAATCTTTTAGCATATTGTGCTGTCTGATTAACCAAAGAGCAGAGTCTGGTTTGTCTTGTCTTTTAGATAAAGGAACATATTTTTTAACTTTTTTTTCGTTATTTGAAATTTCAATATCAGTGTTTTTGATTAATAAGGGTCTATTTTCATCTTTAGATGATAACTCAATCTCTTCTCTTGAAAGTTGACCAGAGATTATTGGATTATAAGCTTTAATTCCTTTTGCAACTTCGCCGTCAGCTATTCCTTGAATTTCAACTTCGTGTAAGTTACAGAAATTCGCAATTTGTTTAAAAGTAAGTGATGTGTTTTCAACCAACCAAACAGCTGTAGCCATTGGCATCAAAGGTGCGTTTGACATCTAATTTTTTTTATCTGATTTAAAGTTTTGAAATTTTTTATTAAATTTACTTATTCTGCCCTTATCCATTAACTTTTGTTTACCACCTGTCCATGCAGAATGAGATTTTGGATCAATTTCTAGTTTAAGTAAATCACCCTCAGCACCCCAAGTTGATTTTGTTTCAAATTGAGTTCCATCAGTCATTTCGACTTTAATTGTATGGTATTTTGGGTGTATATCTTTTTTCATATCGAGACTTATAACAAAAGAATTTTAGAACACAATTAAAAGTTCTTTAAATTTTCCAACATTTTGTCACTTATTGCTCCACTTGAAGCCTTTATGTCGATCTTATTGATATCAAATTTATTAAGATCATTTACTATTCCACCTGCTTCCTTGACCATTATGGTTCCAGCAGCAACATCCCATAGATTAATATTATTGTGAAAAAAACCATCAAGTCTACCAGATGCTACGTATGCTAAATCTAATGCAGCACATCCACTATAT
>Ga0233427_10000767_pt1 | contig 38331 bp, 46 predicted proteins | sample SI_118_April2016_5_FD_179885 | JGI IMG/M metagenome (GOLD analysis project Ga0233427, IMG submission 179885) | Seawater microbial communities from Saanich Inlet, British Columbia, Canada - SI_118_April2016_100_MG | ecosystem: Environmental > Aquatic > Marine > Inlet | place: Canada: British...
TTAGAAGATATTATTACTCATCGTTTTCACTATACTGATTTTCAAAAAGGCTTTGACGCAATGCTCTCAGGTGAATCTGGCAAAGTCATACTTAATTGGGAGGATTAGTAATGAGTTTTAAAAGTGCTAAACAAAGTATTGCAAATGATTTAAAAGAGATTGAAGAAGCTGGCTTGTGGAAAACTGAACGCGTGCTCGCAAGCGAGCAGAAAAATGACATTACTCTTGAAGATGGTTCGCAAGTTGTCAATATGTGTGCCAACAATTATTTAGGTTTGGCTAATAATAAAGAAGTTATTCAAGCGGCTAAAGATAGCTTTTCCCAGTGGGGTTTTGGTTTGTCATCTGTGCGTTTTATTTGTGGCACTCAAACCATTCATAAAACTTTAGAACAAAAAGTTAGTGAATTTTTAGGTATGGAAAGCACCATTCTATACGCCGCTTGTTTTGATGCCAATACGGGATTGTTTGAAACTATCTTAACCAATGAAGATGCGATTATTTCTGATGAGCTTAATCACGCCTCCATTATTGATGGCGTACGCTTGTGTAAGGCTGCAAGGTTTCGCTATAAAAATAACAACATGGATGATTTACGCGCCAAATTGGTTGAAGCTAAAGAGGCTGGTGCAAGGCGTATTTTGATTACCACTGATGGTGTGTTTTCTATGGATGGCACGGTTGCACAATTAGATAAAATTTGTGATCTTGCCGATGAGTTTGATGCTATGGTACATCATGATGATTGCCACGCGGTAGGTTTTATGGGTAAGACGGGTCGTGGCGTGCATGAATATTGCAACGTGATGGATAGGGTAGATATTATCACCGGAACATTTGGTAAGGCACTTGGCGGTGCTTCTGGCGGTTATACTTCGGCGCGTAAAGAAATTGTAGATATGCTACGTCAACGATCGCGCCCATATTTATTCTCAAATACACTTGCACCTTCCATTTGCGCGGCCTCCCTTAAAGTACTAGATATGCTATCTAGTTCTACTGAGTTACGTGACAAGCTAGAATCTAATACTCATTACTTTAGAAAAGGTATGCAAGAAGTTGGCTTTGATGTGGATGATGGCGATCATCCAATTGTGCCAGTGATGTTGGGTGATGCTAAGCTTGCTCAAGAAATGAGTAAGAAGCTTTTAGAAAAAGGTATTTATGCCATTGGATTTTTCTTTCCAGTAGTACCAAAAGGCAAGGCAAGGATTCGTACTCAAATATCTGCCGCACACACTAAAGAGGATTTAGATAAGGCAATTAAAGCTTTTGCACAAACTTATAAAGAATTATCGCCTTAATTTGGCCAATTCTTAAAATTTCTTAAATTTTACGAATTGGCTTGTGTTGGATGTTAATTTAAGTCTTAAAACACCTATTATTCCTTTAAAAAACAATAGTTTGTGCTACTTTTAGGTGTTTTGGTGTACCTGTTGTGATTGATTTGAATAATTTCTTAAATTTTCTTTAAAGATGCGTAAATCTTATGGAATGTGGGTACAATAATATTCAAATACTTAATGACTTGAATGTATAAAAATTTTAGCAAATTAATATGAATACAAAAGAATTAATTAATGATGTGGTATCACTTCCAGTTGAAGAGAGAGTTTTGGTAGTTGATTTATTACTCCGTAGTTTGAATAAGCCAGAGTCAGATATTGATAAAAAATGGACAATTGTTGCAAAACAACGCTTAGCCGATCTTAGGTCTGGAGCGGTACAATCCATTCCAGGTAAGGAAGTTTTTGATAGAGTTTGGAATAGATTTGAAGAATGAGCTTTTCGTTTCATCCAGAAGCAGAAATAGAATTTAATAAATCAATAGACTACTACGAAGAGATAGAGTCAGGACTGGGCTATGATTTTGCGTTGGAAGTTTATTCGACAATAAAACGTTCAGTTGAGTTTCCAGATGCGTGGACTGTACTTGAAGGTGAAATTAGGTGCTCTTTAGTAAAACGATTTCCATACGGAATTCTGTACTCAAAAGAACAAAAGGGAATATTCATTGTTGCAGTAATGAACCTTCATCGTCAACCAGAATACTGGAAACATAGGCAGTAAAATGGACAAGCGCCAAACAGCAGTCCAGACAGACAAATACACCTACAGAGTTAGCTATTCAGAAGATGATAAAGAGTATGTTGGATTGTGCGCTGAGTTTCCATCCTTAAGTTGGCTTGACGCATCACGCGATAAAGCTTTTGCTGGTATTCAAACGCTTGTGAGTGAAGTTGTTGAAGATATGCGTAATACTGGCGAGGATATTCCAGAGCCTTTATCTCTTAAAAAATATAGCGGCAAGTTTATGGTGCATATTCCACCATAAGTGCATAGAAATTTATCAATATTGACACATGAAAATAATATTAGTCTGAATAGACTGGCGTCTTCTAAGTTATTTTAGTGAATAATAAATAGTTATGTAAAAAAAGATAAACTATGAAACAGATATCTATTGCAATCGTTGCTGTATTTAGATAATTTCTAATATATGTTTAATGAAAATTAATATTGGAACTATGACTATAACTCCAAAAATCAAGTGTATTCCTTTTCTAAAGCCACCCATTTCTTTATTTTTTACTGCAGACACTACATCAAACAATATAAAGATTGGCAAAGATAGAAGTAATATTGCTGCTAGTATTGCTGAGATTAGTTCCATTCTAAAATTTATCGTTTTATTTTAAGTAAGTTAGCATTTGGCTAGAATTTCTTTTTTGAGGTTGTGGTAAGCCTCATCGCCTTTCAGTATTTTGACAATTTCAAGCGCAAAGCAAACTGCTGTACCCACAGCTTGTGAAGTGATTATTTTCCCATCAATAATGGTGCCGGTATTTTTATCATAGCCATCAAGGCGTATTTTAGTTTCAATTGATGGATAGCAAGTAAAATTATCACTCAAAACACCGGCAGCATCAAGTGCATAGGGCGCAGCACAAATGGCACCAATGTATTTATCACTTTTTTTCATTTGTTTAAGGATAGATTGTACGGTTTTATTACTGGCTAATGATTCAGTACCGCCCCAGCCACCTGGTAATGCAATCATATCTAGCGCATTAACATTGACTTCTTCGATTAAGCAGTCAGTATTAATAGATATATCGTGCGCACCCATAATAGTAGAGCTATCAACACCAGCGACAATCACTTCGATATCTCCACGTCGACAAATGTCAATAATAGCAATGGCTTCAGTCTCTTCAAATCCATTCGCTAAAGGTACTAATATTTGAGGCATAATTTCATCCTTGTTTGTGTTTGTGCGTTAAAATAAAAAATTCAAATTTAAGCATAACATTAAAAGGAAAATCATGTTCGATAAATCTCAAACTCTAGCCATTGTTGATAGCGATATTGCCAACGCAATTAAAGCAGAAGAAGCTCGTCAAGAAGCGCACATTGAGCTAATTGCCAGTGAAAACTACACCTCGCCTGCGGTGATGGAAGCACAAGGTTCTCAGCTAACAAACAAGTATGCTGAAGGTTATCCTAAAAAACGTTATTACGGCGGTTGTGAACATGTGGATGTGGTTGAGCAGTTAGCGATTGACAGAGCCAAAGAATTATTTGGTGCAGATTATGCCAATGTGCAACCGCATTCTGGCTCTCAGGCTAACGCCGCAGTATTTCAGGCATTGTTAATACCGGGTGATACGATTTTAGGCATGAGTTTGGCGCATGGTGGTCATCTTACTCATGGTGCAAAGCCTTCATTTTCAGGCAAAAATTTTAATGCTATTCAGTATGGTTTAGATGAATCAACGGGTGAAATTGATTACGCTCAAGTTGAGGCGCTAGCAAAAGAACACAAACCAAAAATGATTATTGCAGGGTTTTCTGCTTATTCACGCGTGGTTGATTGGCAACGTTTTAGAGACATTGCTGATTCAATTGGCGCTTACTTAATGGTAGATATGGCGCATGTTGCAGGTTTGATTGCAACGGGTGAATACCCATCTCCAGTTGCTATTGCAGATGTTACTACTACGACCACTCACAAAACTTTGCGTGGCCCTCGCGGTGGTTTGATTTTGGCTAAAGCCAATGAAGAAATCGAAAAGAAATTGAATTCTGCAATTTTTCCTGGTATTCAGGGTGGTCCGTTAATGCACATTATTGCGGCTAAAGCGGTGAGCTTTAAAGAAGCAATGAGTGATGAATACAAAGTTTATCAAAAACAAGTTAAAGTTAATGCTCAAGCCATGGCTGAAACTTTTATTGAACGCGGTTTTGATGTGGTATCTGGCGGTACGGATGATCACTTATTCTTAGTGAGCTTTATTGATCAAGGTCTAACGGGTAAAGCAGTGGATGCAGCATTAGGTAATGCACATATTACGGTTAATATGAATGCGGTACCGAATGATCCGCAATCACCATTTATTACTAGCGGTATTCGTGTGGGCACACCTGCTGTCACTACTCGTGGTTTTGGTGAGGCTGAGTGTCGTGATCTGGCTTCTTGGATGTGTGATATTTGTGATGATTTAGAAAATCAATCAGTCATCGATGCAGTTAAAGAAAAAGTAGCCACCGTTTGCGCCAAGCATCCGGTTTACTCTTTTTAGTACCCACTTGATGGGTATAAATAGTATTATTTAAGGGGGAGAATGCGTTGTCCATTTTGTCAGTCTGACGATACCAAAGTATTAGATACGCGTCTTATTGATGATGGCTCTCAAGTGCGTCGTCGTCGTGAATGTACTTCTTGTGGTGAACGTTATTCAACTCGTGAAACGGTTGATCTTAATCTTCCTCGCCTTATTAAGAGTGACGATTCTCGAGAAACTTTTAGTGAGGAAAAACTTCGATCCGGCCTTTTAAAAGCATTAGAAAAGCGCCCCGTTAAAACTTCACAAATTGAAACGTCCATTCAGCGCATTGAACGCAAGCTCATGACTCAATCTGAGCGCGAGGTTCCTTCTGCCAAAATTGGTGAATGGGTGATGGAGGAGTTAAAAGCACTCGATGAAGTGGCTTATATTCGTTTTGCCTCAGTTTATCGACAATTTCAGGACATTGAAGCTTTTAAAAATGAGATTGACAAACTCATGCATAAATAATGGCAAAAGCCAAGATTGAATTTGTTTGTCGAGAGTGCGGTGCATCGCATCATCAGTGGGCAGGGCAGTGTCTAGATTGTAAAGCTTGGAATTCGTTAGAAGAGGTTGTGCTTTCTCAAGCGACATCCTCTAAACCTGCAAGCCTGCAAGACCTTCCACCATCAAAAGTTCAAAATTTATCCAATATTAAATCTGAAAATAGAGCCAGGCTAAGTACTGGTTTAACTGAGCTTGATCGTACTTTGGGTGGTGGTTTGGTAGACGGCTCTGTGGTGCTGATTGGCGGTGACCCTGGTATTGGCAAGTCAACGCTTATTCTCCAAGCAATGGCAGCTATCAATAAAGACAATACTACGCTATACATTAGTGGCGAAGAATCAGCAGAGCAAATTAGTGATCGAGCAATTCGACTCAATATTCACGAAGACATTTTACTGTTAAGTGAAACTCACCTAGAAAAAATCATCAAGCTGGCTAAAGAGGTACAGCCAAAAGTCATCGTGATTGATTCGATCCAAACCATGGTAACAGACGGCTCAACTTCAGCGCCCGGCTCAGTGACTCAGGTGCGTGATTGCGCCGCGCAACTTACCCAATTTGCCAAACAAACCAATACCATTTTACTCATGATTGGCCACGTCACTAAAGGTGGCGCTTTGGCTGGGCCGAGAATATTAGAGCATATGGTGGACGCTGTATTGTATTTTGAGGGTGATGCTGGCGGGCGCTACCGTATTATTCGCGCGGTCAAAAATCGTTTTGGTGCGGTGAATGAGATTAGTGTTTTTGCGATGGGTGAGGGCGGCTTACGGCAAGTGGACAATCCCTCAGCTATTTTCTTATCGAATCAGGCCAAGCCTTCCCCTGGATCAATGGTGATGGTTACGCGTGAGGCGACTCGCCCGCTAATGGTTGAGGTGCAAGCTTTGGTTGATCAGGCGGGCGGCAACCCTAAGCGTGTGAGCGTGGGTCTAGAGCAAAATCGCCTAGCTTTGCAGCTCGCCGTTTTACATAAGCATGGCGGGGTGGCAACACACGACCAAGACGTATTTGTGAATGTGGTTGGCGGTATTAAGGTGAATGAAACCGCCTCTGATTTAGTAGTAATGCTGGCGATTATGTCGAGTCTGAGAGATCGAGTTATTCCGAATGATTGGATTGCTTTTGGCGAAGTCGGGCTTACAGGCGAAGTTCGCCCCGTTTACAATGCGATTGAGCGCTTGCAAGAGGCGCAAAAACACGGCTTTAAGGTGGCAATCATACCAAAGGGCAATCTACCTAAAAAAGCCCCTAAAGGGCTAAAAATCGTTCCCGTGGAATATTTGTACCAAGCCTTGCAGTATATGAGCGAGAATACTTAAAGGTCAACCCCTTTTTGCGCTTTAATATTTGCTCTAAAAGCGTGCTTAATATCTTTTACTTCACTCACCGTATCAGCAATATCAATCAAGGCATCTGACGCTGCTCGACCAGTAATAACCACGTGTTGATCTTTTGGACGATTATTAAGACTATCAATAATCATTTTCTCATCTAGGTACTTATAGCTAATCATATAAGTAAGCTCATCTAACACCACTAGATTAATAGATTTATCTGTTAAATATTGTACAGCCTTATTCCAAGTTTCAACAGCCATAGCTGTGTCGTATTCCTTATCTTGCGTATCCCAAGTAAAGCCAGTTTTCATAAAAGCAGTTTGCACGTTGGGCTGTTTAGCTAAAAATGCGTCTTCACCAGTATCTTGCACACCTTTTAAAAATTTAACAATACCGACTTTCATATCGTAGCCGAGTGCACGACAAACCATACCTAGAGATGAAGAAGATTTACCCTTGCCGTTGCCCGTTAACAATACGATAATACCTTTGTCAATATTGGCTTCCTCTATACGAGAATCAATATGTTCTTTCTTGCGCTGCATGCGCGCCTTATATTGATCGTCGGACACGGGTTAGTTCTAGTTTTTCTGCGCTGAGAAATACGGAATAAATGAATAACGATGATTGAGCGTAAATACAATTGATACAGCGATCATCCAGTAAAGCACTGGCGGAATTTCAGCGACTGACCACTGCGCCGCATAAGCGGGAAAGCTAGCCCAGCCTGTTTTTGCGTAAGTAGCAGTAAAGAAATAATAACTTGACGTTGCTACTAACCATTGAGTGCTGGTTGCTGCAATGACAATTAATGCATTTTTTACAATGCTAGTATCGATATTTAAGCTGTTAATGTATTTACCAACCCAGAAGATTCCGTAGTACGTGAGTGGTAATACGCTATAAGCAGGGGTGATGCAGTTTGCACTAATGCCTTCATGTACGATTGCGTAATTGTCAATCGCAATGGCACTTAGGATAATAACAAAAGCCACCCAAAATTGACGCAAATATATACCAGCAATAAATAACGCAGGAATGGTGAAATCAGGTAAGTGCACAAAGCTTGATAGCCAATTAGAATGGCCACGCGTGGCAATCATTAATAGTACCATGATAAACACAGCAAAGATCGTTCTAGTTTTATTGATTTGATTTGTCATAAATTACTCCTATAAATGTAATTATTATAGCAAACATACATACAATGTAAGCATGCTAGTTATTAAAAATGATATGTAAGGCCTGCTTTAATATTACGAGTAAAGCTTGATGGATAAATAATATCATCCCTTAGCCATGTTCCATAACTATTTTTAAACAAGTTTTCAATATCAACAGTAAAATCTAAATCTTTATTATGTTTATAAAAGTAACCAATATCAGTTGATTTAAATTCTTTTTGTTTTTGCAATTTGTCATTTGCAAAATCTTCTTCAGAAAAGGCTTTACTACGATATTTATGAGTTAATGATATTTTAGATTTGTCATCTATATTGTAATTTGCAGAAAGCGTTATATTATGTTTTGAGACCATTGGCAAGTCTTTGCCATTGTATGTGCCAGAAGCCTCATTCTCCTCATCTATAATTGCTTTTGTATAGGCATAGTTAACATTGGTTAGTAGTTTCGGATTAAACTGATATTTATTTTGTAGTTCTATGCCTTGTTTATGAGATTTATCAATATTAGTATTTTTAAATCCACCTGAGTAATAGTACATTTCATCTGTTACATTTGATCTAAATAGTGTAACTTTGGTTTTAGATTTATTGGTTAAATAGTTTAATCCAATATTAACTGTTTTACTTTTTGAAGGATTCATAAAACCATTAAACGTACCATTCCAATCAAAAAATCTATCAATTAGTGGTGCTTGGAAAGCGACATTGTAATTTGAAAAAATAGTTGTTTTCTCATTAATTTTTTTATTAAACCCAATGTCGTAAGCCTTAAGGTTGTGACCATCTGATAAAGCAGTCCCAGAATTCGGATTGTAGGCATAATTTACTGATTCTTTGCGAGCACCAATGCTGTAAGTGTAATTATTTAGTTTGTACGCCCCTTGCCCGAATACGCCTATGTTATCTTTTGTTGTGGTATCACTTGAGCCTTTTCTCTCTCCATTAAATGTTGTTAAGCCACTATCAACCTTTATATTTCCTGATTTAAAGTTATAAGATAAATCTGCAGTTCTGTAGTCATAATCATTTTTTGTAGGGGTGTCATACGTAACAATATCACTCCATAAATAATATGAATTTGTACTATCTTTAACTTCTCTTGATGTATTTAGTGATACTCCCAAACTGCTATTAATCTGGGATTTAATTTTTAAATTATAAATATCATAATTAGTTTTTTGGTGTGTATAAACTCTGCCAGAGCTATTTTGACCAGGATTTTCATTAAATTGTGCAAGTGTTAAAAAGTTAGGGTATCTAGTATCTAAGTTGCTTTGAGTGAGATCGAATAAAACCTCTGTTGATTTATTTGGATAAAAAACAACTCCTAATTTTTTATTAGTTTGTTTGCCTTTATCCTTATTTCCTTGAGGGTCTTCAACGCCAAATCCACCTTGTTTTTGCGTATCTATTAAAATAGATAGGTCAAGATTATCTTGACTATGTCCAGCAGAAATAGATGCTGTTTGAATGCCGTAATTACCCGTTGCAACCGTTGCTACTGTACCCACAGATTTTTTGGTGTAAATATGTATTGCACCAGCCATTGCGCTATCTCCATATACAACTGAACCACTGCCTTTAGTAATTTCTATTCTATTAATATTGTTGATATTGATAACACTTAAGTCTTGTATAGCTGTATCGATGTTATTTAACCTTCTTCCATTGAGTGTAATTACAACATTTTGATATCCATCAGTTAGCCCGTATCCACGAACATCAATTTTCTGGGTAAATCTGTTACCAGAGCTTGGTGTAATGGCAATAGATGTATTTTGGTTTAAAAAATCATAAAGATTCTTTGAGTTTGAATTTTTTATATCTTCTTCTGTATAAATCTCAGATGCAAAGGTTGCATCTGTATCTAAATCATTAAAATGATTTGAGCTAACCTCTACTGGATTTAGGTAAATAGGAATAGGGCCTAATACTGCATTAGTTGCAGTAGAAAAAGTCAGTGCTGAAACAGCAGTAACTAAAGATAGTTGTTTGATATTCATGATTGCTCCGTTAAATCATTAACGAGCATGAGTAGAGCTAACACAGATGTGTGTCGATCTAACTCACCACCCATCGTAGTTGTTAATATATTTGTATGAATGTGTATCGGACTTTACCGTTGCGAGGGCAGTGTTAGAATTTAACTAACTTCCAGTGATTCAAAACTTAGGCGATATTATACTTTTAATAAATATAGTGGTGTTACTTTTATGGAATCTGAAATAGTCATTCTCGGGTAAAATCTTTGATTTTTATATAATATAAGTAGGAGTGAGTGAAGATGAGTCAGGTTTACAATTTTAGTGCCGGCCCTGCAATGCTGCCAGCGCAGGTAACAAAATTAATGCAAGAGGAGTTATTGGAGTACGGCAATGCCAAGGCATCAGTGATGGAAATCTCCCACCGTGGCGCTGATTTTATGGCGATGGCGCAAAAATCTGAGCAAGATCTTAGAGACTTGATGAGCATTCCTAGCAACTACAAAGTTTTATTTTTACAAGGCGGTGCTTCAGCGCAGTTTTCAATGGTGCCGATTAACTTACTCCGTGGTAAAACTAAAGCAAATTATGCACACACAGGTCATTGGTCAAAGAAGGCGATTGCTGAAGGCCAACGTTACTGTGATGTAAATATTTGTACCGATAGCTCAGGCAATAAATACACCAATATTGATGATTTCTCAAATTGGAATATTGATGCTGATGGTGCGTACCTTCACTACACACCGAATGAAACCATTGCAGGCTTAGAGTTTGATTACGTGCCAGAAGTGGATATGCCATTAGTGGCTGATATGTCATCAACAATTTTATCGCGTGAGATTGACGTATCAAAATACGGCGTGATTTATGCAGGTGCACAAAAGAACATTAGTATTTCTGGTTTAACAATTGTAATTGTTAGAGAAGATTTAATTGGCGATGTGGTTGCTAACCAGCCAATCTTATTTGACTATGCAACACAAGCTAATAATGATTCGATGTACAACACGCCAGCAACTTACCCTTGGTACGTGGCTGGCCGTGTATTTGAATGGTTAAAAAAGCAGGGTGGTTTGAGCGCAATGGCCAAGATTAACGAAACTAAGGCTAAAACACTTTATGGTGCGATTGATAACTCTGATTTTTATTCAAATCCAGTAGCAGAAAAATACCGCTCTTGGATGAACGTGCCGTTTTTGTTAGCGAATGAAGATCTTAATGGTTTGTTCTTAGAAAAAGCAGCAGAGCGTGACTTAATTACACTTAAGGGTCATCGCTCAGTGGGCGGTATGCGCGCAAGTATTTACAATGCAATGCCACAAGAAGGCATTGATTCATTGGTTAGTTTTATGAAAGATTTTGAAAAGGAAAATGCATAATGGTCAAGATACAAACACTCAATAATATTTCACCAATTGGTTTAGATAAATTACCAAGAGAGGGTTATGAAGTTGCCTCTGAAGTAACAAACCCTGATGCGATTTTGGTGCGTAGTGCCAAAATGCACGATATGGACATTGGCGATAATTTAAAAGCGGTTGGCCGTGCTGGTGCTGGTGTGAATAATATTCCACTTGACAAAATGAGCGATAAAGGTGTGGTAGTTTTTAATGCCCCAGGCGCAAATGCGAATGCAGTAAAGGAATTGGTTATTTCATCAATGCTTTTGTCTAGTCGTAATATTTGCCAAGCCTGGAATTACGTTAATGGCTTGCCACTTGATAACTTAAAAACAGCGATTGAAGATGGTAAGAAAAATTACGCTGGTTCAGAATTACCAGGTAAGACACTGGGTATTGTTGGCTTAGGCGCAATTGGCGTGCAAATTGCCAATGCAGCAAATGCATTGGGTATGAAAGTAATTGGCTTTGACCCTAGTATTACGATTAAAAGTGCTTGGAAGTTATCAGCAGATGTTGAACAAGCATTAAGCGTTGATGAGCTTTTTTCACAAAGTGATTTTGTGTCATTTCATGTGCCATTAGTTGAAGGCACTAAGAACTTGTTAAACGAAGAGCGCATTGCATTATTACCAGAAGGAGCAACCATTCTCAATTTTGCCCGTGATGGCATTATTGATGAAGATGCGTTAATTACCGCACTTGAAGCGGGTAAAGTTAAATACTACGTTACTGACTTTCCGATTGATGACAAGAAAGACCATGAGCGTGTTATTGCATTGCCTCACTTAGGTGCGTCAACTGCTGAAGCAGAAGATAATTGTGCGATTATGGTGGCTAATCAAATTAAAGATTATCTTGAAAATGGTAATATTTTAAATTCGGTGAACTTTCCAGAAGCTAAGATGCCTAGAGCAGGCAAAGAACGTTTGGCGATTACGCATAAAAATATTCCAAATATGGTAGGCCAAATCTCAACAGCAGTGGCTGACGCTGGCGCCAATATTGTTGACATGTTGAATAAATCAAGAGACGATGTTGCCTATACTTTAATCGACCTAGAGAGTGAAATTTCTGATACAGTAATCAGTAATTTAAAACAGATTGAAGGCATACTAACAGTAAGAGGTCTTTAAACGAGAAAATGGCTAAAAAAACACTGGACGAACTAAGAGTTAAAATCGATGCGCTAGATAAGGAAATCCAGTCACTCATTGGTGCGCGTGCCGAACTTGCTTCGGCTGTAGCTGAGGTTAAAAAAGCCTCAGAATACCAAAGTGTTTTTTACCGCCCTGAGCGTGAAGCTCAAGTGTTACGTAAGATTATTGATCGTAATGACAACCTGCTTAAAGACAAGGACATGGCACATATTTTTCGTGAGATTATGTCGGCTTGCCTTGCCTTAGAACAGCCACTTAATGTTGCCTACTTAGGCCCTGAAGGCACCTTCACACAGGAGGCTGCGTTAAAGCATTTCGGCCACGCGGTATCAACACTTGATTGTGGCAGTATTGATGAAATATTCCATCAAGTTGAAAAAGGCAATGCACATTATGGTGTTGTGCCAATTGAAAACTCTTCCAATGGAGTGATTGGTGGCACCATTGATATGCTTTATTCTCAAGACTTAAAGATTTGTGGTGAAGTTGAAATATCGATCCAACACCAGCTCATGATGGCAGATCAATCGCAAGAAATTAAAGCGATTTATGCGCACCAACAAGCGCTTGATCAATGTCAGCGCTGGCTGAGTAATCATCATCCGAATGCTGAATTAAAAAGTGTAGCTTCTAATGCTTTAGCGGCGCGACTTGTTAAAGATAAGCCTAATGCAGCAGCGATTGCATCGGAGGCAGCACTCAGTCTGTATGATTTAGAGAGGGTAGCTAAAAATATTGAAGATAAAACTGGAAACATTACACGCTTCTTAGTCATCGGCAAAGAAGACGTTACTCCTTCGGGTAATGATAAAACCTCTATCTTGGTTGTTACTAAGCATGAATCAGGTGCATTGTTTGATTTATTAGAGCCTTTCAAAGAGCAAAGTATTAATATGGTTCAGTTGGCGCGTCATCCAATTCCTGGGGTGAAGTGGGAATATTTATTCTTAATTGATATTGAAGGCCATCAGCAAGAAGCACAAGTGCGAACCGCATTAGAAAAAGTTGCTGATAGAGTGTTAAAAGTTGATATTTTAGGATCATACCCAGTCGCTGTTCTATGAGTGTTTGTGAGTCTATACTCTCCCTGAGTCCGTATCAGGGAGGCAAACCCATTAGTGAGTTACGTCGTGAATTAGGCTTGGATCATATTGTAAAGCTTGCTAGTAATGAAAATCCATTGGGTGCAGGCCCTAAAGCTCTTAATGCAATGCAAGAGGCAATGGCTGAGGTGGGTCGTTACCCAGACGGCAATGGTTTTGAACTCAAACAAGCCATTAGTGAGCATGTGTCAGTCGAAATCCAGAGCATTACCTTGGGCAATGGTTCTAATGATATTTTAGAATTATTAGCCAGAGCTTATTTATGCAATGCTGAAGATGAGGTGATTTTTTCACAATATGCTTTTGTGGTTTATCCATTAGTGACTCAAGCTCTAGGTGCTAAAGCTGTGATTACAAAATCTAAAAATTTTGGCCATGATCTCGATGCAATGTTAAAGGCGATTAATGACAAAACCAAATTAATTTTTATCGCTAATCCAAACAATCCAACTGGAACATTGCTGAGCAATGAAGCTCTTTATAAATTTTTATTGAAAGTGTCAAATTCAGTAATTGTGGTACTAGATCAAGCGTATGTTGAGTATTTAAATGTGGTTGATGACACTGTTCAGTGGTTACATGAGTTTGATAATTTGGTGATTACTCGCACTTTTTCAAAGGCCTATGGTTTGGCAGGACTTAGAATAGGGTATTCAATTTCCAGCAGTCAGATTGCTGATTATTTAAATCGAATCCGACAACCGTTTAATGTTAATTACGTTGCTCAAATTGCAGCGACAGCAGCCTTAGCCGATGAGGCATTTTTGGTCAGATCTGTCGTTGCCAATAAAAATGGTTTATTGCAGCTTTCACAAGGGTTTGATAAATTAGACTTGTCTTACATTCCATCCTCTGCAAATTTTGTGGCCGTTAAGGTGAATGATGCTATTAAGATTTATCAAAAATTACTGGAAAAAGGGTTTATTGTGCGTCCGGTTGAAATGCAAAATTATTTGCGAGTTTCAGTAGGTACTCAAATTGAGAATGAAGAATTTCTTGATGCGTTAAAATCAGTTCTATGATGGATAAAATTTGCATTATTGGCGTTGGATTAATTGGCGGTTCTTTTGCCAAAGGATTGAAAGAAGCCAATCAAGTTAAAACCATTGTTGGTTTTGGTAGAAATGAAGAGAATCTGATTAAAGCTCAAGCATTAAATGTGATTGATGAATACAGTTTGGACATTGCCACTGCTTTAAAAGACGCGCAGATGGTTTTAATTGCGACACCGGTTGACAGTTTTGAGTTTATTTTAAAATCAATTAAGCCTTATGTTAACGACTCAGTTATTATTTCAGACGTGGGTAGTACTAAGGGCAGTGTAGCAAATATTGCACGCTTAGTTTTTGATAAAGTACCTGCAAGATTCATCCCTGCACACCCGATTGCCGGTAAAGAAAAAAGTGGCGTTGGGGCCAGTGATGGCAGTCTATTTAATCATAGGCGTGTGATTCTCACACCAGAAGATAATGCTGACACCGATGCAATCGAGCAAGTAACAAAACTATGGCAAACATTAGGGGCACAAGTAGAAACCATGACACATCAAAAACATGACGATTTATTAGCAATGACTTCACATCTGCCGCACATGCTGGCCTTTGGACTAATGGACTATTTGATTAGTAATGATCCAGATGCTGGTCATTATGCGGCCGGAGGTTTTAAAGATTTTTCGCGTATCGCTTCAAGTGACGCGGTTATGTGGCGTGATATTTGCCTTAACAATCCGGATCAAATTGTTAAACATATTAAAGGCTATCAACAGGTTTTAGACAAGCTGTCTGGTTTGATTGAAAATAATGAATCAGACGCATTGGAAAATTTATTTTCAGAGGCCAAGTCCGCAAGAGACGAGTGGATCAAGGATTAGCACGATGAGTCGTTTTATTGCAAAGTCCACACAATCATTTTTTGGAAATATTAAAGTTCCAGGGGATAAGTCAATTTCACATCGTTCAATCATGCTAGGTTCGTTAGCAAACGGCATTACCAAGGTCACTGGTTTTTTAGAAGGTGAGGATGCACTCTCAACGCTTAAAACTTTTCAAGCAATGGGCGTTAAAATTGAGCGTGAAGGCGATAACGTTACTATTTATGGTGTTGGTATTAACGGCTTAAAAAAACCCGACAAACCACTAGATTTGGGCAATTCAGGCACCTCTATGCGCCTAATGTCAGGTATTCTTGCAGCGCAAGCGTTTGATTGTGAGCTGGTAGGCGATGAATCCTTATCCAAGCGACCAATGGGCAGGGTGATTAATCCACTAACAGCCATGGGTGCGGTGATTGACAGTAATGACGGCAAGCCACCTTTGAAAATCACAGGCGGTCAAAGTCTTAAAGGTATTGACTATGATTTGCCCGTGGCATCAGCCCAGGTTAAATCTTGTGTTTTGTTGGCAGGTTTGTACGCCAAAGGCAAGACCTGTGTAACAGAGCCAGCGCCAACGCGCGACCACACCGAGCGTATGCTCAAAGGTTTGGGTTATGAGGTGCGTGTAAACGACAACCAAATGTGCTTAACTGGTGGTGGCGAATTAACAGCAACTGATATACAAGTGCCGAGTGATATTTCATCTTCTGCATTTTTTATGGTGGCAGCGTGCATTGCACCTCAAGCAGATATCACATTAACAGGGGTTAATATCAACCCAACCAGAACAGGTGTTATTGATATTTTAAAACTCATGGGCGCTAATTTAACCTTGTCTAATGAGTGTGAAATTGGCGGTGAATTATTGGCAGATATTCGTATTCAATCATCAGAGCTTAAAGGTATTCAAATTCCTGAGGCTCTTGTGCCACTGGCGATTGATGAATTTCCAGCGGTATTTATTGCAGCGAGTTGTGCCGAAGGCGAAACAATATTAACGGGTGCAAAAGAGTTAAGGGTTAAAGAATCTGATCGTATTCAAGTGATGGCAGATGGTTTGAGTATCTTAGGCATTGAAAACGAAGTGTTAGAAGATGGCATCAAGATTCAAGGTGGTGCGTTCCAAAAACCAACTCAGATAATTGAGTCACATCATGATCATCGCATATCCATGTCATTTGCAGTGGCATCTTTAAGGTGTGATTATCCAATTGAAATTAATGGTGTGGATAATGTGATGACTTCATTTCCAAATTTTGTTGACCTTGCCAATTCGGCAGGAATGAACATCAAAGAAATTCAATAAAAAGAATCAGGCATAAAAAAGGCGCTCAACGAGCGCCTTTTTTATTGAGTTAGAGCTTAGTAGCCACCTTTACGTTTGGTTTCTGGTAGGCCTGCAACTTTACCTGCTTGTTTAGCAGGGCCTTTCGGAAATAAGGCGTACAACTCTTTAGTGGTTAATTTACCATCCCAATCGCCTTTTAAGCCTTTAACCATATTGCGTTCATTGGGTTGATTGGCATTATTATTAATATACTCATCACGTAAGAAGTTAATTAATTTAAAGCTCTCAGCAGTTAAATTAACTCCTTCTTCCTCTGCAAGTTCTGCAGCGATGTCTTCATTCCATTCATTAAGGTCAACTAGGTAACCGTGACCGTCTCTTTCTAAATCAGCTAATGCCATTTAACTTCCTCCAATATTAAAATAATAAAATTAAAATATTATATAATAACTTTTTTTATCATTTCCATCTTTTTATTATGACTATTGAAAATGCTTCTCCTTTTTTTGCTTGGGATGTTTCCTCTTATTTGGCGTTGTTCTTGGTGGTTGCTTTTATAATTGTAGTTGTTGACCAGGTATTTGTGAGTCGTGCAGAAGAGGCCAAAGAAAAATCTTTTGTTGGAAGGTGGATTTATTTTATTTGTTTTTTAAAATTCAAAAAAGGTGAAAAATACCTTCATCGCCCTAAATGGGTGCAGTGGTCAGCTGAATTTTACCCAGTGCTTTTATTGGTGTTTTTACTTCGTGGCTTCATTGTAGAGCCATTTAGAATTCCTTCAAATTCCATGATGCCTACTTTGTTAACGGGTGATTTTATTTTAGTCAGTAAGTTTGACTATGGCGTCAGCTTACCGGTTTTAAATAAAAAAGTTATTGAGTTTTCAAAACCTAAAAGGGGTGATGTTATTGTGTTTAGATACCCTAATTATGAAAAAGATTCTAAATACAATGGTGCAGATTTTATTAAGCGCGTGGTTGGTATTCCTGGTGATCAAATCAGTTATTCTTCTGATCATCTGAGGATAAATGGAAATAAGGTTCATTACAAGGATCTTGGTACTTATCAAGGTGTTGAGTCCGGTTCAGGCATGACAGGATTTAAGCATAAGCGTGAATTACTTGACGACAATTCACACGATGTATTGCTAGATCCAAACGCTCACTCTAAAGGCGTTAAGCTTAAAGTGCCACAAGGGCATTATTTTGTCATGGGTGATAATCGCGCCCGTAGTAGCGACAGCCGTTTTTGGGGGTTTGTGCCTGAAGAATACATTATTGGTAAAGCCTTCGGTATTTGGATGCATTACGATGACTCTTTAAAATTAGATCGAGTCGGTGGATTTGATTAGTTGCTAGGTGTTTATTTAATATGCTTTAGAATGTTATTCAATTCATCAGCTGATGAATAATGAATAATAATTTTCCCTTTATCATTGGTTTGTTTAATTTCGGTTTTTGAATTCAGTTTATTACTTAAAGACTTTATTAATTCTTCAATGTGTGGATCGACTGAAGTGGATTTTTTAGGTTTTGGATTAAGTACTTTTTTAACTAACTCTTCGGTTTGACGAACTGATAAAGAGCGTTGAACTACTTGATTAGCCACATCAAATTGCACGTCATCTTTTAAAGCCAATAGCGCACGTGCGTGACCCATTTCAATATCACCATTGCCAAGCAATTGCTTAACAGGGTCGTTTAATTGCAATAGGCGAATTAAGTTGCTGACCGCAGAGCGAGAGCGACCCACAACATGGGATATTTCTTCATGCGTCATTTTAAAATCTTCAATCAGCTGTTGCAGTGCTTTTGCCTCTTCTAATGGTGTGAGTGATTCACGCTGGATGTTTTCAATCAGACCAATGGCAAGTGCAACTTGGTCGTCAATTTCTCTAACAATAACGGGCACTTCGCTAAGGCCTGCAATTTGAGCGGCTCTCCAACGTCTTTCACCAGCAATGATTTCGAACTTGTCGTAGGTGATTTTTCTTACAACCAGTGGTTGGATCACACCTTGTGAGGTAATGGATTCGGCTAATTCGTTGAGTGTGTCAGGATCAATATCATCTCTAGGTTGGAATTTACCTCTTTGCAGTGATTTCACACTTAACATCTGCATGCTGTTCTCAGTATTAGATTGATTTTCTAAAGAAACCTGTCCCAGTAATATGTCTAATCCACGCCCTAATTTTGAAGTTTTTGCCATTTTCTTTGTTTTATTGTGTTTTTCTTAATACTTCACTTGCTAACGATATGTATGAAATCGCCCCTTTGGATGATCTTGCATAACTAATTGCATCTTGACCAAAACTCGGTGCTTCAGCTAATTTTACATTTCTAGGGATGATTGTTTTAAATACTTTGTGTGAAAAATATTGCAATAATTGAATAGAGACTTCATTGGATAAATTATTACGATTATCAAACATAGTGCGCACCAAACCGGTAATTTCTAATTCTGGATTGGTGGTGGCTTTAATTTTTTCAATGGTTTGCATCAATGCACTCAAACCTTCTAAGGCGTAATATTCGCATTGCATTGGAATAATAATCCCGTTAGAAGCGGTAAAAGCATTAATGGTAAGCATGTTAAGTGAAGGAGGGCAGTCAATAATAATGTAGTCGTATTGATCAGCAATTTTTTCAATGGCAGTTTTTAATTTGTACTCAGAGTTTTCTTGGCGCAGTAGTGTCACCTCAGCAGCAATTAAATCGGTGTTGGCAGGTAGGATATCAATTCCAACTTCTTGCGCATGCACAATGGCTTTATTAATGCTGCATTCATCCAGAAGCAATTCACACATTGAGTTTTCTAGATTGTGCTTATCTACTCCACAACCCATTGTAGCATTGCCTTGAGGGTCGGTATCAATCAACAGTACACGTTTTTTAATGGCCTTTAATGCGGCGCTCAAATTAACGGCCGTGGTGGTTTTACCCACACCACCTTTTTGATTAGCAACAGAAAGGGTGATTGCCATTTATTGCTTATTTAAAACCGTTAATGCCTTTAACAAGTTGGAAGCTTCGTGCACAAAGTAATCTTTCTTAAGTTTTTCAATGGTTTTTTTATCTTGCTCTTCTTTTTTGTTTTCTTGAGATTCTATAATTTCTTCTGAAGATAATTCAGAAGGATCATCTTCAACTTCTAGATGACCATTTAAATCTTTTTCTTTGGCATCGCCAATCACACTTTCTTCTTTTTCATTTTCAAGGCTTATATTTTTCAAGGCAATATCGGGCTCAATGCCTTTAGCCTGAATGGATCGCCCTGATGGTGTGTAATAACGTGCCGTGGTTACTTTTAGGCCGTAGCCGTCTTCTAGCTCGATGATGGTCTGTACTGAACCCTTACCAAACGATGTCGCACCCATAATAATGGCGCGCTTATGATCCTGCAAAGCGCCAGCAACAATTTCAGCAGCTGAAGCAGAGCCTTCATTAATCAGCACAACAATAGGAGAGCTAAGCATAATATCGCCAGGTTCTGTTTTAAATTTAAGGTTTGAGCTTGGGATTCTGCCTTCGGTATAGACCACTAAACCTTTTTTATCAATGAATAAATTAGACACATCTACCGCACTGTCTAGTACACCGCCAGGGTTGTTTCTTAAATCAAGAATAAGCGATTCAAGATAGCGATCATTTTCTTTAACTAGTTTATTGACTGTCTCTTTTAGTAATTTAGCAGTCGGGTTTTGAAAACTAGAAATACGAATATAACCAATGTCTTCTTCCAGTAAATAACCTTTGACTGAGGTAATGGTAATAATTTCTCGAACAATGTTAACCACAAAAGGTTTTTTGTTTTTTCTCACAATGGTAAGTTGAACTTCAGTTTCTGGTTCTCCGCGCATTAAATCAACACCGTCTTCAAGTGTCATTCCACGTACTGGCTTATCGCCAATTTTCACAATCAAATCACCCGCTTGAATACCAGCACGATAGGCTGGAGTATCATCAATTGGGGAGATTACCTGAATGGAGTCATCTTTCATGCCGATGACAATACCAAGGCCGCCAAATTTTCCAGAAGCACTTTCAAGTAAGTCTTTTTGTTCTTTTGGCTCTAAATAATTTGAATGTGGGTCAAGGCCAGTTACCATGCCTTTAATAGCATTATCAAACAACTCTTTATTGTCAACATCATCAACGTAGAGTTGTTTGATGTCGCTAAATACGCGAGTAAAAGACTCTAGGTCTTTAAAGAAAGCTTCTAGTTTTTGCTTTTCAGAATCTGTTTTTGCATAGGCGGGCAATAAAGCGCCGGCTAGAGAGTAAAAAAGTATTAAGAAGACAGAATGTTTAAAAAAATTAAAGAAAGTCATAATATAATTGATTGCTTATAGAAAGTTTAAATATAATACTGTGAAATATCCACAAAGTTCTTTTGGATTTTACTGGTTTTGTTTTTAGATAATGGAGAAAAAAATGAGAAGATTGAATGTATTTTTATTAGCACTGACACTATTGATTTCACAAGCTGTATTTGCTAACGAAACTGAAGCACAGGAAAAAGGTCCTGCTCAGGCAATACAAACAGCTATTGTAAAGCTTAATCAGCTAACAGCAGCAGCAACTTATTCCCCTCGAATGATGGGTTTTTTAATCGAGCAAGAAGTAGCGCCATTGTTTGACTTTGATTACATTGCGGATGAAGTTTTGTTAGTTACCAATGCAAATTTAAGCGAATCTGAGGTTCAGTTCTTCTCAAACAAGTTAAAGAAAAACATAGTTTCCACATTATTAGCACGATTATCTCAAGCCAACACCACTTCGTTTCGCTTCATTTCTGCCAGACCAATCGTGGGTGGCAATATTGCAGTACAACTTAAAGTGATTGGTTATTCTCGATACGGCATTTATCTTGATTTAATGTTCCATCAAGCTAATGATGGCGAATGGAGAATTTACGACATCGTGCTAAATAGCGATAGTTTGATTAATTATTATCAGAAGATGGTAATAACCAAGGTAAGAAGGTATGGCATTTACGGAATGTTGGGTAGAATTTAATCAATTTAGGGATAAGAGAAACTAATCATGAGTGAAATGACACTGCTAGAAAAAGACGAAGACATTGAAAAGGCAACTAGAGCTTTAAAAGCAATGGCACACCCATTACGTTTAAAGATTTTATGCGCACTTAAAGACTCAGAATTACCAGTCCTTGAGATTGTTGAACAGGTCGGGTCTTCACAATCGAACATTTCACAGCATATTGATATTCTTAGAACTAAAGACATTGTTGAATCTCGGCGTGATGGCAACAAAATTTTATGCAAAGTTAAAGATACTAAAATTTTGAAGTTAGTTGCCAATATGCAATCAGTTTTTTGCTCTGAAAGCTAATAATTAGAATAAATACTTTAACTACTTTCGCAAATTATGCGCTCGTAGCTCAGCTGGATAGAGTGTTGGCCTCCGAAGCCAAATGTCGGGTGTTCGAATCACCTCGAGCGCACCACCTTATAAAATGATTTATCCAAACATTAATCCCATTGCGCTAGATTTGGGCTTTGTTCAAATTTACTGGTACGGGCTGATGTACCTCATGGCTTTCTTAGCCGCTTATCTATTGGCTAATTATCGGGCTAAAAAATCTGATGATTGGAATACCCAACAAATTGAAGATTTAATTTTCTACGGCGCTATTGGAGTAGTAGTTGGCGGACGATTGGGTTACATGTTGTTTTACAACTTGCCTAATTTCTTATCCGATCCTTTGTCAATTTTTTCCATCCAAGGTGGTGGCATGTCGTTCCATGGTGGGTTTTTAGGTGTATTGTTGGCTATGTACCTGTTTAATCGAAAGTACGACAAAACTTTTTTTACCACCATGGATTTTGTTGCACCACTCGTACCGTTGGGTTTAGGCTTTGGTCGTTTGGGTAACTTTATCAATGGAGAGCTTTGGGGGAAGATTACCAGTAGTCCATGGGGTATGTACATTCAAGACCAAGGCGTGAGTCGCTATCCGTCACAACTGTATGAAGCCTTTTTAGAAGGCTTAGTTCTATTTATTATTCTTTGGCTGTTTTCCAATAAGCCTCGACCATTAATGTCGATTTCAGCCTTATTTTTGATTTTCTACGGCCTCTTTAGATTTATAATTGAATTTGTTCGAGTGCCAGATGTGCAGTTGGGTTACTTGGCATTTGACTGGTTAACCATGGGGCAATTATTGAGTTTACCAATGGTAGTTTTGGGTATTTATCTATTATTTAAGGCGAAAGAACAAAAAACATGAAGACATACATTGACATCGGAAAACGAATTTTAGACGAGGGTGAGTGGGTTACTAACACACGCACTGGCAAAAAAACTCTAACCATTATTGGTGCTACTTTTGAGCACGATTTAAGTGATGGAACGGTACCGGTGATCACCACAAAAAAACTATTCTGGAAAGCTGCCGTTGCGGAAATGCTTGGCTATATTCGTGGTTACCGATCAGCCGCACAGTTTCGTTCCATTGGTTGTAATACTTGGAATGCCAATGCTAATGAAAATCAAGCTTGGCTGGATAATCCTCATCGTTTGGGTAAAGATGACATGGGCTTGTGCTACGGTGTAATAGGGCGTGCATTTCCCGGCATTGAAGATGACGAGCCACTAGATCAATACAAAAAGATTGTCGATGATTTGTCCAAAGGTGTGGATGACAGGCGTGAAATTCTAACCTTTAATCACCCTAATTTAATTCATCGTGCTTGTTTACCGGCCTGTATGCACACGCACCATTTTAATCTTTTGGGTGATAATCTCTATATTGAGAGCTATCAGCGCAGTAGTGATTTTGCACTGGGCCAGCCGTTTAATCATTTTCAAGTGGCATTTTTATTATTGATCACTGCACAAATAACTGGCAAAACACCTAAAACCATGCGCCATCATTTGTCTAACATTCACTTGTATGAAGATCAGGTTGATACTTTTAAAAACGAACAAGTGGAACGTGAGCCAATGGCATTGCCAAAGTTCAAAATTAATCCCGACATTAAAACCCTAGAAGACCTTGAGACTTGGGTAACCATGGATGACTTTGAGTTGATTGATTATGAACATCATCCAGCTATTAAATATCCATTTACCGTTTAGTTTCTTCCTGAGCAGCAGGCCTTGCCTGATCAGGTATTATTTATCTATAAAGGAAAAATATGAGCTTACCTAGTTGCCCAAAATGTAACTCTGAATATGTGTATGAAGATGGTAATCTTTTGGTTTGTCCTGAATGTTCGTATGAATTTTCAGCAGAGGATCTTATCGAGCAAGAAGAAGTGGTTAAGGATGCTAACGGCAATGTGCTGGTTGATGGTGATACAGTAACAGTTATCAAAGATCTTAAAATCAAAGGCACTTCGAATGCCGTTAAAGTCGGCACTAAAGTTAAAAATATCCGCCTATGTGAAGGTGATCATAACATTGATTGCAAAATCCCTGATCATGGTGCCATGAAACTTAAATCAGAATTTGTGAAAAAAGTTTAATTCTTATAAAAAGTTGTAAAATTTTTAAAATTAAACTTATTTCCAAATATCTACTGTAACACCTTTGGCGCGAAGCTTATCTGAGCGCTCTTCAAGGTAACGTTGAAAGCTTGATTGGTGTTTATAACCTTCAGTGACAACGTATTCGATAATTCCGGTGAAGTGATATTCTTTAAAGAAAGCATCTTTTCGGATAATTTCCCCTCCCTGTTTGTCAAAGAAAACAACCGCTGGTTTGTAGGTGAGTTTTAGATCTTCATACCATGCTTTAGCAGTGGTACGCTTACCTGATGGGGCGATGAGTTTTTCATCTGACAAAGCGTTAAGCTGTACCACTTGCATACCTTTGAACAGTTCTTTGGTTTGTTTGAGCTGCATAAGGGTTTGGTGGAAAGTGTCGCATTCTTGGCAGTTTGGCTCTTCAAAAAACACGGCTAGGTAGTTTTGTGCAGGCAGTGTTTTGCTACGCGCCAACATGTGCGGACCGGATTCAAACAACGGGTTTTTGTTAAGTATACCAATCGTGTCTTTTTTTAGACTGTTAGCGTAATTAGCAAAAGATTGATTAAGGTATTTTTTAGTTGATACGTAATCAAGCACAGTGTGCATTTTTTCAATTGATTGGTAGCCATTAAGTCTAAGCACAACATCGCCTTTTGAATTTAAGAACAGGGTGGTTGGCGTGAATTGCACTTTCATAAATGCTGAGAATTCTTTTTCACTAAATTCACGACCTGTCCAATCAACCAGATCTCGATCGCCCCACATATTGGTTTCAATGACATCAAAGTCTTTCTGTAATTTGGCAACAATGGCTTTATCGCTAAAGTTGTCTTCAACCAATTTGGCACAATAAGGACAACCATTTTGATGAAAGTAGATCATCACATGTTTGTTTTCATCAGTGGCCTCTTCTAGATCTTCAGAAAAATCCATAAAGGTGGTTTTAAACCAATTGGGCAACACATCAACGACTTTAGCACCCAAGTAGTCACCTTCCTTGGCTTCAGGCGCTGAGAGCGAAGGCTGTAAAAACAATAAAGAAAAAATTAGAAATAAAATACGCATAAATCCCCCGATATATGTTTTTATTGTAGTATTAAAGTAAAATTAGGTCAAGTAGCGGTTATATCGTCAATGCCTTTTTGTGGAATGAATAGCCCACAACCAAGCAATCGATGATTACCAATGCCTTTTTCTTGCAAGGTAACCGACTCTATTTTTTTTAGATTGGCTACCATTAAAGCACGAGTGTGAATAGTGCCATCTGGGGTTTTGATGCTTCTTTCCAAACCGGCCATCATCTTTTTAGGTGTGATGCCAAGTGCTTGGAGCTGATTGTAGGAATTTTTTAAAAAATCCTCTTCACTGAGTTTTTCATCGCAAGCGACGTGTTTTGCAAATAAAGCATTTAAATCACTTAATAATTTTGGTGCATGTGCTTTGACTATTTGGATTTGATATTCGCCTAAATCAAGTGTTTTTCCAATCAACAACTGAGTGTCGGCTAGTCTTTCTTTTGGCACTCTAATGCTTAATTTAGAGCGTTTAGAGGGGTAATAAAACCCAGATTCATGGTCTTGCTGCCAACCATTGCCATCAGCAACGCTGATATCGTGAATTCCGGCCTTTACGTCATCTAGCCAGGGAAGGTGCTCAAGCAGTGCTTTGCAGAGTAAATAAGCGTGATCAATGGGTAAGATTTTGCAGTGAATATTAAACACGGCATCCTGCACATCTTCAGGCAGAGTAAAATGTTGTTCTTTAGGGTCTTCTTGCCAAAACATAGATTTTAATTTTAATGAAAAAACTTGAGCAAAAAATAGATTATCAGTTTAAAGACATTTCTTTATTGAAATTAGCGCTTACTCATCGTAGTGTTGGTAAGAATAATAATGAGCGTTTAGAGTTTTTAGGCGATAGTATTTTAGGTTTGGTAATTTCTCGTGAACTTTATAAGCGTTTTACTCATGTTGATGAGGGCAAGCTGTCAAGATTACGATCGCATTTAGTCAGAGGGCAAACACTAGCACAACTAGCCAGCACATTAGATTTATCCAATATTTTGATTTTGGGTTCTGGAGAGTTAAAAAGTGGCGGTTTTAGGCGTGAATCCATTCAGGCGGATGTGGTTGAGGCTATTTTTGGCGCGGTTTTTTTGGACTCTGATTTTGATACGGTGAACACGGTTATTTTGAAGTTGTACAAAGAACGACTGGATATCATTAATCCGAACGATTCATTGAAAGATTTTAAAACTCAGTTGCAGGAGTATTTGCAAAAGCGTGGCAATGCTTTGCCAAAGTATGAGCTGATCAAAACCGTGGGAAAAGACCATAATGCGGTATTTACCATTAACTGCTCTTTGCAAGACCAAAATATGAAAGTTAAACAAAAAGCCACCAGCATCAAGAGAGCTGAGCAATCTTGTGCCCAGGCTTTATTGGATAGGTTGAGCGCATCATGAATTTTAAAGCTGGATTCATTGCTGTGGTTGGTCGCCCTAATGTAGGTAAATCAACTTTAATTAATGAGCTTATTGGGCAAAAGCTATCCATTACTTCACATCGTCCACAAACCACACGTCATCGTATTCACGCGATTGACACTGCCGATAATTATCAAATGGTTTTTGTGGATACGCCCGGTATTCATATTGGCAATAAAAAAGCCATTAATTCATACATGAATAAAGCAGCCAGTTCTAGTATTAGGGACGTTGATATGATTCTTTGGTTGGTTGAATCGGATAAATGGACCAAAGAAGATTCGCGCGTGTTGGAGCATATTGAGCAAGTAGACGTGCCGGTGATTTTATGCATTAATAAAATCGATAAATTAAGATCTGCACAAGAGGTGTTGCCATTTTTAGAAAAAATAGCCACTAAATACCAACCAACGGAATTGTTTCCTTTGTCGGCATTTAAGAAGCGAGACACTCAAGCATTAAGAGAATTGATCTTAAAACATTTACCAGAGCAGGAAATGATTTTCGATCCAGATTTTATTACTGATCGATCTGAAAAATTTGTGGTGGCTGAGTTTATTCGAGAAAAGCTCATGCGTCATTTGGAAGATGAACTGCCTTACGATTTGACCGTTGAAATCGAGAAATACGAGCTCGATGGCAAGATGCAACGCATTGCTGCGCGTATTTATGTGGATAAGGCTTCACAAAAAAACATTGTTATTGGTTATAAGGGTGAAATGCTAAAGTTAATCGGCACAGAAGCACGCAAAAGCATTGAGGGATTTTTAGACAGAAAAGTATTCTTACAATTGTGGGTTAAAGTTTCCACTGGTTGGTCGGACGATAAACGTGCACTGGCTTCACTAGGGTATGACTAAAGTTGATTTAACCCCTGCTTTTTTAATTCATCGAAGGGCCTATAAAGACAGTTCTTTACTGTTGGATTTTTTGACCAAAGAACACGGCAAGATTCGTTTAATTGCCAAAGGCATTCGAAAGTCCAAAACCAACATTCAAATGTTCCAATGTTTAAACATTAGTTTTGTTGGAAAGGGTGAGTTAAAAACACTGACCAATTGGGAGGTGGATGACGTACCTAGGCATTTAAAAAGTGAGGCGCTGATATTGAGCATGTATGTGAACGAGTTAATTTCACGTTTGTTGCAAGAGCAAGACCCTCATGTTGAGTTGTTTGAAATTTACAAGAAATTTGTGAATCAAGTGGGTAGTTTGAAGCAAGATTCTCGGCACTGGTTACTCAGAATGTTTGAAAATAATTTACTTGCTGAGCTGGGTTATGCTGTCGATTTTGTTGTTGATGTTAATGGTAACGAGATTAGTCAAAATAGTTCTTATGAATATCAACAGCAAGCTGGTTTTTCACAAAGTTCCACTGGTAAAATATCGGGAAAATTACTGCATCAGTTGTCGGCAGGGGATGTTGAAAATAGACCGAATTTAGAGCAATTAAAAGCTTGTAGAGATCTAAACAGGCAGCGCTTGAATCCGCTGTTGGGCAACAAACCGTTAAAGAGTCGATCTTTATTTTTTACCAAACAATGAACAAATTATGAGTATTTATTTAGGCGTTAATATTGACCATATTGCCACTATTCGCCAAGCACGTGGCACTAACTACCCGTCGCCTATTGAAGGGGCATTATTGTGCGAACAATCAGGTGCTGATAGCATTACCCTGCACTTGCGTGAAGACAGACGCCATATTCAAGATTTAGATGTTGAAATTTTGCGTGATCAGCTCACCACTAAAATGAATTTAGAAATGGCAGCGACTGATGAAATGGTGAATATTGCCAGTAGAATCAAACCACAGGATTGTTGTTTGGTGCCAGAAAAACGTGAAGAATTAACAACTGAAGGTGGTTTGGATGTTGCCTCTAAAATATCCAGAATGACTGATGTTTGTGCGAAATTAGCTGAATCAAAGGTAATTGTATCATTATTCATCGATGCTCAAAAAGATCAAATCGATGCAGCCAAACAATGTGGCGCACCGGTGATTGAACTGCACACAGGGCATTATGCCGATGCAATGGGTGATGAGCAAAAAGCAGAGTTTGAGCGCATTAAAGCCATGGCAACTTACGCGCACTCGATTGGTTTGCAGGTGAATGCTGGCCATGGTTTAACTATGGAGAACACTGCAGAAATCGCTAAATTACCTGAGATTGTTGAGCTGAATATTGGCCATTCAATTATTGCCAGAGCGGTATTTGTTGGTCTTGAGAATGCCACTCGTGAAATGAAAGATTTAATACTTAAGGTTCGCACCCAGCAAGGGAGTATAAAAGGATGATTTACGGCGTGGGTACAGATATTATTAATATTGAGCGTGTTGAGCACATCTTAAACAAAAATAGAGATGGGTTTGTTAGGCGTGTATTGAGCGAGCATGAACAGGCTTTGTTTGCAAACAAAGGCAACAGCGCTTCTTATTGTGCTAAGCGTTTTGCTGCTAAAGAGGCCTTTGCAAAAGCTTTAGGTACAGGCATTGGAAGAATTGTTAGTTTTCAGGATTTAACCGTTCGTAACAATGAAGAAGGTAAGCCTTATTTTATTCCAAGTGAAAAATTACGTTTGTACCTGCTGGATAAAAATATTAAGCACGCACATTTGAGCTTGTCGGACGAAAAGTACAACGCTGTGGCTTTTGTAGTATTGGAAACCTCTTTAGAGTAACGATTAATTGATGTATTGACCGTACCCTGCTTTTTGTGCTTGTTGTTTGGTACCGGCACAACCAAATTTTTGTGCAGTTTTATAGCCAGATATTGCCATTGAATTTCGCTCCAGAACAGGCAGCGGGGTTTTATTCATGTCAAATCTTTTAAGCCCTTTATTCATTTTTTCAATACCTGCCTGAGTAAGGCCTGAACAATTTTCATTGTAGTATTTAACCGCGCCAACAATTACCAGCATCTCGTTTGGAGACAGTGCTTTTGCCGAAAAAGTTGCCATTAACAACATCATTGTAAGTATTTTTTTCATAACGGTTAACATTATACCTTAATCTATATCATAAGTCAATAATATAGACTGGGGAGGCGATCTACCTAACGTAGAAACAAAGGTAGTTAACGCTCACATCATGCTCTAATTTATAGACTTTAGTAAATGGGTTGTAAGTCATTCCTATCATAGTTTTAAGTGATAATCCAGCGTGCCTAGCCCATTCATCCATTTCACTTGGTTGAATGAATTTATCCCAATCATGCGTACCTTGGGGTAATAGTTTGAGTACGTATTCAGCACCAATAATGGCAAATAAATAAGACTTTGGATTACGATTAATAGTAGAGAAAAATACTTGCCCACCCGATTTAACCAACTTAGAACAAGCCTTAATAATCGAACTAGGATCGGGTACGTGTTCTAACATTTCTAAGCAAGTCACCACGTCGAATTCACCGGCATGTTTTTCGGCTAATTCTTCAACTGGGATTTTTTGATAGTCTACATCCAAGCCTGATTCTAACAGATGAAGTTTAGCCACTTCAAGCCCAGCTTCGGCCATGTCAATACCGGTTACACTTGCTCCTTCGAGCGCCATGGATTCACTGAGAATACCACCACCACAACCCACATCTAAGATTTTTTTATTTTTTAAACTTCCGCCACAATGCTCTTTAATGTAGTTTAGGCGTAAGGGATTGATGTCGTGCAGAGGTTTGAATTCAGAATTTTTGTCCCACCAGCGTGAGGCCAGTGCAGCAAACTTGTCAACTTCTTCAAAATCTACGTTACTCATAGTGCCTGCACAGTCTCCAATACCTCATCAACATGACCAGCCACTCTAACTTTATCCCAGTGCTTAAGAATATTACCATCGGCATCGATTAAAAAAGTAGAACGAACAATTCCCATGTACTTCTTTCCATAATTCATTTTTTCTTGAATTACACCAAAGGTATTACACAGGGTTTCTTCTGGATCTGAGATAAGCTCAAAAGGAAAGTTTTGTTTTGCTTTGAAATTTTCATGAGATTTTAAACTGTCACGACTCACACCATAAATAACCGTATTGGCATCGATGAAAGCTTGGTGGTTATCTCTAAAGTCTTGTCCCTCAGTCGTACAGCCAGAGGTTGAATCTTTAGGATAGAAATATAAAATAATATTACGACCTTGGGTATCAGGAATACTGACTTCTAAATCGCTTGTAGCGGCACAGGTAATTGGTTGAACTTTATTCATTGCTTGTATAATGGCGTGTTTAAAAAGCTCATTTTATCACTTAGATGAAGAATATCCGTAATTTTTCCATTATTGCCCATATTGATCATGGTAAATCCACCATTGCTGATCGTTTTATTCAGTTTTGTGGTGGTTTAAGTGATCGAGAAATGTCGTCCCAAGTGCTGGATTCGATGGATATTGAAAAAGAGCGTGGCATTACCATTAAATCTCAAAGTGTTACTTTGGATTATGAGGCCAAAAATGGAGAAACTTACCAACTGAATTTTATTGATACACCTGGTCATGTTGATTTTTCCTACGAAGTGTCGCGTTCACTCTCAGCTTGCGAAGGGGCGCTATTGATTGTGGACGCCTCTCAAGGTGTTGAAGCGCAAACCGTAGCCAACTGTTATACCGCACTTGATCAAGGCTTGGAAGTGGTGCCAGTACTTAATAAGATTGATTTACCAGCCGCTGATCCTGAGCGTGTGGTGGACGAAATTGAAGATGTGATTGGCGTTGAAGCCCATGATGCCGTACATGCTAGTGCAAAATCTGGCATTGGTATCGAAGACATATTAGAGCAAATTGTTGAAAAAATCCCTGCACCTGAGGGTAAGGTTGATGCACCCATTAAGGCGTTGATTATCGACTCTTGGTTTGATAATTATTTAGGCGTGGTATCACTCATTCGTGTGATTGACGGAGAAATTAAAGCCAAAACTAAGATTAAAATTTTCTCAAATGGTAATGAGCATTTGGTTGATGAAGTAGGGGTGTTTACCCCTAAACGTACTAAAACTGAAAGCCTTAAAGCGGGTGAAGTTGGTTTTCTCATTGCTAGTATTAAAAACATTGATGGTGCGCCAGTAGGTGATACGATTACGGGCGCTAAAAATCCAGTGACTGAGCCACTCGAAGGGTTTAAACCGGTACAGCCTAGAGTATTTGCAGGTTTGTTTCCAATCTCAGGTGAGGATTATGAAAAATTTCGCGATGCTTTAGCAAAATTAAGATTAAATGATGCGGCATTGCAATACGAGCCTGAGAATTCAGATGCGCTAGGTTTTGGTTTCCGTATCGGTTTCTTGGGTTTGTTGCACATGGAGATTGTGCAAGAGCGTTTAGAGCGCGAGTATGATCTTGATTTAATTACCACTGCCCCAACGGTAATTTATGAAATTTTAGACTCCAAAGGCAATCTTCACCATGTAGATAGTCCCTCAAAAATGCCATCTAATCAATCGATTGCTGAATTTAGAGAGCCAATTATCACGGCCAATATCTTGGTAACCGATGAATTTGTTGGTGCAGTGATCAGTTTGTGTGTTGAAAAACGTGGTGTGCAAAAAAGCCTGACTTATATGGGTAGACAGGTTCAATTGATTTATGAGTTACCACTGAATGAAGTTGTGCTAGATTTCTTTGATCGACTCAAATCAGTATCACGTGGTTTTGCATCCATGGATTATCAGTTTGAGCGTTATCAAGAATCAGATTTGATTCGCCTCGATATTATGATTAATGGTGAACCGGTAGACGCTTTAGCACTGATTATTCACCGAGATGATTCGGTGCGCAAAGGACGAGAGATTGCTGAAAAGATGAAAGAGCTCATTCCAAGGCAGATGTTCGATGTAGCTATTCAGGCTTGCATTGGCGTTAAGATTATTTCACGAGCAAATGTGAAAGCACTTAGAAAGAATGTAACGGCTAAGTGTTATGGTGGTGATGTTTCTCGTAAGCGAAAATTACTCGATAAGCAGAAAAAAGGTAAAAAACGCATGCGTAGCGTAGGGCGAGTGGATATACCACAAGAGGCGTTCCTAGCTGTCTTACACATCGACTAAATAAGTGTATTTATTTACCCATATCTGCGTTATAAAGAAAGCCTCAAAAGTCGTTTATTTTTTATAAACTCCTTTTATCATTTTCTTAAAGCCTTGATCTGAATAAAAACTACTACTTATTAACTTAAGAAAGTAGCCTTTCTAAAACAAATTTAGAGCCGAAATAAGCCAACACCAAAATTGCAAAACCGACTTGTATAGCGGTAATGGCTTGCTTACCGCGCCAGCCAAAGAGCTGCCTACCAAAGATAAGTACAGCAAAAATAATCCAAGCAACCAAAGAAAGTACTGTTTTGTGAATCAGATGCTGAGCAAATAAATCGTCAATAAAAATAAAGCCAGTAGCAAGCGATAAGGTTAGTAAATAAAAGCCAATTCTCAAACTTTGAAACAGTAATCGTTCCATGGTTTGTAGTGGTGGCAGTTTATTAATAAAGCCATTAATTTTTCGAGCGTGTAAATGCTGTTCTTGAATTTTTAGCAGGACTGATTGGCACACAGCAAGTGCAAGCAAGGCATAGGCTGTAATCGATAAAAACACATGTGAGGCAAGGCTCATTGGGATAACCTTGGTGGTTGTATCTGGAAAAGAAATGCTAAAGATTAGAGTAATGGCGGTCAATGGGTAAACCAAAATACCCAGTACGTGTACTGGCTTAGAAATTGATGATAGGAACAATAAAATAGCGATTAACCATGCCACAAAAGAGGCGCTATTGGCCAGACCAAATACTACACCTGAGAGTTCATCACTCCAAAAATTGGTGAATCCAAGCGCTTGAGCAATAATCGCAAAACTGATTAAAAGCGATGTGGTTTGTTGATACCTATGTTGGGTTTCATCTTTGGTGAAATAACGCGCTAGTAGTAGTGCAGCAGCTAGATAAGCAACAATGGCAAGATAAGATAAAAGCATCAGTAACTATGATTAATACAAAAACACTATAATACGATACTTTAGTTATATTTGTTTAAAAAATGTTTGATAATTTAACCGATCGACTTTCCAATAGTTTTAAAGTATTACAAGGTAAGCATAAATTATCCGAATCCAATATTAAAGAGGCGATTCGTGAGGTGCGTCGTTCGTTATTAGAAGCCGATGTTGCACTTGAAGTTATCAAGGTGTTTCTTGATCGAGTACAAACCAAGGCATCGGGCCTTAAGGTTGGCGAAGGTTTAAATCCATCCCAAGCCTTTATTAAGCTGGTTGAAACAGAGCTTACCGATATTATTGGCGGTGAAAACGAATCGCTAGATTTAAAAACACAACCACCGGCAGTTGTTATGGTGGCAGGCTTACAAGGTGCAGGTAAAACTACTTCTATCGCCAAATTAGCGCGTTATTTAAAAGAGCGTGAAAACAAAAAAGTATTGGTAGTAAGTGCGGACGTCTATCGCCCCGCAGCGATTAAGCAGTTAGAGGTATTGGCCAAGCAAGTTGGCGTTGATTTTTTTCCATCAACGATTAAGGATAAGCCTTCAAACATTGTTGCCACTGCTAAGAAACACGCACAAAAACAATTCTTCGATGTGTTATTGGTGGACACTGCGGGTCGTCTACACGTAGACGAAGAAATGATGGGTGAGATCAAAGCCCTGCAAAAGAAAGTCAACCCAATTGAAACCTTGTTTGTCGTTGACTCAATGACGGGTCAAGATGCTGCGCATACAGCTAAAGCATTTGCTGACGCATTACCACTCACCGGTGTTATCTTAACCAAAACTGATGGTGATGCACGAGGTGGTGCAGCGTTATCAGTTCGCCATATTACCGGCAAGCCAATTAAGTTTTTAGGTGTTGGTGAAAAAATTGATGCGCTCGAACCATTCCACCCTGATCGTGTGGTATCTCGTTTATTAGGCATGGGTGATGTATTGTCACTGGTGGAAGAAATCTCTCGTAAGGTTGACCATAAAAAAGCAGAAAAATCTGCTAAGAAAATGGCCAAAGGTCAGTTTGATTTGGGTGACATGCGTGATCAGCTCTTACAAATGGAACAAATGGGTGGTATGGAAGCTTTAATGGATAAGATGCCTGGTATGGGGCAAATCCCACAAAGTGTTAAAAATCAAGTGATGGGTGGCGCACAAACGACACAAATGGTGGCGATTATCAATTCAATGACACCTAAAGAGCGCTCACATATTAAGCTAATCAAAGGCTCACGTAAAAATCGCATTGCCAGAGGCTCTGGCACTAGTCCTCAAGCAGTAAACAAACTACTTAAGCAATTTGAAAAAATGCAAAAGCAAATGAAAAAAATGGGCGGTGGAAAAATGCAAAAAATGATGGCTAAAATGCAGCAAGCACAAGAGGGTGGTCAAACGCCAGCCGGCATGCCAGATCTTTCAAAAATGAAACTTCCCGGCATGGGTGGTGGTAATAAATTTCCTTTTTAGGTTTTAAAGATGGAGGTTTAAATATTTCTATTTACATCTGTATTCACCTAATTTTACCCATTCATTATTCTGCATTAATTTAGCGTAATCTATTACTTGAATCAATATATTTTGGTTGTCAAATCCACAAGTCTCTGTATGTAGAGTTAGACATATGTATTGCGCATATCCATTTCTATTAGTTCCGTCATCATATACCCCAACCTTAAAAATATCTCCAAGAGAATTTGTCCATATAGCGTCTTTTGCAGTGGGCTCTTTATTGCTCTTGAAAAGTCTTACCATTTTCTCTTTATCATTTTCCTGGTCACACTGTTGCCTTGTATTTATACTCTTTTTAAATTTTGGCTTTGTAAAGTTTTTATCGGATATAAGTGTTCCATTTTTATAAACTCTAATATATTCTAATTCTCCATTTGGCAAATAAGCCTTAGTTTCTCCATCTGGGATTCCATTTGTTAAGTTCATTTCGACTTTCAGCTTGCCGGAATCATAGAGAATTTCTATTTTTTCCGCTAAAGAAGGGTTGTTTATTAAATTAAATAGTAATAGTGTGTATATGATTATTTTCATCATTTGATTATAAGGGTAAAAATATTAGAAATAATTAAAATCAACTTAAAATTATTAGTAATAGGCATTCAAAATGTCTTTTAAATCCTATTTTTAGCTTTAAAATAGTTTTTTTAAAGGCTTTTAGATTGGAATTAGAAAATTTCGGAAATAATTGAAACGGCTAATTTTTATACCCAAATAACAAGTATTTTTTTATTTTTGAACTCTATACCTAGCTGATTGTGCATGCGCTTGCAATCCCTCACCATCAGCCAGTGTTGCAGCAATTTCACCTAAAGTATTAGCGCCTTCGTCAGACACCATGATCAAGCTGGATTTTTTCTGAAAATTAGTGGAATAGGCCTTGCCTATTTCAAAGAAATGAAAATTTCGGAAATAATCAAAATGACTAAAATTTATTGTTTTTGACTTTATTTAAGGATTGGGTGTATAATTAAAACCAGTCTTTACCGGTCTAAACTATATTATTGGAGTTGTCATGTTAAGTATTCAATCAAATGAAATTAAAACGCATTTTTCAGGTGTGTTAAAGCAAGTGGAGCAGGGGCAAGAATTTTTAATTACCAAGCATAAGAAAACCATTGCAAAGTTAATGCCGTACACCACTGATGTGTCTAATCAAGCCCAGGCGAAACAAGCGGTTGAGGCCATGAAAAAACTTAAAACATTAAAGCTTTCTTCGGCTGAAATTAGTGATTATCGTCATATTGGCAGACGCTAGTGTTTGTACTTGATTGTTCAGTGGCATTGGCATGGTGCTTGGAAGACGAGAGTAATGAATATGCAGATAATTTATTAGATTTATTGATTGATCAGCAAGCCATTGTTCCTTCATTGTGGCATTTAGAAGTAATGAATGTGTTGTTAATGGCGCAACGTAGAGGTCGAGTAGAGCAAGGTAAAATTCCGTTAATTTTACAAACCTTATCCAATTTGCCTATTTCAACCGATAAACGAGAGATTGATATTAATGATGAGAATTTTATTAATTTTGCGAATCAATATCAATTAACTAGTTACGATGCAACCTATTTGTATCTTGCTAAACGTGAAAAAATACCAGTAGCTACTTTGGATAAGAAAATGCAACAGGTGGCAATAGAATTAGGATTGTTTTTAAAATAACTAGATTTTTCTTTTTGTTGTTAGTAGGTAAGTTGCCTGGAAAATAACAAGTATTTTTTTCTTATACAAGGCGAAGTTTATAAAATTTGATTGAGCATAGATGGAGCTATGTGATTGAAAATTTTATAAACTTCAACGCAGTTAGAAGGGAAAAAGACACCGTTATTTTTATTTGATGCGGTATCGGGCTGACTGTGCGTGAGCCTGTAGCCCTTCGCCATCAGCTAAGGTTGCAGCGATTTCGCCCAGAACATTTGCGCCTTCGTCAGAAACCATAATCAAGCTTGATTTCTTTTGAAAATCATACACACCGAGAGGTGATGAGAATCTTGCTGTGCCTGAAGTGGGTAATACGTGATTTGGACCGGCACAATAGTCACCTAACGACTCACAAGTGTACCTACCCATGAATATTGCGCCAGCGTGTTTAATGCCGTCAAGCATGGCTTGTGGATCTTCAACAGATAGTTCTAAATGCTCAGGCGCGATTTGATTAGAAATTGTAACAGCCTCGTCCATGTCTTTGGTTAGAATAAGTGCACCGCGGTCTTTTAGAGCTGTGGCAATAATATCTTTGCGATCCATGGTCGGTAGTAATTTAGTAATGCTTGATTCAACTTGTTTAATGAAGTCCGCATCAGGGCAAAGTAGAATTGATTGTGCATCTTCATCGTGTTCGGCTTGGGAGAATAAATCCATCGCAATCCAGTCTGGATTGGTTTTTCCATCACAAATAATGAGTATTTCACTAGGGCCAGCAATCATATCAATACCCACTTGGCCAAAAACTGCACGTTTAGCGGTAGCAACGTAAATATTACCCGGGCCGACGATTTTATCAACTTTAGGAATGGCCTGCGTACCATAAGCCAAAGCGGCAATCGCTTGTGCACCACCAACGGTGAATACTTTGTTAACACCTGAAATATACGCAGCGGCTAACACTAACTGATTGGTAATGCCGTTTGGAGTAGGAACGACCATAATCAACTCTTCTACGCCAGCAACTTTAGCTGGAATGGCGTTCATTAACACGGATGAAGGGTAGGCGGCTTTGCCACCAGGCACATACAAACCAACCCGATCAAGCGGGGTGATTTTTTGACCCAACATAGTGCCATTGTCTTCCGTGTAAGTCCAAGTCTCTTGTTTTTGTTTTTGGTGATAGCCACGAACGCGATCAGCTGCGGTTTGCAGTGCGGTTTTTTCTTTATCGTTTAGCGTGTCAAAGGCCTGCTTAAGTTCACTTAGCTCAATGGTTAAATCAGCCATGCTATTAACGCTCATTTTGTCAAACTGATTGGTGTAACTGATCAGTGCATCATCGCCTGTAGATCTGATATTGGCAATAATGTCATCGACTGTTTTGGCGACATCGGTATTAGAGACACTTTCCCAGGCTAATAATTTAGATAACTTTTCTTGAAAATCAGCTTGTTGTGTGGATAAGTGGGCGATCATAGATTTTTTTCAATACCTTTAACCCAAGCTTTAATTTGAGTGTTTTTAGTTTTGAATGACGCAGCATTGACCACCAATCGAGACGAAATATCTTCGATGTGTTCAAGCGGTATCAAGCCATTAGCTTTGAGCGTGTTGCCAGTATCAACTAAATCAACAATACAGTGTGCTAAGCCTACCACTGGGGCAAGCTCCATTGCACCGTAAAGCTTAATAATCTCAATTTGTTGGCCTTTGGCTTCAAAATAACGTTTGGCTGAATTGACGTACTTAGTCGCAATTTTTAAAGTATTTTGTTCTAGCT
>Ga0233427_10000770_pt1 | contig 38286 bp, 31 predicted proteins | sample SI_118_April2016_5_FD_179885 | JGI IMG/M metagenome (GOLD analysis project Ga0233427, IMG submission 179885) | Seawater microbial communities from Saanich Inlet, British Columbia, Canada - SI_118_April2016_100_MG | ecosystem: Environmental > Aquatic > Marine > Inlet | place: Canada: British...
GCCACCGCCAGCGGCGGCAACTACAGCCACGGCGTGTCCAACCGGTCGTCGTCGTCGCCGACGATGACGAATGTGACCGCCACCGCCACCGGCGGCACCACCAACAACTACGGCGTGTACAACCATTCGTCGTCGCCGTCGATGACGAATGTGACCGCCACCGCCAGCGGCGGCACCTACAGCTACGCCGTGTACAACTATTCGTCGTCGTCGCCGTCGATGAGCAATGTGACCGCCACCGCCACCGGCGGCACCAACAACCGCGGCGTGTACAACTATTCGTCGTCGTCGCCGTCGATGACGAATGTGACCGCCACCGCCACCGGCGGCACCAACAACAGCGGCGTTTACAACTATTCGTCGTCGTCGCCATCGGTTCGGAGTTCGTCGTTCACCGGCGACGACTACAGCATCTACAATGGTGGGGCGTCGTCGGCGCAGGTGGCTGACACCATGCTCGACGGAACAGTCGCCGCAGGTGGCGGTTTGGCGTGTGTTGGCGCGTACGACGAAACGTTCAGCGTACTCGGTACGTCTTGTTCCTGATGGGGTGCGGCGGGGACGAGTCCAGCGGTTTCGATCGACGGCGTTGACGCGGCCTGGGTAGATATGACGTCGTGTTGGCGGGATCCGTTGCCGGGATCGGTCTGTAGGGATCGTCGTACTCGTTGACATGACCCGTTCGGACACCGCGAATCGGTGTCAGGCTCGCGCATTGCGGTTTGCATACTGTTTACGCAACGTTGGCTAGTGCCATTGCGGGTACCCAGCCAGCGTGGTGTTACACAACGCAGGCTGGGTTTGCTGCACGAATAGGTGACATCTAATGTGGCTGGCTGAAGGGCCTGTCCGAGAGGATGTTCACCGGTCTGAAACGGGATCCCTTTTTCGAAAGACTGGCCACAGTGGCTCAAATGATAATGAGGCCTTGCTGCGCCGTGCTATCAACCAATCATGGAGTGATTCGGTGGCATTTCTGGACCCCACCTGCGGATAGCCTCACCCCCTGTGATGGACACCCGCACCCTTCTCATCAATGCCGCTGTATCCATACCGTTCCTTGCGCTCGGCGGCCTTGTCTGGCCGGGCGGCAATACCGGATTCTTCGCTGGCGCCTTCGCCGCGTCACTTGTCCTGACTGTGGTGACTCGCCCACGGAAGTAGTCAGGATACGCCAGTACGGCGTGACCGCCGTCGATCTGCGAGGCTGACACTCGTGGCAAGCATTGGTATCTCCGTGCGGTCTGCGGTGATCGATGATGTCGAGCACGGCACGATCGGCACCCTCACAATCGATAACCCTGAGCGACGCAACGCCATGAACTCGGCGATGTATCTCGCCTTGCCAGACGCAATGGATGCGCTCGCAGCCGAACCAAACATTCGCTGCATCATCATTCAAGGAGCAGGAAACGAAGCGTTCAGCGCTGGGAGCGATATCTCTGAATTCCCGAACCGCCGGATGGGTCGCACCGCCGATGGCAACTCGAAGGCCGAGGGCTACGACAACACGGAACACAAAGCCTGGGCGGCCATCGCCAACGCACGGGTCCCGGTCATCGCGGCGATCCATGGGCCCTGTCGAGGCGGCGGCATCGCCATCGCGCTTCACGCGGACATTCGAATTGCCGCCACCGACGCAACCTTCGCCGTGCCACCCGCCAGCCTCGGGCTCGCCTACCCGATCGAAGCAACTGAGCGTCTGGTTTCGCTTGTCGGTCCCGCTACAGCGAAGTCTCTGCTTTTCACCGCTCAGGTTCTCGATGCTGAGGCAGCTCTGCGAGTCGGTCTCGTGCAGGAGGTCCTCCCCAAGACCGAGCTTGATGCCCATATCGATCGAGTCACACACCGAATTGCCCGCCTCGCTCCCCTGTCGATCAAGACCGCCAAGCTCCAGGTTGACGCACTCTCAACCGCGGCAGGTGCGTCGGTCGATCTCGCCAATATGAAAGCCCATGCGAAGGCCTGCTACGACAGCGACGACTTCAAAGAAGGCGTGGCCGCCTTCATGCAGAAGCGTCGTCCCCACTTTCGTGGCCGCTGAGCACCGCGGAAGCACCATGAACGGAGATATTGATGACCGAACTGCACGTTGCCCACGCCGGGCCCACCGATTCTGATCGGCCCATCGTCCTTTGGGTGCATGGGCTGGACAGCGACCGCCATTGTTGGGACAACCCCGTGGCGCTGGTGTCGCGCACCACAGCCTGTGCCAGCGTCGATCTCCCCGGTCATGGCAAATCGCCAACGCCTGACAACGAGGCAGCGTATAGGCGAGCCGCTGTGCTCAGCGACATCGATGCCGTCATTGCCAACCTGCGCACCGACAATCCCGATCGTCGCATCGTCTGGGTCGGTCACAGCCTGGGCGGCTACCTGGGAATGGCACACGCACTCAGCCGAACTGACCCAGCTCTGTCGATCAACGGGCTCGTGCTCGTCTCCACCGGCCCTGGCTTTCGCGACCCTGATGCCATGCAGGGCTGGAACGATCGCGTCCGCAAGAACTCATCGGCCTACTCCGTCAGCGAAAAAGCCTCGACGATCGCGTTCCACTCTGACTCGATGGTGATGGATGGACTCGGCGAGCTAACTCTGCCGGTCTCACTAGTGATCGGCGACGGCGACCGAGCATTCGTGGGAGCGAACGACTATCTCGAAAAGAAGCTTCCCCACGCCGTGCGCGTCACTGTGGAAGGCGCTCGTCATTTCGTGATGAAGTCGCACCCCGAGTCCGTGGCCGTCGGGGTCGAGACTGTGCTCGGGGAACTCAGCTAGCGCGCCATGGCCCCACCCCCGTCCGCTGGCCGTCGACTTCCCATCGACGAGGTTCTTCCCGAACTCCACGCAGCGCTGAAACGGCAACGCCTCGTGATCCTTCAGGCCCCACCTGGCACCGGCAAGACGACTCGAGTCCCACCGTCAATTGTGGGCCAGCCCTGGATGACACACAACAAGGTCATCGTGCTCGAACCACGTCGAGTGGCCGCACGAGCGGCAGCTCGCAGAATGGCCGCCGAACGAGGAGAAACAATCGGCCAGTCGATTGGCCTTCGCAGCCGCTTCGATACCAGAGTGAGCGGCGCCACACAGGTTGAAGTCGTAACTGAGGGCGTGCTGACCCGCATGCTGCTGACCGACCCAGAGCTATCGGGTTATGGCGCAGTGATCTTCGACGAGTTCCATGAGCGCAGCATCCATGCCGACACTGCGCTCGCATTCGTTCGCGAGACCACGGCTGCACTGCGCGATGACCTTCGTGTCATCGTCATGTCGGCCACCTTCGACGCTGTATCACTGGCCACCCGACTCCAAACCGATGCAATCATCACAGCCGAAGCGCCCCTTCATCCCGTCGAGATTTGCTACCAGCCTCCGCCGCCAGGGATGACAGTTGACGCCGCGGTCGTACCGGCTGTGGCCGAACTCCTCAAGCAACCTGCCGCCCAAACTGGCGACATTCTGGTCTTCATGGCCGGAGCAGGAGCCATCAACCGGGCTGAACGAGATCTCGCACGCAAGGTCGGCAATGACATCGCCATCACTGCGCTTCACGGATCGCTGCCACCCAAAGCGCAAGATCAGGCACTCCAACTCGACCCCAATGGTCGCCGAAAGGTGATTCTGTCGACGCCGATCGCCGAGACGAGCGTGACCATCGATGGTGTGCGAACAGTGGTCGATACTGGTCGCCGTCGGCGTCCCGAGATCGACCACGGCCGCGCCATGAGTCGCCTGCGCACCACTACGGCCAGCCAAGCTGCATGCGATCAACGAACCGGCCGCGCCGGCCGCCAGGCACCTGGTGTGTGTATCCGGCTCTGGACAGCCGGCGAACACGAACACCGCCCTGCCGGTGAACCGCCGGAGATCCTGACCAGCGATCTCACCTCACTCGCCCTACAGATCGCGGCATGGGGAGCGAGAGAACCGGGCGAACTCGCCTGGCTTGACGCACCGCCGACGATCGCGATGGATGCCGCCCGCGCCGTTCTCATCGATCTCGGCGCAATCGATACTGATGGCCGACTGACCAACCATGGCAGAGCCATGCACGAACTCGGGACCGAGCCCCGACTCGCCCATCTGCTGCTACGAGCGAAATCTCTGGAGATCGAAGGTCGCTCTGGGGCGTTGGTCACAGGTTGTGCCGTCGCTGCCGCGCTGGCCGACCGGGACCTATTACGAGGTCGGGATCGGCCGATCGATCTGCGGGCCCGGGTGGAACAACTCGGCGGGCGCCCAAGCGGTAGTGGTCGCTCCGGGGCAGGCGTCGACGAGGCAGCCGTGCATCAGGCTCGAGCCATGGCCAAACGATGGATCGACCGACTCGGAGCCGATCTCTCCTCTCCCCGAGGCGATCTCGATCTCGATGTCGTGGGGCTGGTGGCCAGCTTCGCGTTCCCCGAACGGCTCGCTCAACGGCGGGCCGATGCCGGGAACTTCCTCCTTGCCAGTGGGGCAGGAGTTGCCACCTCACCGAACGACGGGTTGGCCCGCGAGCGCTGGCTTGCCGTCGCCGAAACCGAGGGCACTGGCGGCGAAGCCCAAATCAGGATGGCAGCCCCGATCACCATCGAAGAGATCGAGGACTACCACGGCGATCGACTCACCAAAACTGAAACCGGAGGGTGGGACCGCCGCACGCGCGACGTCATCTTCGAGACCCAGAATCGCCTCGGAGCAATCGTTGTGTCGCGTTCGCCGCTCAACGATCCAGACCGAAGTTCTGTTATCGAAGCGCTGCTCGCTGGTGTTCGTCGAGAAGGACTTTCGCTCCTCTCATGGGACAAGGCGGACGAGCGCTACCTCAGCCGTCTTGCGTTCCTCCACTCGATCGACGAGGAGGAGTGGCCGGCCGTCGACGACGACACCCTGCTTGAACAGCTCGATACCTGGCTGACTCCAGCGCTCGGCAACGCCAAGCGACGCTCAGACGTCGAAAAGATCAAGCCTCGCGAAGCCCTTGCCAACCTGATCGACTGGAGGCACAGTCGCGATCTTGATCGTCTAGCACCGACCCACATCGACGTCCCATCCGGTTCTCGGCTGCCCGTGAACTACGACAGCCAAGGAGGGCCAGCGCTGCCAGTTCGTCTCCAAGAGGTCTTCGGACTCGACCAGTCCCCCACGGTGGCCAACGGCCTAGTGCCCGTCACCCTGGAACTGTTATCGCCGGCTCACCGACCGGTACAGATCACCAGCGATCTCGCAGGCTTCTGGGCAACGAGCTACGCCGAGGTACGAAAAGAGATGCGGGGCCGATATCCCAAACATCATTGGCCTGAAGACCCGATGTCCGCCGCAGCCACAAGCAGGACAAAACCGAGGAGCTAACCCTGCGGCCAAGGGCTTCTCCCGCACATGTACATCGCTGCCGGCCAGAACTACTCTTCAAGGACCATCTGCTAGAAGGAGAGCCGTTCGTGAGCAAGTTCGAGCACCGGATCAATTGGGCGCTAGAACGCGCTGCAGTGCAGTACGCCGACAACGAAGCCACTGTCGACATCGGCACCGGTGAACGACGAACATGGAGCGAAACTCGAGATCGGGTGAATGGTGTCGCAGCCGGGCTGCGCGACCTCGGTCTTGATGCCGGTGACCGTGTTGGTCTTTTGACGCTGAACTCAGCGAGGCATCTTGAGCTTTGGTTCGCCATTCCAGAAGGCGGAATGGTGATGAATGACCTCAACTATCGGCTCGCTGTTGAAGAACTCGTCTTCATCGCCAACGACTCAAACATCAAGGTCCTCTTTGTGGATGACGCATTTCTCGATGCCGGACGACAAGTGATCGAGCGATGTGATGACATGCACACGCTTGTTCACATGGGTCCTGGCACCAGCCCCCCAGATGGAACTCTGGCGTATGACGCCCTCGCGGCGACGCCAGAGCGCACCTTCCCCGACATCGCCAGCGGAGGCGACGCGCTCGCAGCGATCTTCTACACCGGCGGAACCACAGGGCTTCCAAAGGGGGCGATGCTGACCCACAGGAACCTCACATCAAATGCCCTGCACATCATCGGCGCGCTTCACCTCGACGACAACGATCGCTACCTCCACTGTGGACCACAGTTTCACCTCGCCGACGGTGCCTTCGCCTACGGCGTGACGTGGACGGGCGGTACCCACGTGTTCGTACCTGCCTTTGACCCGACCGGCACGATCAAGGTCATCGAAGATGAGCGCATCACGTCATCACTCATGGTGCCCACAATGGTCAACATGATCATCCAGAGTCCAGATTTAGCTGACGCCGATCTCTCCAGTCTCCGAGCGGTGCTCTATGGAGCCTCCCCGATGCCGAGCTCTGTGCAGAAGGCAGCAATCGAAGCATTCGGGCCAATCTTCGCTCAGGGCTACGGTATGACGGAAGCCTCCCCACTTGTCTCCGTTCTGAGCCTCGACGCGCATCGGCGCGGGATCGCCGGCGAAGAGCCGTGGGCTAGTCGGATGCAGTCGGCAGGCTCACCGGTCGCCGGCGTGCGGGTGGAGGTTCGTCGCGAAGATGGCGTCACCGTCTGTGAAGTCGGCGAGACCGGCGAAATCTACGTTCAGGGACCCAACATCATGAGCGGCTACTGGAACCGGGATGAGGAGACAGCGAACGCGCTCGTCGATGGCTGGTACCGCTCGGGCGATGTGGCCTATGCCGACGACGGCGGCTATCTGTTCGTTGTCGACCGCGCCAAAGACATGATCATCTCGGGTGGCGAAAACATCTACACGACCGAGGTTGAAAATGCCGTCTACGCCCACACTGCGGTTCTGGAGGCTGCCGCATTCGGTATTCCACACGAAGAATGGGGCGAGACCGTGCACGTTGAGGTGGTGACCAAGCCTGATTCGTCACTCTCCGTCGATGAACTTGTCGAGCACTGCCGAAACCTGATCGCTGGCTACAAACTCCCTCGATCGGTCAACGTTCGCTCCGCTGACGAACCACTCCCAAAGTCTGGGGCAGGCAAGATCTTGAAGCGCGACCTGCGCGACCCGTTCTGGGTCGGCCGAGAACGTGGAGTGAACTAGCCGAGCTTGCAGCTGATGGCGGCGGCAACGGTGGCCGGACCCTAAGCAAACTCCACATCCTCACCATCGAGCAGCAGAGCACCGCCCCCTACCGAGCCAACTCTCGCTCGCAGCTCGACCGCACTCATCTGTCCATCCCATTTTCGAAGAAGACAATCGCGTCTCACATGATGGCGAGTGGTCCCATCAACGCAACCTCTCGGGGATCAATCAGAGCGATAGAGCAACACTGCAGTTAAACGCTAGATGGGTCGTTTTAGGCGTCCGCCAGAGGAGCTGAAGCGGCTGCTAGGGAGTTCCGGCGAGGCGCCACAGGAAGGTAGCCATCTGACCACGCGTCACGTTGTCATTTGGCCCGTACCGGTTGCCACCCACACCCATCGTGATCCGTTGCGCATACAGCCAGTCGACGGCTTTGGTGTAGTAGTACCCCGCCGGGACATCACTGAAACCCGATGGTGGCGATCCTTCCGCAGAGCCCTCAAGGCGCCACAGAAAGGCGGCCATCTGGGCACGCGTCACGTTGTCATTTGGCCCATACCGGTTGCCACCCACACCCATCGTGATCCGTTGCGCATACAGCCAGTCGACGGCTTTGGTGTAGTAGAGCCCCGCGGGGACATCACTGAAGCCGGCATTGGGAGCGCCAGCTGGTTCGCCGCGATATCTCCACAGGAAGGCCGCCATCTGAGCGCGAGTAACGTTGTCATCCGGCGAGAACGCTCCTGGCCCGGTACCACTGGTTATGCCTGAGGCGGCCAGCCACCCAACTGCAGGTGCGTAATACGCACCCCGGGGCACGTCGTTGAACATGCGGGACGAGTCCGAGTCATATAGGTCGAGCGTCGGATAATTCGTTCCAAGCACCTCGGCGGAGTCGGCCTCGAGCCAATCCTCAAGAATGGTGGCGTACACCGACCGAAAGTCGAGATGGTGATGCATGTCGCCGCGCTCGTCAAGGTTCGTCAACGACGGCTGGGTTCCATGAAGGCCACCCTTCACGGCAGGCCCGATGAGGGTCATGAGACCAGTGGTGCCGTGATCGGTACCGGTCGAGTTTCTCTCCACGCGCCGGCCAAACTCCGAGAAGATCAAGAGTGATGTACGTACGGCCATCGCTGGCGACAACTGGGCGAAGAACGCGTCGATACCCGCATCGAGTTCCGCCAGCAAGTTGTCGTGCTCCGGACGCTGGTTGTCGTGAGAATCGAACCCATCAAGAGTGACGTTAACGAGCTGGGTACCGAGGTTCAGGTTGATCACCTGTGCGGCAACCGCTAGCTCGCGGGCCAAGCCGTCCTCCGGCAGCTCGGGCACAAAGGCCGGCGAGATCTGCTGAGCGGTATCGATAGCCCTACCCCAAGTACCAGCAATCTGGGCGCCAAAGGCACCAATACCGCCACCGGCGCTCCCGATGTCACTAATTGCCTCATAGCCGTACCGTTCCCAGGGCTCCGCACGATCGGCACCGAAAAGCGACCCATTAGTCGGAAGTGACACTGCCTTGCTGTTCACACCCTGCAAGGTCAACGGCACGCCCGACCAGCCAATGGCGACCGAACCGAGACTATCCAGGCCCGCGCCGTCCTGGTACCGGCCGAGCCAACCCGTGGTGGACTGCACCTGATTCTGATTGCCGCTCATCCATGTCGCCATGGATGTGAAGTGACTGTGGTCATCAGTCGACTCGCCGACACCGCGTATGAAGGCGACCTGTCCGGCATCGAATCGGGACTTGAGCCCCGCCAGGTTTGGGTGAAGGTGCAATCCCTCACCCACGCTGGTCGAGCCATCGACCGAAACGGCAAGACCACCACGAGCGGACTGGTAGGCACCGTTCTCGGCAGGGATCAAGGTGTTGAGGTGATCGTTGCCACCGCTCAACATGACCGTCACCAGGATGTTCTGGCCCGGGCCAAGAGGAGCGGCCGAACCCGCAACGCCCCCGAAAAGCCCGGGCGCCACGTTCGGGAACACGCTTGGGAAGGCAGTGAGTCCGGCCACACCACCCATCGCAAGTGCTCCCTGGAGAAATCGGCGGCGAGCGAGGCCGCCGTTGGTGCCGTCGGTTCTCGACAGCGTGGCCAAAGCAACGTCAGCTTCGGTCGGCCGGGCAATGCCGGGGATCACAAGCCCACGACCGGATCGGGAAAGAGAATTCGTACGCATCTACTTCCTCCTGCCTCAGAAGACCTGGTTCTCGGGGGTGACCATGCCGAGCATGAAGCCCACCGGCGGGATCGACCATGGATGCGTGGCGTGAGCCTGGGTAAACCAAGACTCCAGACGGTCACGAGTTTCTGACGACACTTCCTCCAGACCGAAAAGATCGAAGATCGCATCTATGGCATCTGTAGCGGTCATGTTCTCGATACCGGCAAGGAGACCAACACCGGAGATGTCGTCCTCGCTGGATGGCCACCGCAAGTTGCTCGCTAGACGACCGCGGCTCCACGCAGAGGAAGTCGATAGCCAGTTCATCCCACCACCCCAGCCCGCGACGCTCGGCGGGTCGAGGGGCACCTGACCCATGCCCTGCATCCGCCAGCGCAGGCCTATCTGGTCGGCGTCGATGCCCAACTGCTTCACAACTGAGACAACAAAGTCAGTGGGGCTCTTGATCTGAGACCAGCGCGTGCTCGCTGCCCAGAACTCGTCGTGCTCCAGAATCGCCCGCAGCAACGGGGCGACCATCATGTTTTCGGTGATGAACACGTTGGCGAGTTCGTTGACGATCGACTCCGATGGCTCAGGGTGAGCGAACCAACGGAACAGCTTGCCGGCAAGGTGTCGAGCCGTGGCCTGCTGACGTTCACCATGAATGAGTTCGGTTATGGCGTCACGCTCACCGGCGTGTTGGGCGATGCCGTTCCAGTTGGCCGTGATTCCAAAGAGTGTCTTCTGCCCATGGTCATGGGCATCGCTGCGGTAGACGTAGGTCGAGTCCCAAATTTCATTGACATCGTCCCACCCAGCCGTGTTGTGACCAGTCCATGCGTTCGTCATGGCCACCACGTCGGTCTCAGTGAAGTTGCCCACACCACAGGTGTAGAGCTCCATGATCTCGCGGCCGAAGTTCTCCTGCGGCTCCCAGACCGTGTTGTTCTGGTTGTCGAGGTGGACCAGCATCGCCGGGTGCACCGCAGTACGGTGGACAAGATCGTCAAAGCTTCCCATGGCGTGGCGACGAAACATTCGGATCTGGTCCCACATTGCTTCTATGTCGATTACCTTCTCCTGAGCACACGCAAAATGATCGTGCCAGAAGAAGGCCAAACGCTCATAAATCGGCAAGCCGCCAGCCGTCGCAGGGCTAGGAGACGGCGTTGTGGTCGGGTTAGGCAACGTCGCCATTCGGGTGACCCACCAGTCGATGATGTCGCTATGGACCTCCCATTGCCCATCCTCGCTATTCACAACCCAGCTAGGGCGTCCGACATCAGGCCCACTCGGGATGGCGTCACTCGCCGAGAAGCCCAATGCCGCATCCACACACTGTCGGCGAGTCTTTCCTGTCAACGCCGTGACTTCGGCGTTGGATCCTCCATACCCGGTTCGGCGCAGTAGATGAGACGCTTCCTGCCTGGTGACAATGTCGCTGGCTGGCATCTCGACTCTCTCTCCGTCCGCATCCCGCAGGATTTGTCATCCCTCACAGTAATGCCATCGGCCTATGAGGCTAGCGACTTGAAGGAAACATCGTCCCGAGACCATGATGCCTCTGAGCGAACCCAGGAGCTCACCGATACTGGCTATGTAACCGAGACGCCCAGCGCTGAGCCGATCAGGTATGTCGCTGTGCATGCCAGGGCTGCAACCATGACTTGGCGCAACGCAGTACGCACGATGCTGCGCTCAGTGAAATACGCCACAAGGAAACCAACCACCGCAGCGGCGGCGATACCAAGGACCACCGAGGCGATCGTGGCATCGTTTCCATCGGTGATGAACCAAGGAATCAGCGGGATTATCGCACCGATTGCAAAGGCAAAGAATGAGGAGACTGCGACCTGCACAGGCGATCCGGTGCCGCCGGGATCGATGCCGAGTTCTTCACGAGCATGGACATCGAGGGCGATCTCAGGGTTGGACATGATTCCCGCCGCAACCTGCTCGGCGTGCTCTGCATCGACCCCTCGCTCCCGATAGATGGCGGCAAGTTCTTTCGCTTCGGCCTCAGGATTGTCACGTAACGACTTGCGTTCAATCTCGAGTTCTCGCTCAACCAACTCGTTCTGGGCCCGCACGCTCACCCATTCACCGGCGGCCATGGAGATTGCACCGGCCAACAATCCGCTAATACCCGCGAGGCGTACCAGCGAGCCATCCGTGGATGCGCCAGCGATTCCAAGGATCAGTGCAACATTGCTGACAAGCCCATCGCTGACACCAAAAATAGCTGCTCGAGCGTTACCTCCCTGCACGTCACGGTGCGAGTGCACCCAGTGATCATGGAGGTCCTCTTGCTCGCCGTCGTCTGCGTTAGTCACACACCGAACCTAGCGGTGGCGTGACGGTTCCGACCGAGTGATGACAGGTCCATGACAAATCGATGACGACGGGATCCAGAGCGGGTTTAGTGTCGTCAGAGCCTCCATGAACACCACACGAGGCACTCAAACCCTACATCCGATCCAATTTGTCAAATTCTGGCGAGCGTTGCTGGCCACGCTTCTGTCGGCACTCCTATTCGCAACCGCATGCAGTAACGACGACGCCAACGACGAGGGAACGAACGACGTAAGCACCGACAGTTCAGGCACCAACAGTGACTCGACCTTGGGTTCAGCCACCGCAGCTGAAGCCGACGACGAGGCAGGGAATGATACCGCTGACGTCAGCGATGAAGCAGAAGGCAAACTGAAGTCAGAATCGTCTGCACCCACATCCGGTCTGTTTGCCGACGACGAACCCGCTGACCCGGAGATAAAGGCCGAACAGCTCGACGGTAAGCATGACAACTTCTTCGAGGAGTACGGCGTAAGAAATTTCGTTGACACGGCACACGATGCCCTCTCGACCTTCGCCCTCGACGTCGACACCGGCAGCTACACCATCACCCGACGTTGGCTCGACGAGGGCATCAAGCCCGACCCGGCATCGGTGCGGGTCGAAGAGTTCGTCAACGCCTTCGAGTACGACTACAGCACTCCTCGCAATGGTCTCGACATCCACATCGACGGCGGCCCCTCTCCATTTGACGAAAACAACATCATTATTCGTGTGGGTGTCCAGGCAGCCGTAATCGATGACCGCGACCGTGCGAACGCAGCCCTCACCTTCGTTGTTGACACCTCGGGATCGATGGACCGTGCTGACCGCCTTGGCCTTGTAAAGCAAGCCCTGACAGAGATGATTTCTGAGCTCGACGATGACGACACCGTCGCCATCGTGACATACGGCGATATCTCGGCGATCGTGCTCGAACCAACTCTGGTTCGCGATGACGACGAGATCTACGATGCCATCGATGACCTTCGCCCCGGCGGGTCCACCAACCTCGAAGCAGGTCTTCGCACCGGCTACGAACTGGCCGAGCAGGCGTACGCAGAGGGCGGCATCAACCGAGTCATCCTTGCTTCCGACGGTGTCGCCAATGTTGGAACTACCGACCCAGATGCACTCAGCCGGGAGATCACCGATCGTGCGATCAACGGCATTCAACTGGTGACTGTCGGCTTCGGTATGGGCAACTACAACGACACCATCATGGAACAGCTCGCTGACGAGGGTGACGGTTTCTACGCCTATGTCGACACGCTGAATGAAGCCAAGCGCCTCTTCATGGTCGAGTTGATCGACAACCTCACCCCAGTCGCCATGGATGCTCGTATCCAGGTTGAGCTCGACGAGGACCTCGTCGACTCCTACCGCTTGATCGGCTTCGAGAACCGTGGCGTCCTTGACTCCGACTTTCGCAGCGATGACGTCGACGCCGGCGAGTTGAACTCCGGCCACACCGTCACCGCCATCTATGAGCTTGAGCTCGATAGCAGCGTTGACCTCGAGAACGACCGCCATGACCTCGGAACCGTCAGCCTGCGCTGGCAGGATCCCGAGACTCGGGAGTGGATCGAGATCGATGAAGGGATCGACCTACTTGACGTTGCACTCAGCTGGATGGACACCACCCCTCATTTCCGGCTCTCCACCACCGTCGCCGCATGGGCAGATGTCCTGCGGGGCAGCCCGTTCGCCGAGCAGGTCTCACTGCGGGCTCTGGCCGAGGAAGCCGAACTCATCGACGACGAACTTCGCACCGCACAGACCGAGGAGTTGGTCCGCCTGACCTGGCTCTCCCACGACCTCTCCTGACAAAGCACGTTTGGGGTCTGACCCCAAACGTGCTTTGTCGGCGGGTCGCTTCGCCTTCGGGACATGTTCGCCAGATGGTTCCCTACTCGGCACCGACTCGCCGAGACCCTGGAGGGGTAGGGAACCGGGGCTGGGGGTGGCAAGATCGGCTCGTGAGTGTCGGCCGATTCGCCCCTAGCCCCACTGGCACCCTCCATATCGGAAATCTCCGAACCGCGCTGGCAGCCTGGCTTTTTGCCCGCTCCACAGGTTCCCATTTCCTCTTACGGTTCGAGGACTTGGACGACGCGACCGCCCGCCCGGAACACGAGGCGTCACAAGTGCGAGATCTTGAAACACTCGGACTCGACTGGGACGGCGAAGTCGTCCGCCAGTCTGATCGGCTGGACATCTACCGAGATGCGCTCGCTGATCTGCAGCGACGAGGCCTCACCTACCGCTGCTGGTGCAGCCGCCGCGAGATCCGAGAGGCTGCCTCCGCCCCACACGGCGAATTGGTTGGCGCTGCCCCCGGGCACTATCCAGGGACTTGCCACGATCTCACCTCTGCTGAAGTCGCAGAAAAGGAAGCCTCCAACCGCCCAGCCGCCCTCCGCATCCGAGCTGAGGCGGTCGAGATCTCGATAACTGATCGCCTCCATGGGGTCGTGACCAGGACAGTCGATGACTTTGTCCTGCGTCGGGGCGATGGGACGCCTGCCTACAACCTGGTCGTGGTGGTTGACGATGCCGATCAGGGAATCGAGGAAGTGGTGAGAGCTGACGATTTACTCCTCTCCAGCCCTCGCCATGCCTTGCTCCAAGACATGCTCGGACTCCCCCGCCCAGCCTTGGCACACGTACCCCTCGTGCTTGCTCCCAGCGGCGAGCGATTGGCCAAACGCGATGGCGCCGTCACCCTGTCAGAACGGCTCGACCTCGGAGATGCACCAGAGCGAGTCGTAGCCGCGTTCGCCCACAGCCTCGGGCTCCTAGGCGACACCGGTCCGGTAAACGAGATCACTCCGCAAGCACTGATCAGCGGTTTCGACGCCGGAGTTATCGACCTCAAACCCTGGAAGCTCAACCCACGACAGATCGATGAGCCATGGTGAACACCAGGCCAATCGCAGCCATCGATATCGGCACAAACTCGGTCCATCTCGTCGTCGCTCGTCCCATTGACGGTGGACCACCAGAAGTCCTCACCACAGAAAAAGCGCCGATCCGGCTCGGTTCAGGCAGCCACGACATGAAACGCCTTGACCCAGACGCCATGAGCCGCGCCGTCGATGCGCTTGACCGGTTCCGCCAAATCGCAGAGGCTCACAACGCCGAGATCGTGGCAGTTGCCACAAGCGCTGTTCGCGAGGCCGAAGATCGCAGCAGCTTTCTGAAACGAGTACGTGATGAGGCACAAATCGATGTCGGGGTCATATCCGGTGTGGAGGAAGCTCGCCTGATCCATCTCGGTGCCCTCGGCTCGGTGCCCGCCGCCGACCGCCGTCATCTCGTGATCGATATCGGCGGCGGCTCCACCGAAATTGTCGTCGGCGAAGGCACGACGGCCATCCTCGCCCGTTCCTTGAAAGTCGGGCATATTCGGCTCACAAACCGGTTCTTTCCTGGCGGTCGAATCGAGTCCGATCAGGTGAGAGCTTGCCGCCGCTTCGTGAAGGCATTCATTGCCCCCGTCGCTCGCGAAGTGAGAGAACGCGGATTCGATGTGGCCATTGGATGCTCAGGCACAATCGAGAACCTGGCGCTGATGGCGGCCGACCGGTCCGGAAACCCGGCCAGAACCGTCGACAACCTGGCACTCACCCGGGGCGCACTCAGCGACCTCGCCGATGACATCACCTCACGGCTCGAACCCGATGATCGCGTCGACATACGCTGTCTCGACCCCCACCGTGTCGATGTGATCGTGGCAGGCGCGATCCTGCTCCGAGAGCTGTGCAAGGCGTTCGACATCCTTGAGCTCGTCGTGTCGGCGGGCGCCCTGCGCGAAGGCGTGGTGCTTGATCGCATGCAGCAGCGCGAATCTTCTGGAGATGCACTTCATCACCTGAGTGATCTGCGACGCACCAGCGTGCTCGGCACAGCCCGACGCTTCGAGGAAAACATCGAACATGCCCAGCACGCCACCGATCTTGCCCTTGAGCTCTTTGATGAGAGCGCGGCGATCCATGAGATGGACGAGTTCGAGCGCAACATCCTCGAAGCCGCTGGGCTCCTTCACAATGTGGGCCGCTTCGTGGCTCACGCCGCACATCACAAGCACTCCTACTATCTGATCCGTAACAGCGAACATCTCGCCGGTTTCACCGAGAACGAGATCGAACTGATCGCCCAAGTGGCCCGCTACCACCGCAAGAGCGATCCTCGCCTCAAACACGCCGAGTTCGCGGCCTTGACGGATGGCGATCAGCACCGTGTCCGGGTACTCGGGGGCATCCTTCGAGTGGCGATTGCTCTTGACCGAACCTACAAGCGCGCCGTCGAGCAAGTCACAGCCTTGGATGACGGCACACGTCTCACGGTCACTGCAATCACAGCGCCCGACGCAGATGTCGAACTGGAGCTCTTCACTGCTCGAGAACGTGTGGGCCTGCTGGCGACGGCACTCCACCGCGATGTGGGATTCACGGTGGGCACCAGCCATCGTGGTGCCTTGGCCCATCCGTCATCTCCAACAAACCATGACTGACTCTTCCTCTCACCACAGCGTCCCCCAGTGGTACACCGATTCAATGGCCGTCGAACCCGCCCGGCGCGCTGTTACCGTCGCCGGAGCAAAAATCAACTACCTCCAGTGGGGGGATCCAGGAAAGCCAGGCCTCGTCTTCATTCATGGCGGCGCCGCCCACAGCCACTGGTGGAGCCATATTGCGCCGACGTTTTTACCGGAGTATCAGGTTGCGGCACCTGATCTCTCCGGCCACGGCGACTCTGATCACCGAAAAAAGTACGATTTGACGTTGTGGGCCGATGAGGTAAACGCAGTCGTCAACGACCTGGACCTGCCAAGCAAGCCCGTGCTCATCGGGCATTCCATGGGCGGTTTCGTCACCATGGGAACGGCCGCCATTCTTCCGGATCTTCTCGACGGAGCGGTGATCATCGACTCACCGGTTCGCCGCCCCGACCCCGAGGTAGAGCACGGACGAAGCACAAACGACTTCACGAAACCCCGCGCCTACGCCGATCCCGAACGGTCGATCCTCAACTTCCGGACGATCCCGGCCCAAGACATCATCCTCCCGTTCCTCAAGGATCACGTCGCCCGCAACTCGCTGCGACAACGCGACGACGGATTGTGGGAATGGAAATTTGATCCAAACATCTTCCAACGAGACCGGGGTGACACCGCTGATCTGCTCGCCGACATCACCTGCCGAGTCGCGCTGCTTCGCTGCGAACACGGGCTCGTCACTCCCGATATCGGCGACTATATGTATGAACGGCTGGGCCGAACGGCGCCCGTGATCGAGCTTCCCACCGCAGGCCACCATCCAATGCTGGATGTACCCCTCATCCTCATCACAGCTCTACGGTCTCTGCTCGCTGACTGGGACCACTCGCATCCCTTGCGACGCCGGAGCGACGGCTGAGCTAGCCCCCTACAAGCGGGGCCAGAAAGTAGATCGTGGTGTCGGGCGACACCGGCACGTACTCGGGCTCGGCATGCACCTCGCCGTCGATTCCCGCAGAAGACCCAGCCCGTAGCATTTCACCGAGGCCGGGGTAACGCTCCTCGAGCGCATCGATGACCGCGCCGACCGTGCCACCATCAACCTTGACAACCGCTTCGCCGCCCGTGAAAGGCCGGTGATGAGTCATCAGATGAATAGTGGGCACGGTCGATCGCGAATCAGTGTCGATGGTGCTCGTTGATCGCTATTACTTGCCGCGCTTGTTGAGCGCGGCAAGCAGCTTCGGTGGCGACATCGGGAGTGATGTCATCCGCACACCAGTGGCTGCATTGATCGCATTGGCAATGGTGGCCATCGGCGGCACGATTCCGGTTTCGCCAACACCACGCACGCCGTACGGGTGTGCCGGGTTGGGAACCTCAACGATGATCGTTTCGATCAACGGGAGATCAGAGGCAACCGGGATCCGGTAATCGAGGAACGATGCGTTGTCCATAACGCCGTCGGCGTTGTAGACGTATTCCTCGTTGAGCGCCCAGCCGATGCCCTGCACGGAGCCACCCTGCAACTGTCCTTCGACATACGACGGGTGAATGGCGGTGCCCGCATCTTGCACTGCGGTGTAGCGCAGCACCGATACGACGCCGGTCTCTTCGTCAACGCTGAGGTCAGCGCAGTGAACGGCGAACGATGGACCAGCGCCGGCAGCGTTGAGCGACGCCGTCGCGGTCAGCGGACCACCTGTACGTTTGGCCTGGGCAGCAATGGCCGCCAGCGTGAGCGGCTCACCGCCTTCGCTGCCACCATGAGCGGCAGAAATTGCCGCGCCATCGACCCAGGTGACCTGGTCGACCTCAACGCTCATGATGGATGCTGCCCGACCTTTGAGTTGCTCGATCAGATCGTCGCACGCCTGGACCACGGCCTTGCCGGTGGCAAAGGTGGCACGCGAGCCCTCAGTCACGTCAGTAAAACCAACGGCCTCGGTGTCAGCCACCACGGGTGTAACGGAGTACACGTCGACACCGAGACGCTCGGCCGCCATGATCGCCATCGAAGCGCGAGAGCCGCCAATGTCAGGAGAGCCGGTAAGCACGATGGCCGTACCGTCGTCATTGAGGTTTACGGTGGCGCTCGACTCTTCGCCGATGTTGAACCAGAAGCCAACGGCCATGCCGCGAGCGGCACCGTCGGGCACATCAGACGTGTAATGATCGGAAACCTTCATGGCCTCGAGGCACTCGACCAGACCTACACGAGGATGGGGCATGCCCATCGCCGTTAGGTCACCTTCGACGGCGGCATTCTTGAGTCGCAACTCGACCGGGTCCATGCCGAGCTTCAGTGCAACCTCATCGACCACAGACTCAACTGCAAACGCAGCATGCGGCGCGGACGGAGCGCGATAGGCGGCCGACTTCGGAGTGTTGGTGAGAACCGTATAAGTCTCCATCCGAAGATTCGGGAGCTTGTACGACGCAATGGACATGGCCCCAATAAGGCCGGCCATGTCGCCGAACGCGCCAACGCCATAGGCCATCCAGCCATCGATCGCCGTGAGCTCACCATCGTTGGTGGCACCGATCTTGATCTTGAGCTTTGCCTCTGGGGCCGGCCCTGTGGCACGCAACACCTCTTCACGCGACATAACGATCTTGACCGGACGACCGGTCTTCTCAGATAGACGAGCAGCAATCGGCTCGAGGTACACAGTGGTTTTGCCACCGAAACCGCCGCCGATCTCAGCCGGTGTCACCTTGACCCTGGACTTGTCCCAGCCAAGCACATCGGCGGTCATGCTGCGGACGCGGAAGTGACCCTGCGAAGAACACCACACGCTGGCCTTGCCATCAGGGCCAGTGTCAACCACACAGGCGTGAGGCTCGATATAGCCCTGGTGAACATGAGCGCAGTCGAACTCGCGTTCGATGACCACATCGGCTGCATCCATAGCCTCGTCAACATCACCACGATCGAGATTGGTGATGGTGGAGAAGTTGGAGGGCTCGCCGGGAGGAGCGAACTTGGTGTGATTGGTCTCGTTGGCGAGCGGCGCACCCTCAGCCATCGACTCATCAATGCTCAGAATCGCCGGGAGTAGTTCGTACTCAACATTGATCGCTGCAGCTGCAGCCTGGGCCTCAGCCCTGGTGTTCGCAGCCACCGCCGCAATTGCATGACCGTGGTAGTAGGCCGTGCCACGAGCCATCACGTTGGTTGCAGTGTCAGCATTCGGATGCTTCGCATCAAGTGTCGGGAAGTCATCACCGGTGATGATGGCCTTCACGCCGGGCATGTTGGCCGCGACTGACGTGTCGATCGACACGATTCTGGCGTGGGCATGAGGCGACCGGTGGTACGCACCATGGAGCTGCCCGGGTAGGTTCTGATCGGCGGCAAAACGCGCCTTGCCGATGACCTTGTCATAGCCGTCGTGACGGATCGGACGGGTTCCCACATACGCATAGGTGGGCCGGTTCTCGGTAGCAGTCACCTCATGCTCCCTTCAGCTGCACAGCAGCTTCCTGGACGGATCGGATGATCTTGTCGTAGCCCGTGCAGCGGCAGAGGTTGCCGGCAAGGCCATAGCGAATTTCGGTTTCAGTGGGATCGGGATTCTCGTCGAGGAGTGCCTTGGCGGCCAGAAGGAATCCGGGAGTGCAGACGCCACACTGGAGCGCCGCACCCTCAAGAAAGGTCTGCTGAAGCGGGTGAAGGTGTTCACCATCGGCCATGCCCTCCACCGTGGTGATATCGCTGCCTTCGGCCTCAGGAGCCAACATCAGACATGAGCAGTTGATGCGGCCATTCACCAGAATTGAGCACGCACCACAGTCGCCCGTGCCGCAGCCTTCCTTGGCTCCGGTGAGGCCCAACTCGTCGCGCAAGGCATCAAGAAGGCTGCTGGCATCAGTGGTGAGAAAGTCAACTTCGTCGCCGTTGACAATGCAATTGACGTGAGTTCGGGACATTGATCAGGCTCCGTTCTGGGCGCGGTTTGCGGCAATGACGGCGGCACGTTTGGCGAGAACGCCAGCCACCTGAGTGCGATATTCGATAGTGCCGCGCTTGTCGTCGATGGGGTTGCATGCAGCCGCGGCGGCAGCAGACACGGCGGCAAGTGTGTTGTCGTCGAGCGTTGAGCCGACGAGAGCAGCTTCAGCGTCGGGGACTCGCACAGCGGTCGGAGCGACGGCGGCGAGTACGACTCGGGCATCGCTGACGGTGTCACCGTCCATGGTGAGTCGAACAGCAGCGCCGACGACAGCGATGTCCATCTCGGTGCGGGGAATCATCCGCAGGTAGGCGTCGCCGGTATTGGCCGGCACATCATCGATCTCGAACTCGACGATGAACTCGCCGTCAGCGAGCGACGTCTGACCGGGTCCGGTAACGACGTCAGCGACCGCAATGGTGCGAGACCCGTCGCCGGAAGCAATGACGGCTCGGGCTTCGGCGGCGATCAAGGCAGGCACAGAGTCAGCGGCCGGCGACCCGTTGCACAAGTTTCCGCCAAGGCTCGAACGATTCTGGATCTGGTCCGAGCCAATAAGACCTGCGCCTTCAGAAATACCCGGAAACATGCCGGAGAAGGCGGCGTTACGGGTGAGGTCCGACGTCGGCGTCGCCGCTCCGATGGTCCAGTGACCACCATCATGGCTGACAGTCATGAGTTGATCGATCCGTTTCAGATCGACCATCACGGACGGCTCGGACTGTCCGGATCGCATCTGGGGAATCAGGTCGGTCGCTCCTGCGAACACCCGGGATCCCGGGTTGTCGGCGAGTAGCGAGCGAGCCTCATCCACCGTGGTGGGGGCGGCGTATTTCATCCAGCTTCCTTCGTGTTTCTGTGAGCGTGACTCGACGGGCGTTCTTCCGCGTTGATCTTGGGCCTACAACAGGACCGGTCCAGAGCATGCCACGGTTCGTCCCGAAGTGGACAACCGCGGCGAAGGAGAGATCCTGCTCAGACCTCAGGAGGATCGAATCTGCGCCGGATAGCCAAACGGTTCACGATGCTGTAGCCGCGAAAGACCCACAAGATCGGCTGTTCGGATACATCACTAAACCGGGCCTTGATCTGTGGATACGCCAGCAAGTTGACAAAGAGTTACATGCTGACAATCAAGTCGGCCGCCGCAGTGACCCCAGCGTGTGCCAACCGCTCACACCAAGAGGAGCGGATTCTGTCGTTGGCGGAACCTAGACGGTGGCGTCCAGGGTCGTATCATCCGTTGATGGACTTCTCGCCCAACCCAGATCATGAACTGATCATCGAGGCTGTTGATGCCGTGTGCGCCCAGTTCGACGACACCTATTGGTCAGAACGTGACGAGAAACACGAGTTCCCCTGGGCCTTCTACGACGCCATGGCGGCGGGGGGATGGGTCGGGATAGCGATCCCCGAACAGTACGGGGGTGGCGGACAGGGCATTACCGAGGGTGCCCTCGTACTGAACCGGGTTGCGGCCTCGGGCGCAGCGATGAACGGCTCGACGGCGCTACATCTCACCATGTTCGGTCTGAACCCAGTCGTGAAGTTCGGCAACGATCGTCTCAAGGAAACGTTCCTGCCAAGAGCCGCCGCTGGTGATCTCCATGTGGCGTTCGGCGTCACTGAACCGGATGCTGGCACCGACACAAGCCGAATTATCACCCGCGCCACCGAAGACGGTATGGGCGGCTGGATCATCAACGGCCGCAAGATCTGGACGTCGAAGGCGCTTGAGTCCGAGGTCTGCCTGCTTCTCGCTCGCACCGACGGCGAGCCCGGCGAGTTCAACGGACTCACGTTGTTTCTGGTCGATCTCGATCCCGAATATTGCGATATCGCTGCGATTCCTAAGGTCGGTCGCAACGCGGTGGCGTCGTGCGAGGTGGCCTACGACGACCTGCCCGTTGAGGCGTGGCGGCTGGTTGGTGAACGCGGGCGCGGGTTTCACCACATCCTCCATGGTCTGAACCCGGAGCGGATTCTTCTCGCCGGCATGGCCTGCGGGATTGGGGAGGTAGCGCTGCGGCGGGCAACGGCCTATGCCAACGAGCGCAAGGTTTTCGACCGACTCATCGGCGCAAACCAAGCAGTCGCTCACCCTCTCGCCAAGGCGCACATGGAGCTCAACGCAGCCATGACGATCATGATGCGAGCCGCCTGGGCCTACGACAACGGCCATGACTGCGGCGAGCTTGCCAACACCGCCAAGTACCTGGCGGCCGAGGCGTCATTCTTCGCTGCCGATCAGGCCATGCAAACGCACGGCGGTCTCGGCTACGCCACCGAATACCACGTGGAGCGATACTGGCGCGAGGCTCGTCTTCAACGCCTGGCCCCCGTTAGCCAGGAGATGACCCTCAACTTCATCGCCCAGAACATCATGGGCATGCCCCGGAGCTACTGAACCAATGATCGATCGTCCAGACGCCGCCCAGCTACTGGAAGCCATGGCCGAAACGTTGACCGGCAACGTCATGCCGTCGCTCGACGGTGGGGCCAAGCACTCGGCGAGGGTCGTCGCCAACCTCTGCATGATTCTCGCTCGCGAGTGGGATCAACGCGAGGGTGTGGCCACAGACGAGTTGCGGGCCTTGCTCGACTCACCCGATGCCGAATACGTCGACCTCATCGCCGATCTTGACCGACGGTTTGCCGACAACGACGTTTCCAGTGAACTCGCTGCCGCTCTCTATCCGATCATGATGGCGGATGCCGAACGGCGCCTTGCCATCGCCAAACCGGAATATCTCGAGCCATGACGGCTCTCGACGACACACGCGAGTCGTTGACGCAGCTCCTGTTGGCGAGCGGTGTCCCCGTCTCTCGTGTGGAGATCATGGGAAGCGCAACCCTTGGGGCACAACGGTCATCGCTGTTCATCAATGTGTATGCCGGCCCCAACATCACCGAAGCCGTCGCCCAGATCCTGGCGCCGGGGGCTCGGGTGGTGATGGCACCAGAGGATGACGCTGCGCTTCTCCGCCTGGCACGAGCGGCAGGTGCCCCGGTAGCCCAGGTTTTGGCGGCCAGCAATACCGCACCCATCACCGGCGCAGCGGCAATCGTCGTCAGCAAGATCTCTGGCGAGTCCATCCCTCGCAAGATCTTGCGTGATCTGGACGAGCGCGGCACGGGGGATGACCTTGCCGCCGATCTCGGCGTGGCCTTGGCCAAGATCCACGCGGTGCCAGTCGATGAACTACCGAGCAATCTCGTGCGGGTGGACAATGCTCACGTCCACCAGGCCTACTGCGACTCGCTCGCTGCGAGCATCGATGATGTCGGCGTACCGCACCCAATCGCCCGCATGGGGGTTCACTGGCTCCGGCAACATCTCCCCAGTCGACCGAATGCGACCACCTTGGTGCATGGCGACCTTCGCAACGGCAACATCCTTGTCGACCGCGGTCGCCTGGCGGCCGTCATCGATTGGGAGCTAGGGCATGTTGGCGACCCGATGGAGGACCTCGCCTGGTTGTGTCTTCGAACGTGGCGCTTTGGCAACGAAGATCTCGACGTGGGGGGTTTCGGCTCGATCGACTCGCTTCGCTCGGCCTATGAATCGGCCGGCGGCACCTGGCGCGAGGACGCCTTTCGGTGGTGGACGATTGCTCGCACGGTCTGGTGGGCCAGCGGCCTGACGAGACAAGCGACCACATTTCTCGACGGCAACAGCGACTCGATCGTCCTCGCTGCGAGTGGCCGTCGGGTTGTGGAGCAGGAGTATGACCTGCTTCGATTGATCGCACCATGAGCACCATCTACGACGACGCGTCGGCCTGGTTCGAGGCCAACTGGGATCCGACCATGTCGCTTGGCGACTGGTGGGCTCGACTGGCCGGTGCAGGCTACGCGTTCCCCCGCTGGCCGAAGATGGCCGGCGGTCGATCCTTCAACAAGGCGGAATCTGCCGCTATCACCAGAGCTCGTCGCGATGCAGGCGCCTACGGCCCACCCAACGGTGTGGCCACGTTCCTTGTCGCTCCCACGCTCTTCCAATATGGGACCGCCGAGCAGCAGGAGCGCTATCTGCCGGCGATCGCTGACGGCACCGTTCGCTGGTGTCAGCTGTTTTCTGAGCCGGGCTACGGCTCCGACATGGCGGGCCTTGCCACCCGTGCCGAACTCGATGGCGACGAGTGGACCGTCAACGGTCAGAAGGTTTGGAACTCGGGCGCTCACTACGCCGATTTCGCAATCCTGATCGCCCGGACCGACCCGGATCAGCCCAAGCACAAGGGCATCACCTTTTTCCTGTTCGACATGCGTCAACCAGGAGTCGAGGTCCGTCCCCTACGGGAGATGACCGGTGACGCGGCGTTCAACGAAGTCTTCATGACCAACGCCCGCGTACATGAGAGCGATCGCCTCGGCGATATCGGCGCGGGCTGGCACGTGGCCATGACGACCCTGTCCCACGAACGCAACCCTGAGAACCCTGGGCTGAGTGAGACAGCTCCCTTTGGCGAGGTCAAGCTTTCGGTGCCCGTCGGTGAACACGCTGGTGCGGAGGCTCGAAACGTCGATGGCTTCTCGATTTCTCTGAGCGGCGGGGGCGGCGCATTGTTCGAGCGAGTCGTCAACGAAACCGACGCCTGGTCCCACCCATTGATGCGCCAGCGACTCGCCGAGCTGGCATCAATGCGTCGGATCGGACGCTGGTCCAACGAGCGAACCGCGGCACGAATGAAGGCTGGCGCTCAGCCCGGACCCGAAGTCTCCACCCAGAAGATCAATGGCGCGGAGATGAGTCGCCGGATGCGCGACCTCGGACTCGAGGCGATGGGAGCCGAAGGCATGCTCTGGAGCGATGACACGCCAACCGACGGCGTCTTTCACCGCTTCGCCATGTTCACCCCCGCCAACTCAATCGCCGGCGGCACCGACGAGGTCATGCGAAACGTGCTCGGCGAACGCGTCCTCGGACTCCCGCGCGAGCCGGGCGAGTCCGACCAACGCGAAAAACCCTGGAAAGACCTCCCCAAGGGCTGAACAGCCATGGCCGGACAGACTCCGGCGTTACTTAGCGGGGCTCGCGAGGGAGACCGAGCACGCGCTCACCGAGGATGTTTCGCATCACGTTCGACGTGCCGCCCATAATTGTGTAGGCGGGTGCGTAGGCGACGAATCTCGTGGCCTGGTCCTGGTTGAGGGCCGCCAGACCGAGGACCGAAGCCGCGAAGTCAGCAACACGTTGCTGGTGTTCGGTGCAGAAGCACTTGGTCGCCGCGGAGAAGCCGGCCGGGGCCTGTTTGAGGGCTTCGCGGTATACGAGGATGCGTCCTAGTCGATAGCCGGTCTCGAGCCTCGCGATTTCCTGACGGACGAGCGGGTCACTCGTATCAGCTGCGGCGATGGCCTGGTCGTAGAGCGGTTTGTTGGAAACGAGACGATCGATGCCGCCGCGTTCGTGTTCGAGCTGGGTCATTGTCTGCTTGAACGCCGCTCCCTCGACACCCACCAGGTTCTCGACGGGGACCCGCACGTCGGTGAAGAACACCTCACAGAAGTGCTGGTTGGTGGTCATGTCCTTGATCGGACGAACCTCGATACCGGGCAGATCCATTGGAACGATCAGTTCGCTGACGCCGCGATGGGGCGGTCCTTCTGTCGTCGTGCGACAGATCAGATAGATGTAGTCAGCGTCGGCGGCGAACGACGTCCAGATCTTTTGACCGTTGACGACATAGACATCGCCTTCCTTGATCGCCGAGGTCTTGAGGCTGGCGAGGTCGGACCCAGCGTCGGGCTCACTCATGCCAATGCACCATGTCGCCTCCCCTGAGAGCATGCCAGGGAGGTATTCGGCCTGCTGGTCGGGCGTGCCATATTTGATGAGTGATGGACCCATCTGCCGATCGGCAAACCAACTCGCAGCGATCGGAGCACCGGCAGAGATCATCTCCTCGCCCATGATGATGCGCTCGATATTGGAGCGGCCACCACCGCCGTGTTCCATCGGCCAGGTCATGCCAATCCAGCCTTCAGTGGCGAGCCGACGCGAGAAGTCCTTGGAGTAGCCATTGATCCACGAGTCGGTGTGAACGCCGTGCTCGGCGATTCCTTCTGCGGCCACGGCCGCAGCACGTGCTCGCAAGACTTCGAGTCCGGATTCGAGACGGAAATCAAGCACTAGTGATCCTCCTGTGCGGGCCGAGACTACCGAAGTCGACACCAAACATCCTTGCCCGGCGTCATCGACGGATCGGCTGCCATCGCCGGTAGGTGGCGACACGCCACATCCATTCGAAAGGCCCGAACCGGAATCGTGCCAGCCACGGTGTCGACCATGCCAATTGCAGCGCCCAGACAGCAACGACGAAGCCGAGGAGGACGGCTCGGCCGAACTCGCCTTGGTCGAAGAGGACTCGAAGGACAATGATGCCGATGAGTGTCTGGCTGAGGTAGTTAGTCAGCGCCATTCGGCCCACGGCTCGGACGCGTTCGTGTAGCGCTGTCGTCTGTTTCTGGTTCCACAACGTGATCAAGCCCAGATAGCCGAGCGCGACAGGAATCGTGGCAACGGTATTCGGCGCCAGACCGACGAGCGCCGTTTCAGTGCCCCACGCGCCCGAAATCTGAACGATCACACCGACGGCAGCAAGCGGCAGACCAATGCCGAAGCCCCATCGCGCCATCGCCCGATAGACCTCCGGCGGCCGGGTGCCCTGCACGATGTCGAGCCGGTACAGCGCCACACCGATCAGCATCATGCCCAGCGCTCGAAGAAAGGCGTCGCTGATCAGGAATACACCGACAGCATCACCGATTGAGCCGCCTTCGACGAACCAGAACGATCCGAGTTCCACCTCCGTGATGTCGGCCGCTACTTGCGTCCCGACAGCCAGCGCCGCAGAGGCGAGCACCATGGCTGTCCCGGCGATGAGCAGTGTGCGCGGTGAGCGTTTCCGGAGCAGCAACAGCACCGGCGAACAGAGCGCGTAGACGCTGAGGATGTCTCCGACCCAGATCAACGTGTGGCCGATGCCGATCGCCAGAAGCAGCAGATTTCGCCACAGGCTCAACCACACCGGCCGGCGCCCCTTTGCCTCGGCCCGCTCGGCAAAGACCACGATCCCGGCCCCGAACAGCAGCGAGAAGAGCGCCATCGTTTTCTGATCAACGAAGACCTCGCCGACCACGCCGACAATCCAGTCGAACCAGCTGTTCGATCCAGCTGCATCGAGGTTGAAGTAGGCCGCCTCTGGCAGGCCATATGAGACAGCGTTCATGACGAGAATGCCAAGCGTGGCAATGCCACGGACGGTGTCGAGGTTAGTGATGCGATCGGAGGCCGCTATTGGTGCTGCACTGGCTGTCATGTCGTTCACAGGACGGACAATGCCTCATCGAAGTCGCCTGCAGCGATACGAAGCTCCCGCACCGACTCCACGACTTTCTCACGAGCGAGGCCGCTCATTCCATCCAAGCCGAATTCGATCTCTCCGAGAGCAGCGGCTCCCGCCCCTGCGGCTTCGCGCCCGGTGGCGGTGATGACGCCCAGGGTCGTGCGTCCGTCGGTCGGATGCGGCTCTCGCCGAACGAGTCCGTCGCGCTCGAGACGATCGACCGTGTTGGTAACGCTCGCCGGATGCACCTGAAGACGATCGCCGATCTTGCCCAGGGGCAACTGGCCCTCGCGGCTCAACTCGAGCAGGGCCAAGACTTCGAAGCGGCTGAAGTTCAATCCCAGCGGTGCCAGAGCGGAGTCAATCCGGCCCACCAGGATCTGATGAGCACGAGTGATCGAGGTGGCTGCGGCCATTGCACCGATCGCCGTCCATTTCTTACGCCGCCAGTTCGCTGATGCCTCGTCGATCGGGTCGAAGTCCAGGGTCATGTACGCTACCCTAACGGAGATACTTGGACGTCAAAGTAATTCTCTCGACAAAGGAACGAACATGTCGCACGAACAAGACGCCTACCGAGCAGCCTGGGAAGCCGCCGTCGAGGGCGCCCAGATGCGCGATGTTCCGTTCGAGACGATGTCGGGTGTTCCCATCGACGCGGTGTACGGCGACGGCCCACTTCCCGGCCAATACCCCTACACCCGTGGCCTCTTCCCCGCCGGCTACCGCTCGCGGCTCTGGACCATGCGGATGTTCGCTGGCTTCGGCACCGCCGAGGACACCAACATGCGGTTCAAGGACATCTTGCGAAACGGCGGCACCGGGCTATCCACTGCCTTCGACATGCCCACGCTCATGGGCCGGGACTCCGACTCTTCCTGGTCGTTGGGTGAGGTTGGTCGGGCCGGAGTCGCCGTCGACACCTTGGCCGATATGGAAGATCTCTACGCCGATATCGACTTGTCGAAGGTCTCCACCTCGATGACGATAAATGGCCCGGCCGCCATCGTCATGGCAATGTACGTGGCCGTCGGCGAGAAGGGGGGAGTTCCGCGGGCTCAACTCGCCGGCACCATCCAGAACGACATCCTCAAGGAGTACCAGGCACAAAAGGAATACATCTATCCACCGCGTCCGTCGATGCGAATCGTCACCGACATGATCGACTTCACCAACACCGAGATGCCGCGCTGGCACCCGGTGTCGATCTCCGGCTACCACATCCGTGAGGCCGGCTCGAACGCGGCCCAGGAACTCGCTTTCACCCTCGCCAACGGCTTCGCCTATGTGGAAGCTGCGATCGCGGAAGGACAAGACGTCAACGAGTTCGGCCGCCGCCTCAGCTTCTTCTTCAACTCGCACAGCGACTTCTTCGAAGAGATCGGCAAGTTCCGCGCCGCCCGCCGTATCTGGGCCCGCTGGATGAAGGAGCGCTACGGCGCCACCGACGAACGCGCCATGATGTGCCGCTTCCATACCCAAACCGCGGGAGTTTCGCTCACGGCTCAACAGCCAGAAAACAACATCGGCCGCGTCGCAGTTCAGGCACTCGCCGGTGTCCTCGGGGGAACACAAAGCCTCCACACCGACAGCTTTGACGAAGCGCTCGCCCTACCAACCGAGAAAGCAGCCCGCATCGCCCTGCGGACCCAGCAGATCGTGGCCCACGAGACCGGCGCCGCGCTAGTGGCCGACCCGCTCGGCGGATCCCACTATGTCGAATGGATGACCGACGAGATGGAGCGGCAGGCCGAAGCAGTCTTCACCCACCTCGAAGATCTCGGGAACGGCTCGATCCTCGAAGGGGTCTACGCGGGCATCGACAACGGCTATTTCGTTGGCGAGATCGCCGACTCGGCCTATCGATTCGAGCGCGAGGTCAATGCCGGCCGCCGGATCATCGTTGGCGTCAATGACTTCACCGACGGAAACGAAGAAGGCCAGGCCAACCTCCTGCGCGTCGACTCCGACACCGAGGAATACCAGCGCAAGCGCCTCGAAACGGTCAAGCATGATCGCGACTCCGCCGTCGTTGCTCGCACACTCGCGGCCGTTACCGCCGCGGCCGAGGACTCGACCGTCAACCTCATGCCGCCAATCATCGACGCGGTCGAGTCATACGCAACGCTCGAAGAAATCGTGATGGCCATGGAGCAGGTGTTCGGCACATACGTCGAACAGGCCATCGTCTAGAACTGCATCCCCGGGAGACTCTGAAGATGACTGAAGAACACAAGATCCGCGTCGTTCTCGCCAAACTCGGGCTCGATGGACACGATCGCGGCATCAAGGTCGTGGCGCGCATCTTGCGCGATGCCGGCATCGAGGTGATCTATCTCGGTCTGCGCCAAACCACCGAGTCCATCGTTTCCGCAGCCGAACAGGAAGACGCTGACGCCATCGGCCTCTCGATGCACAACGCCGGCCATCTCGTGTTGGCCCCGGCCATGATGGCGGCCCTCGATGAGGCTGACCTCCAGATCCCACTGATCATCGGCGGCATCGTCCCTGACATCGACGTAGCGGTTCTCCAAAAAGCCGGTGTGGCTGCCATTCTCGGTCCTGGTGCTCCCGCTGAGGAGGTCGTCTCCGCTGTTCGAGCCGCAGTTGCTGCCGCCGCAACGTGAGCATTCGTTCCTTGCCCCCCGCCGAACTCGTCGCGGCGGCCCGTGCCGGAAACCGCCGAGCCATCGGGCGCTTGCTGACGCTCGTAGAACGAGGCGGCCCCACTGCCGATGCCATCACCGACCTGACGCACCCCCACATCGGCGGTGCCCATGTCGTTGGCATCACCGGCGCCCCCGGTGCAGGGAAGTCCACGCTTACCGGCCAACTCACGCGACTCTTGCCAGAACGGGGCCTGGCGCCGGCTGTACTTGCAGTTGATCCATCGTCGCCGTTAAGCGGCGGCGCCATCCTCGGAGACCGTGTCCGCATGGATGGGATCGCGGGCGACAACGTGTTCATCCGTTCGGTTGCCACACGCGGCCACGCCGGCGGACTTGCGCTCTCCGTGCCCGGGGCTGTGCGTGTCTTTGATGCGGTCGGCTTTGACCCGGTGATCATCGAGACGGTTGGTGTCGGACAGGTCGAGGTCGACGTGGTTGGCGCCGCGGATACCGCAGTCGTCGTCGTCAACCCCGGCTGGGGCGATGCGGTGCAGGCCAACAAAGCGGGATTGCTCGAAGTGGCCGACGTGTTCGTCGTCAACAAAGCCGACCGAGCGGGAGCGAACGACACCCGGCGCGACCTTGAGTTGATGCTTGACCTCTCCCATGTCAGCGGCCAGGAAGACGAATCCGGTTACCGGCCGCCAATTGTCATGACCACCGCCACCGACGGCAATGGCATCACGGAGGTGTGGGATGCCGTACAGGCTCACCGTGAGCATCTCGATGCCACCGGCAAACTTGCGGCGCGCCGAGCGGCCCGTCTTCGCTACGAGGTCCAGAGCCGCGTTGCCAGGATCATCGAAACCCAGATCGATGGTGTCATCTCGGCCTCCGTGCTCGACCCAGCCGTTTCCCCCGCCATCCATGCCGCGGCAATTGCCGACCAGATCACTTCAGTCTGAGGCGCCAAGTCATCTACGGTGGCCTGCATGGGAAGACTGGATGGCAAGATTGCACTCATCAGCGGCGGGGCGCGCGGACAAGGCGCCGCCGAAGCCAAATTGTTCGCGGCGGAGGGTGCCACAGTGCGCATCACCGACGTGCTCGACGACATCGGCAACGAGACCGCAGAGTCGCTCGGCGATGCGGTGTCGTACCGGCATCACGACGTGGCCGCCGGCGACCAGTGGACGAGGGTGATGGACGAACTCCTCCAGGATTTCGGGCGCCTCGATGTCTTGATCAATAACGCCGGCATCTTCCAGATGGGCAACCTGGCGACCACGACGCTCGACGACTGGGACCGCATGATCGCCATCAACCAGACCGGGACTTTTCTCGGAATGCAAGCGGCGGCTCGACCTATGCGAGAGCAAAAAAGCGGCAGCATCATCAACATCTCGTCGATCGCTGGACTCAGCGGTGCGGCGATGGCTCACTCATACGGGGCGACAAAGTGGGCCGTGCGCGGCATGACCAAGTCGGCGGCACGCGAACTTGCCGAATTCCAGGTTCGCGTCAACTCCATTCATCCGGGAATCATCGAGACACCGATGTTGGAAGCATTCGGCAATTTACGCGAACAGATCGAACAGTCGATTCCATTTGGCCGTACCGCCGAGGCGAGCGAGGTTGCTCAGCTCGCTGTGTTTCTTGCGTCGGACGAGTCGTCCTACTCGTCGGGCCATGAGTTCGTGATCGACGGAGCAATGCGGGCGTAAGCGCGCGAACATGAGGCACTGAAACTCAAAGGGGAACCATGGCTGGACCGTTGACGGGGATTCGTATTCTTGATCTGAGTCAGGTCGTGGCGGGTCCGCTTGCCACGATGATGTTGGCCGAACAGGGTGCTGACGTATTCAAGATCGAGGCGCCCGGCGGCGAGACCATCCGGCTAGGGAATCCCGAATCGATGGTGGGGCTCTTCGCCAACAACAATCGCGGCAAGCGCTGCGTGAGCGTTGACCTAGGAAAAGAAGGCGCCTCCGCGCTTCTCCTTGATATGGCGAAAACATGCGACGTGTTCGTCGAAAACTTCCGCCCGGGCGTAGCCGGTCGCCTCGGTGTCGGCTACGAGGCCGTCCGAGCGGCCAAGCCCGACATCATCTACTGCTCGATCAATGGGTTTGGCAACGACGGCCCCTACGCCAACCGTCCGGCCCTGGACCCGGTCATCCAGGCTCTCACCGGCATGATCGCCGGCCAGGCGAGCATGTCTCTCCCCTTCCCCGACCTGATCCGGACGCTGGTGGCAGACAAGGCCACCGCATACACCGCAGCCCAGGCCATCACCGCTGCGCTCTTCGCCCGAGATAGGGGTGCCGGCGGCCAGAGACTCGACCTGTCAATGCTCGATGCAACCATGGCCTACTACTGGCCGGACGGTATGAGTGACAAGACTCACCCAGATGATCCGACAGCGGCCCCGCTTCGCGCCTGCGACCTCTATCAGCTTGTCGACACCATCGATGGAAAGATCGTCTACTTCATCGCTACGCAGAAGCAACTGCTGGGGATCTGGCGAGCGCTCGATAAGCATGAGTGTCTCGAAAACCCCGACTACAACGACATCAGGATGTTCGGAGCGGATCCGGCGAAGGCGATTGCTGCCTCGTTGATGATCAACGAACTCATCGGCTCATTCACCACGGTCGACATCGTTGATCGGATGGCGATCAACGAGATTCCATGCGCCCCTGTATTGGACCGCGATGAAGCAATTCTCGATGCCCAAATCGTTCACAACGAAACCATTGTTGAGTGGGACCATCCCACTCTCGGGCGACTGCGCCAGCCCCGACCTGCGACACATTTCAGCGCCACACCGTCTCCGATTCGCACCTTCATCGGCACCACCGGAGAACACACTGATGAGGTGCTCGCTGAGTTCGGCCATGATGCCGACTCCATTGCCCGCCTTCGTGGCCAGGGCGTTGTCGCTTAGCCAGGATCAACTGCTTCGAGCACGCGCATCGGCGTGATCGGCAAATCCGCGAGTCGTGTACCCACGGCGTCGCTCACCGCGCAGGCCACTGCCGCCAGCGTCGGCACAATTCCCACTTCACCCACACCACGCACGCCATACGGGTGCTTCGGGTTTGGCACCTCGATCACGATCGTGTCGATCATGGGCAGATCCGACGCAACCGGCATCCGGTAATCGAGGAACGATGGGTTCTCGAGCGTCCCATCAGGGTTGTGGATGTATTCTTCGTTGAGCGCCCAGCCAATCCCTTGGACAACACCACCCTGCATCTGCCCCTCGACATAGCTGGGATGGATCGCCCGGCCAGCATCTTGTGCCGTGGTGAAACGAACCACTGAGACCACGCCGGTCTCGGGGTCAATCTCGACATCCACGACCTGGGTCGAGAAGCCGGGTCCGGCGCCCCGGGTGTTCTTGCTCGCCGTCACCGCAATCGGGCCACCGGTACGGGCCGCTGTACCGGCGAGATCGCGCATGGTCAGGGGCGGCCCCGAGCCATCGATGCGTTGAGCGCGGCCATCGCTCCACTCCACGTCCCCCGCGTCGCATGACCAGGTCAGAGCGGCCCGACTACAGAGGTCGGCACGGAGTTCCTCGCAGGCGATCGCAATCACCGCTGAGGTTGCGTGTGTGGTGCGACTGCCTCCAGTGACGTCATTGAAACCAACCGACTCGGTGTCAGCTACCGCAACCCGGATTGTGTCGAGTTCGATGCCAAGTTCTTCGGCGGTGACGAGTGCATTTGATGCCCGACTGCCACCGATATCTGGTGAGCCGGTGAGCAAGCTCACGCCTCCGGCATCGTCCACGCTGATGGTGACCGATGAACTGCCAGCCGCGTTGAACCAGAAGCCGGACGCAACCCCACGACCCTGATTGGGTCCGAGCGGCGTCGAGTAGTGATCGCTATCGCGGATCGCCTCGAGCGTTTCAACAAATCCGATCCGCGCGAATGTCGGCCCATAGTACGCCTGCGTGCCCTCGGCAGCGGCATTGCGGAGTCGAAGCTCGATGGGGTCCATGCCGAGTTTCATGGCGATTTCGTCGATCACGCTCTCAACAGCAAACGCCGCCATCGGGCCGCCGGGGGCGCGATAGGCATGCACCTTGGGCTTGTTGCAAACAACGTCAAGTCCCTTGACGAGGAAGTTAGGAATATCGTACGACGCAAGGAACGTCATGATCGCCCCGTTCAGCGGAGATCCAGGGAACGCTCCCGCTTCGAGCGCCATCCACCCATCGCAGGCAACGATTTGCCCATCCTTGGTGGCCCCCATCTTCACCCGCACCTTGGTCCCCGATGTCGGGCCGCTAGCACGAAAAACCTCACCCCGGTCCATCACCAGCCGTACGGGCCGGCCTGCTTTAGCCGACAAAACAACAGCCAACGGTTCGAGATAAATCGTGGTTTTCCCACCAAAGCCACCGCCGATCTCCGCAGGCGTCACCGTGAACTGAGAGACTTCACGGGCGAGCACCGCCGCAACCTGGGCGCGAATCGAGAAGTGTCCCTGGGAGGAGACCCAAATATGGGTACGGCCGTCCTCGCTCGCGTCGACCACCGTGGCGTGCGGCTCGATGTATCCCTGATGAACCGGCTTCGTGGTGAACTCGCGCTCAACAACGACATCTGCCCCGGCGAAACCAACTTCTAGATCGCCACGATCCATCGTCATAGTCTTTGCGACGTTTCCATCGCCGTCGTAGCCCTTGTGTAGGACAGGCGCGTCGGCGGCCAGCGCCTCGTTAATGGTCAGCACATGTGGGAGCACCTCGTAGGTGACCTTGATCTCGGCGGATGCGGCTCGCGCCAGCGCACGCGAGGTCGCTGCCACCGCAGCGACTGGATGACCCTGATACAGCACACGATCCCGCGCCATGACGTTCAGTGAGCGATCACGCGTGCCAGCGTCGACATCAGCGTCACCAAGATCGGGCAGGTCGGCGCCCGTGATCACGGCGCGCACACCAGGCATCGCCTCAGCGACCGTCGTGTCGATCGACACAATCCGTGCGTGCGGGTGGGGCGAACGCGCCACCGCACCTTCAAGCATCCCTGGCAACATCAGATCAGCAGAGAACCTCGCGCGGCCCGTGACCTTGTCGAGACCATCTGGGCGGATCGATCGCGTGCCGATCCACGTAAGTTCTTGCTGAACGTCTGTCATGGGAACGAACCTACTGTGGCACAACGAGCTGATAGCGCTCCAAACCTCAGCGAGTCTTAGTCAGGCTGGACGTATTTCCAGCCGAATCGTCCCTTGATGCAGAGGTGGCCGTTGGTGACGGAGTGATCCGCCGGTGACGTGACCTTGATGATCTTCTCGTCCTGAGTGTGGAGCTCCAAGTTGCAGCCCACACCGCAGTATGAGCAGACCGTGCGCGTGACGTCCTGGTCATCGGGACGCCAGTCGTCGGCCTCACGCAGGTCGTACTCAGTCTTGAATTGGATTGCGCCGGTCGGGCACACAGCAATGCAATTGCCGCAATAGACACAAGCCGAGTCGGGCAGTGTTGTGTCGTACTCGGTGGAGATGCGGGCGTCGAAGCCGCGACCGCTTACCGCGATCGCATAGGTGTGCTGCGCGTCGTCGCCGCAGGCCGAGACGCACTTGTAGCAGAGCACGCACTGGTCATAGTCACGGATGAAGAGATTGTCCTGAATCTTCGGCGCCTCGCCCATGCGGACCGCAGGCATCTCGTACTGGTCGTAGCGCTCCGGCTTCGACCCGTAAAATTCCATCCACTTTCCGAGCTCTTCGGCTTGGCTCAGATCAACCCCGGAGCCCAGAAATTCAAGCACCATCTTGCGGCTGTGCCGCACCCGCTCTGAGTCGGTCTCGACAACCATGCCTTCCTCGGCGGGGCGGGCGCATGATGGCACAAGCGTTCGGCTGCCTTCGACCTCAACCACGCAGACACGGCAGACGTTCACTGGTGTGAGATTCTCAGCCCAGCACAGCGTGGGCGTGTCGATCCCCGCCGACTCACACGCCTTGTGGATCGATGTTCCCTCGGCAACCTCAACGGCATCGCCATTGATGGTCAGAGCGACATTTCGGACCGACACCGCGGTCTCCGTGATCGTCATGATGCAACCCCCGGGACAAGGCCCATTTTGATCGCTGAATTGATGGCGGAAGCGGCGGTATGGCCGAGCCCGCAGATGGACGCGTCGACCATCACCTGTGAGATGTCCTCGACAAGCGCCCGACGTTCAGCGGTGAGTGCTCCGGTGCGCTGAAGCTGCACCATCGTCTCGTTCTGACGGACTGTGCCGACCCGACAGGGCACGCACTGACCACAGGACTCGTTGCGGAAGAATTCCGAGATTCGGACCAACACATCGACCATGTCGATCTCGCTGGTGAACGCCATGACAACACCAGAGCCGAGGGTGGTCTCCCGATCGCGAGTGTCTTCAAGTGTCAGCGCCATGTCGAGAGCGTCGGGGCCGACAAAGGAGCCGGCGGCGCCGCCCATCAGCACGCCTACGAGTTCTCCATTTCCGGTCAGACCGCCGGCAAGCTCAATGACCTGTCCGAGGGTGGCGCCGAACTCAATCTCGTACACCCCGGGCTTGGCGACTCTCCCGCTGAGGCAAAGCAGCTTGGTGCCGGGCGAGCGTTCGGTGCCGCGGCTGCGGTATTGCTCAGCACCGATCAACATGATGTCGAGTGCGTTGAGCAGGGTTTCGGGATTATTGATCGCCGTGGGTTCCTGGAAAAGGCCGTGGGTCGTTGGGAATGGCGGCTTGCTACGAGGTTCACCGCGGAAGCCTTCAAGAGAGGCAAAGAGCGCCGTCTCTTCGCCACAGATATACGCGCCGGCACCGCGCCGTAGTTCGATATCGAACGTGTGACCAGATCCGGCCGCATTGTCGCCAAGTAGTCCGGCTTCACGGCACTGGGAGATGGCGTTCTCAAGTCGAGCAGTTGCCAATGGGTATTCGCCGCGGATGTAGATCCAACCGTTTTCGGCTCCGGTTGCGAAGCCGGCAACGGTGAGGGCTTCGACCAGAGCGAACGGATCGTTCTCCATGACGAACCGGTCCTTGAACGTGCCGGGCTCGGACTCGTCGCAGTTGGCCACCACGTGCTTGGGGCGACCCTGTTCCGCGGCAACGGCACGCCACTTGATGCCAGTGGGGAACGCAGCACCACCGCGTCCGGAGAGACCGGAATCAGCAACTGCAGTGCAAACCGCTTCGGCACCCAGAGCGACCGCAGCCGCCATTGCGTCGAAGCCACCATGCTCGCGGTAGGAATCGAGCGATGTTGGATCAACGACGCCGACGCGCTTCAACAGCCGCAGCGAAGGATCGCCCTGCTGATGAAACTCGAACGGCTCGGCATCAGCAGGCACGGAATCTGGGCCCCCGACACCCTGCACGAAGAGGGCCGGAGCCTTCTCGCACTGGCCGAGACACGGTGACTCGTGAACATTCACGCCGGAGGCCTTGAGTTCGGCGATCTTCTCGGCGCTGGCCGCGATCTGGCATGCGGCATCGACACACACGTGGGTGACATCGCCGGCATGCTCTGGCTCATCCACACGGAACATGTCGTAGAAGGTCGCCACGCCATACGCCTCGGCAGGCGGCACCTGCAGGGTCTCGCAGACATAGTTGAGGCCGCCGGGGCTGATCCAGCCCTTGGCGTTCTGCAAGGCATGCAAGGCAGGTAGCAGCAAGTGACGATGTCCGTGACGCTTCGCCATGCCGGCGCGGATCAACCGCTCGGACTCTTGCAGCACAACGAACCGGCCACCCATGGCCTCATCGACTGCAGCGATCTCGACCGCGTCAGCCGTGTCTTCGGAGATGTACAGATCAGCCATCGGGAGTTCAGCCTCGGCTCGCCGTACCGGCGAGTTTTTCTACTCGGATGGACGCGGCCTTGAACTCGGCCGTGCCGGACTCGCGGTCCCACTCATCGTTGGTAATCGTGTTGATATCGACCAGATCAGGGAAGTGGAACGTTGTGAACGTGAGTCCGGCCGGGATGTCGGGCTGAACCCGAACATCCATCTCCACCGAACCTCGCGGCGAAGTGACCAGCACCCGCTCACCATCTTCGATACTGAGCTCGGCGGCATCCGCCGGGCTGATGTCGAGATTGTCTCCGTAGCGAATCGGATTGTCGAAGCCGCCAGACTGGACGCCGGTGTTGTAGGAGTCGAGTGCTCGACCAGTAGTCAAACGCAGAGGGAACTCGGCGGTGAGTTGTTCCTTTGGCCCTTCGTGTTCAGTGACCGAGAATGGCGACGGATCGCGACCGCCAAGGTCGTCTTCCCACAGCCAGCCATGCAGGAATGGACTACCGGGATGATCGATCGACGGACAAGGCCACTGCAGACCG
>Ga0233427_10000774_pt1 | contig 38201 bp, 41 predicted proteins | sample SI_118_April2016_5_FD_179885 | JGI IMG/M metagenome (GOLD analysis project Ga0233427, IMG submission 179885) | Seawater microbial communities from Saanich Inlet, British Columbia, Canada - SI_118_April2016_100_MG | ecosystem: Environmental > Aquatic > Marine > Inlet | place: Canada: British...
GGCCCCTACCCTATTCAAAGACCTATCAATGTATAGGCGAGTTTCACTTAAAACAGTAGACCATATGGTAGACCTTTCTTTGCCTAGACAGCGTTTAGAAAGTATGGGAGGATCTAATAACTAACTGTTAATCAGTAACTTAGGAGGGGCAGGTCAGAGGTTCGAATCCTCTCCGGGGCACCATTTTAAGTTTCTGTTTATCAAAGACAACCTCACCCATCCGACATTAGCAGCAAAGCAGACATTGTTATTCTGTCGCCACCTTGTCACATCTGGCGATGAATTAAATCGTTGCATTCGCTCGATACGTTATTTTAAGGTCCCGTGCTATACTGCGCGTCATTCCTAATTAAACGGTACACAAGACCTTAATGAGCAAGCTTATTTCCGACGATAACGGCACCTCAGCACAACCTCTGGCAGACTCAGCAACAGTTGGCAGCACTGACAAGACCTCTAGCAGTGAAACAGGCCACGCAAGCAAAAAAAGCAACGCAACGCAAAGTTGGCAATTGTCAGACTTTCCCGTGCCGGCAGTTGAGGGGCGAACGCGCTTCCATGACCTCGATTTATCACTGCCGTTAATGCATGCCATTGCTGACCTTGGTTTTGAATATTGCTCACCGATTCAGGCTGAATCATTACCCCACACCTTGCAACGCCTTGATATGGTAGGTAAAGCCCAAACCGGCACTGGTAAAACAGCGGCCTTTTTGGTCACTATTATTGAAGATTTGTTACAAAACCCTATTGAAGAAAAGCGTTATGCCGGCGAATCCCGTGCCTTAATTATCGCACCCACTCGTGAACTGGCCATCCAAATTGCTGACGATGCCAAAGCACTGTGTAAATACACCGATCTTAAGGTGCACACATTGGTGGGTGGCATGGACTATGCCAAACAGCAAACTCGTTTACATAACGAACTTAATGATATTTTAGTCGCCACACCGGGGCGCTTACTCGACTTCTGCGGCAATGAAGATGTGCATTTAGACATGGTCGAAATCATGGTAATTGATGAAGCAGACCGTATGCTCGACATGGGCTTTATTCCTCAAGTACGCCGCATCATTAACCAAACACCTAAAAAAGCCTATCGCCAGACCCTGCTGTTCAGCGCCACCTTTACGCCTCAGGTAATGACGCTGATGGAACAGTGGACCCAAGATCCAATAACCATTGAAATCCAGCCAGAAAGCACCGCCACCGATACCGTTGAGCAGCTCATCTACCTAACCGAAGCGCAGGATAAATACGCCCTACTGTATAACATCCTTAAACAGCCAGAGATGGACAGCGCCATCGTCTTTGCTAACCGCCGCGATCAGTGCCGCCACCTACAGGAAAGCCTTAAAGCACACGGTTTCAAAGTCGGTATTCTGTCCGGAGAAGTGGCACAAAACAAACGCGTCACCACCTTAGCTGCCTTTAAATCTGGTGCGATCAATGTATTAGTTGCCACCGACGTCGCGGGACGTGGCATTCATATTGATGGTATCAGCCATGTGGTTAACTTCACGCTGCCCGAAGAGCCCGAAGACTATATACACCGTATTGGTCGCACCGGACGCGCCGGCAAGACAGGTACCTCGATCAGTTTTGCCTGTGAAGATGATTCCTTTAACCTGATACCCATTCAGGAACTGCTCGGCAACACCGTGCCCTGCCTGCAACCACCAGAAGATCTACTACAAAATGCACCGGCAATGACTAAAAAATCATTTTCTCGCCCCGCCGCTGGAGGCAAGCGTCCCCACCAGGGACAGCGCCGTTAAGCATCCATCATGCAAACCGGGCTTTGCAGTTAGCCCGGTAAAACCATTTCAAAACGAATAGCGCGGCAATCTAAGGTTCTAGTTTTTAATACCCCATTTAACGCGATCATTGCTTTTCCCACCTTCGTAGCATTGTTAGAATTGCGATTCATTTCTGCGGCCGGATTTTCCTTCACTTGTCAAAACTCAACAAACAGCAACAGCAAGCCGTTATCAGCAATGACAAACCACTGCTTGTTTTAGCCGGAGCAGGTAGCGGTAAAACCACCGTTATTACCCATAAAATTGCCCATTTAATTAATAAAGTGGGCGTAGAACCGCGCCACATTTACGCCGTCACCTTTACCAACAAAGCTGCGCGTGAAATGAAAGTACGTATCACACGCCAACTCAAGGGCGATGATACCAAGGGTTTAAGTGTCGGCACCTTCCATAATCTGGGCCTCACGATTATTCGCAAGGAATACCGGCAACTGGAGATAAAGCCGGGCTTCTCATTATTTGATGCCCACGATGCGCTCACCCTTATCCGGGAATTATTACCCAGCGAGGGCGACCAAACACGAGAACTGGCCCAGCAGACACAGCATCAAATTTCCAACTGGAAAAATGCCATGTTGGAACCAGACATCGCATTAGAGCAGGCAAAAACCGGCACCGAATTAACCATTGCCAAAATCTACCAACTCTACAACCGTATGCTCAGAGCCTACAACGCGGTTGATTTTGACGACCTCATTCTACTGCCCACCCGTCTCTTTATGCAGCACCCTGATGTACTGGATCGTTGGCAAAATCGTATCCGTTATCTGCTAGTCGACGAGTATCAAGACACCAACGAAAGCCAATACCTGCTAGTCAAACAACTGGTGGGGGTTCGTCAGAACTTTACCGTGGTGGGTGACGATGACCAATCCATTTACGCTTGGCGCGGCGCCATTCCAGAAAATTTGGTACGCCTGCAAACCGATTTCCCGCGCCTTGACGTGGTAAAACTGGAGCAAAATTACCGTTCCTGTGCCTGCATTCTCAAAGCCGCCAACCAGCTGATTGCCAACAATGATCACGTGTTTGAAAAAAAGCTGTGGTGTGAACTGGGCTATGGCGACCCCATTCGAGTATTACAGTGTACTGATGAAGAGGCGGAAGCCGAACGCATCGCCACAGAAATTGTCAGCCAACGCTTACAAAAACGCAGTAAATTTGAAGATTTTGCCGTGCTATATCGCGGCAATTATCAGTCTCGAATGCTGGAAATTAAATTGCAGCAGTTTCAGGTGCCTTACCACATCAGCGGCGGCACCTCTTTTTTTGAAAAGGCTGAAGTCAAAGATATGCTGGCCTATCTGCGCCTCATTGCAAACCCAGAGGATGACACTGCGTTTCTACGTATTATTAACGTGCCGCGCCGCCAAATTGGCTCCTCCACGCTAGAAGCACTAGGGCAATATGCCACGGAACGAGGTATCAGCCTCTACAGCGCCAGTGAAGAGCTCGGTTTGGAACAGCACCTCAAACCACAGCACCTTGATAAACTGCGTCGTTTCCGACACTGGCTTGATTCCGTTGTAAAACGTTGGCATCAACAGGATCCAGATACCACCATCAAAGAAATGATCGACGAGTTAGATTATGACAGTTGGTTAGAGCAAAACAGCAGCAGCCGTGGTGTTGCCGATCGCCGTTTGGCTAACGTGTGGTTTCTTATGGACAACATCAAACGCAGCCTACCCGAAGACAGCCAACAAGACCCGGTGGCCGATCTCGCCGATGCGCTATCCAAATTAATGCTCAGGGATATGCTGGAACGCCAACAGGATGAGGCCGATACCAATCAAGTACAGCTAATGACCATGCATGCGGCCAAAGGACTGGAGTTTCCACATGTCTTTATCATGGGGCTGGAGGAGGAAATCCTGCCGCACCGCAATAGTATTGAAAGCGATAATATCGAAGAGGAACGGCGACTTTTTTATGTCGGCATTACCCGCGCTCAAAAAACCTTATCGCTAACCCTCGCAAAAAAACGCAAGCAGTTCGGCGAAGTCTTTGACACCACCGCCAGTCGTTTTCTTGCCGAACTACCTGAGGATGACCTTGAATGGCAGGGCAGCGATGAAACCAACCCAGAGGGCAAACGCTCACGAGGCAATAATGCGATATCCGGCCTGCGCAATTTGATGGATATGATTTAAAGAGTCCTTTGAAAGAGGTCTTTGTACGAAGCAGGCGGCGCAAGAGAAATGGCACTGGGCATAAATAAGGGAACTACCACGCACTGCGCGCCTCTAACGCAAGCAACTCACCACAGGAAACGCCACCAAATGCCAATGACACGCCACATCATCGCCCTGCTCACATTTTTTTTATTCATCTCGCCGAGCTACGCAGCAGATAATACCAAGCATCAACGTCATATCGAAGTCAGTGGCCACGGACAAATTTACGCAGCACCGGATATTGCCCGCCTCACCCTGACCTTCTCGCAACGTGATATACAAACCACCGTGGCCAAAAATGCCATCGACAGTCAAGTCAACCAACTGCTGACATTAGCAAGAAAGTTGGCCATTCAAAAACAGGATGTTCAAGCCGCACAGTTTACTATTTATCCTCAATACGACCGTAAAAACAAACACCAGTTAAACGGCTACAATGTCAGTCGTGAGGTGCACATCACGCTACGAGATCTATCAAACTATCCGCTATTACTCGAAGGTAGTGTTGCCCTTGGCGCCAGCCATATCAAGCAACCACAGTTTGATTTTAGCAACCGCAAAACATTGGAAAACAAAGCCCTACAGGCCGCCTTCAAGGATGCCCAACAACAGGCTCATTTACTCGCCAAAGTGGCTGGCGATAAACTCGGTAAAACACTGTGGATTCACGCCTCCGGCGGCCACGCGCCTATGCGGATGGGGATGTTGGCAGAAAGCTTCGCCGACACGAACTACCCAACCGGTGAAATTGCGCTAACGCGTCAAATTCAAGTACGCTTTGCCCTACAGGACTAACCCCTGCCACCCACAAAACTAATTCTTTTCAAGAGCGGCCGCCATGACAACCGATGACAGTTTACGCGCAACCCCCGCAGACTCAACAGCAGCAGCTGTAACAGCAACTACACCATCCAAATCATTGCTGCGCTGGCTGACAATGTTTATCTCGTTAATGGCCCTATTAACCTGCGGCTACCTGCTGTTCAATCTCTACAATGACAGTCCTGAGACACCACTGGTCGCTACTGAACAGCAGCCTCCTGCCATTAACGAGCCGTCGCTAATCGGCAACGCTAACAAAGCACCCTCTACAGTAGCAACTACAGCGCCAGCAATTAACCAACCCGCCTTACCTGATCTCAATACCAGCGATGCCGAAATTAAAAACGCCGCACGCCAACTAAACTCGGCATTAGCATGGGTAAAATGGATCACCACCGAGCAAGCCATCCGTAAATTTGTCATTATTATCGACAACCTAACCACAGGGAAAATTACCCAGAAATACCTGCCCATTCCCAAACCCACAGCGCCCTTTCCAAAGACAAAAAATGACCCAAAGACAACAAGTGACATACAAGGCTATCTGGATAACCGCAGTTTCGAACGTTATACCCCCTACGTAAACACCTTTGGGCAGATCAATAACACTATGACCGCAGCACTTTACCAGCGCTACTCGCCATTAATGGAGCAGGCCTTCGCAGAACTGGGTTATAGCGACAGAAACTTCCATGACACACTGATGCAAGCCTTCGATGTGCTGCTATCGGCCCCCATTGTGGAAAGTAACATTGCACTGATTCGCCCATCGGTACTGTATCAATTTGCCGATCCTAACCTCGAAAAAGCACTACCCGTACACAAGCAACTGCTTCGCATGGGACCAGAAAATACCCGCAGGTTACAGGCAAAAATTCGCCAATTACAGACGCTACTGAAAACTAAAGCAAGCAACCCATAACCAAAGAACTTACCCATGAAACCGTTATTATTAATTTCGCTGGCCTTATTTGGCATCTACATGCTGAGCAGTGTCACTAGCAGCAAATCGCCAGCAACAACCCTACCCCCAACAGCAGAATATGCCACCGCCACCTTTGCCGGTGGCTGCTTCTGGTGCATGGAGCCTCCTTTTGATCGACTTGAAGGGGTTATTAGCACCATCTCAGGCTACATGGGTGGCCATGTAGACCAGCCAACCTATCAGCAGGTATCTGCCGGTGGCAGCGGCCATGCCGAAGTCGTTCAAATCACTTACGACCCCAGCCTTATTGACTATACAACCTTGCTACACAATTTTTGGCGTAATATTGACCCCACCGATGCCAATGGGCAATTCTGCGACAAAGGCCGCCAGTACCGCAGCGAAATTTTTTATCACAACACCGAGCAGCGTGACCTTGCTGAGCAAAGCAAAACAGCGCTCAATAACAAACCCTTTACCGGTAAAATTACCACAGACATCACCAGCGCCGCGACTTTCTATCCAGCCGAGCAATACCACCAAAATTACTATCAGAAAAATCCCATTAGTTATAAATACTATCGTTACGCCTGCGGCCGCGATAAACGACTCGAACAACTGTGGGGGACACAAACAACCACCACAGATCATTAAAGCACCTTAAAATTCTGCTAAACTGCCGCCTCGAAACCTCATCAAAAGCAGAGTCTACAAATTAATGAGCCGTGACAAAGTATTCGCCACCCCACGCGAACAAATAGAGCAGTTTAAATTCGATGACCGTGTAGCCTCCGTCTTTGGCGACATGATCAGCCGTTCAGTGCCTGGTTACGGCATGATGCTAGATATGATTGGTGTCATCACTCGCGAAACAGTACAGCCTGGCACTCACTGCTATGATTTAGGTTGCTCACTGGGCGCAGGCGTACTCAGCATGCGCCACAACCTCCCCGACGACAGCTGCCGCCTCATTGGCATCGATAACTCCGCCGCCATGGTATCGCGTTGCCAACAACTCATCGCACAGGATGATGCCAGCGCACCGGTGGACATTCGTTGTGAAGATATTATGGATACCCCAATCGAAAATGCCTCGCTGGTGGTAATGAACCTAACGCTGCAATTCATTGATCCACTGCAGCGCGAGCCATTATTGAAAAAAATATACAACGGCCTTAATCCCGGTGGCATTTTAGTGTTATCCGAAAAAACCAACCTAGCCAATGAGCACGAACAGGACACCCTGACGGATTTCTACTACGGTTTTAAACGCCAACAGGGCTACAGCGAGATGGAAATTGCCCAAAAACGCGACGCCCTCGAACACGTGCTCATCCCTGACACGCTTGGCACTCATCGCACCCGCTTACACCAAGCCGGTTTCAGCCACGTCACACCATGGTTTCAATGCTTTAACTTTATGTCACTGCTGGCCCATAAATAAAGATGATTAACTTCGACGATTTTTTTGCCCGTATTCACGACACCGAACTCGATCTATTCCGCGAGCAATTAAAAACGGCTATCGCAGCGCGTTTGTACGGCCGACAACACGGCGATCTTGACCATTGGGAACAGGTCGTTAACGCACTGCCCGACATCACACCCGACCAAGTCCATTATGACCGCGATGCCCTCACCATCGGCTCCGCAGAGCAACTGGACCCAATACAGCGTACACAACTAATTGACGCACTAAAAATGCTGCACCCTTGGCGTAAAGGGCCCTTTGAATTGTTTGGCATTGAAATCGATACCGAATGGCGCTCAAACCTCAAATGGGATCGGGTAGAACCCCATATCCAACCACTCAAAGGTCGCCGCGTATTGGATGTCGGTTGTGGTAATTTGTATTACTGCTGGCGCATGCTGGCGCAACAACCCGAATTAATTGTCGGCATCGACCCGTCACATAAGTTTTTAATGCAGTTCCAAATATTTAAGCGCTTTGTGCCCCAAGCCCCACTCTATTACCTACCACTGCGCAGCGAAGACTTGCCCACCCGTATGGAAACCTTTGACACGGTGCTATCAATGGGTGTTTTTTATCATCGCCGTGCGCCCTTCGATCATCTGGAAGAATTAAAAAATGCGCTCCGCAAAGACGGTGAATTAGTACTGGAAACCCTGATTATTGATGGCACAGCCAATGAAGTACTGGTTCCCAAAGACCGCTATGCACAAATGCGTAACGTCTGGTTCCTACCCAGTGCCGACACACTGGTGGCATGGCTCGAACGCATTGGTTTTGTTGACGTGAAAATCATTAACATCGCGCAAACAACCATTAAGGAACAACGCAGCACCGACTGGATGCAATTCCATTCGTTACAGGAATACCTTGATCCCAACGACCACAACCTCACTATCGAAGGCTACCCAGCACCCAAACGGGTGGTGATTTTAGCGCGCAAACCGTGAGTTTCTGTGGAAGAAAACTAGCTTCTACCCCCTTTAGGACCCATGCATCAAATGATGCTAAACCCTAATGTTCAGTATAAGGCGAGGAATGATCAAAACCACTTCCCTCTCAACACGTTGCTTTCACTTAACCGGAACTTAACGCTTCATTCCTCGTCTTAACGGCTACTTATTTTATCCACGCGAGGTTTTTATGCAGCGCAGAAAATTTCTTTGTCTTAGCGCCTTATTTGTCGGTCTAGGGCCACTATCCTTTGGTCTACAAGCCCATCACGGTCAAATAACGCCCATCACTTATTCTCGCGCAGAATGGCGTCAACGGCTGTCTGCCGCACAGTTCAATATTCTCCGCGATGAAGGCACAGAACCCGCTTTCAGCAGCATCCTAAACAAAGAAAAGCGCGCCGGAGTATACCAATGTGCGGGTTGCGACTTGCCCCTTTTTTATTCCAACAACAAATATAATAGCGGCACCGGCTGGCCCAGTTTCCATACTGCGATTAACGACCATATTGAAACAAAACCCGATGAAGGTTTGTTTTACACCCGGACTGAGTACCACTGCGCACGCTGTGGTGGCCACCAAGGGCATGTTTTTGAAGACGGTCCAGAACCCACTGGTCTACGCTGGTGCAATAACGGTTTAGCGTTAAACTTTGCCGTCGACAAACCATCCTAAAGACACTGCCTCTTTGCTATGATAGCGGCGTTAATTTTTCCCTTCGGAACGCTCGCCAATGTTAACTAAACCTAAAGTGCTATTGTCTTGAAGTAGCGGCAAAGACTCTGCATGGGCCCTACACACGCTACGGCAAACCAATGAATTCGATGTCGTCGGCCTACTCACCACCGAACGTGACGGCTTCGTGTTTACCGACTTACAATTGCATAAACAGTAAATCTCTTGGATTTTGGAAACCCTAAACAAATATGAAAATCGTCTCATTATTGCCCAGCGCCACAGAAATTATTTGCTCACTCGGATTAGCCGATCAATTAGTCGGCGTAACCCACGAATGTGATTACCCTGCCGCTGTTATAGGGCTACCTCAGGTGACCCGCTCCATTATCCCCAAAGACAGCAGCAGTGGTGAAATTGATGCGTTAGTGCGCGAGCACCTACAAACTGAAAATGCACTCTATTCACTTAATATGGAGATACTTGAACAGCTTCAGCCAGATATTATCGTCACTCAGGCGCTATGCGATGTGTGCGCTGTCGCCGAAAGGGATGTGCTGTGTGCGGCCAGCGAATTATCCAGCAAACCCGTGGTGATCAATCTCGAACCGATGACCCTGCAAGACGTTCTGGATACCCTACTGTTGGTGGGTAAAAAAACCGGCCGAGATGTTGAAGCAAAGCAATTGTTAACCGATTTAACGTCACGAATAAGCGCCGTAGAACAACGCACAGCAAGCCATATTACCGACGCCGAACGTCCCAAGGTCGCCTTCCTAGAGTGGATAGATCCGCCCTTTAATGCAGGACACTGGTCACCCCATCTAATTGAACTAGCGGGCGGTATTGATTGTATTGGCAACAAGCACCAGCCTTCAAAAACGACTGCGTGGGAAAAGATAATAGCCAGTCAACCAGAGGTGCTTTTTATCGCCCTGTGCGGATTTGATGTGGCGCGTACGCTACAGGACATCGACATACTTAAAGGCTATACCGGCTGGCAGGATTTACCCTGCGTAAAAAATAATCGCGTCTACGTTACCAACGGGAATTTCTATTTCAACCGCCCTGGGCCACGCTTGGTGGATAGCCTAGAAATTATTGCCAACTGCCTGCATCCCCATATCCATGCTCTACCCAACGGTTTACCTGCGGCTATTTGTATTGATTGTTAGCGCCATGCGCTTTAAAGCTGGTGGCCGTGGTTGCGCAGCCACAACTTAGCATCTTTATAATCCGGCACTAAGGATTCAACGCGCTGCCAAAAAGCGGCGCTGTGGTTCATGATTTCGGTATGCGCCAATTCATGCAAAATCACGTAATCACTGACTTCAATCGGCGCTTTAAGTAGCTTCCAATTCAGGGAAATATTGCCGCGTGAACTACACGAACCCCACCGCGTTTTTTGCTCACGGATAAACAAGCGATTAAATTGAAAACCCTGCTGTTCCGCTAATTGGGTAATACGGCATGATAAGTACTGTTTGGCAAAGTCACGATACCAGCGTTGCCGCTGTTCGCTCTGGCGCAGGTCCTTGGCAAAATAAACAGCCTTAGTCTCATGATCAACCCGCGCAAGGGACTTCTGACAGGGGTCTAAATAAACACGAAAGCCTTGCCCAAATAGCAAAATTTCATCACTGCGCAATTCAATTAATTTGACTTCACGCGACAGGATTTTGCGCCGCTTTTCATCAATCCAGTGCTGCTTACTTGCATACATTGCCATCACATCGCTAACGTCATAACGACGCGGCACCACAAACTGCACCTCACCGCTGGCCTGCACCTGTATACGTGCCCACTTTACTTGGCGAACACAGACATTGATGTAGTCAGGCAGGTGCTGTTGCCAGTGATTTATCGCGGACATAGCTTTTTAAACAACGGATCAACGGGCATTTTTACGACGTTTTTTATGCCGAAAAAGACCCAATAACGCCCCATTAATGGCAACACAGACCACATAGCCAGTGAGCATAACGGCTTGCGACACATCGATACCAAACACCATCTGTAGCTGCATCAACACCACCAGCCAGATCAAGCTCCACGGACAACCTAAAATAACAGCGGGTAATACCACGCCAAAACTAATTGATGCATCACATTCAACACAGAACTGAAAAGCCAATAAATAACTCCAAAGTCCAAAGGGAATAGCCACTATCGCGGCACCCAGTAATGCCGCTTGTAAGTTAGTTCGGTTATTTTTCATATCATTTTCATCCTCACACTAGGGCCTCAATAAATTGCTGCAACAACGGCCTTAACCGTACGCATTTACCCTCATCCAACTCAGCAACTCCATCGCTGCGCATATAAATACTCTGATTAATTTCCAGCTGAATGGCGTGAACATTATTCGCCGGTTGACCGTAATTGCGGGTAATAAAACCACCTTTGAAACGTGCATTTTCAACCACGCTGTAGTCATCCTGAGCCTGCGCAATATCGGTGACACGTTGCAATATATCCGCGCTACAGGCCGCACCACCTGCCGTGCCAAAATTCAAGTCAGGCAATACGCCTTCAAACAACTGCGGCACTACGCCACGAATCGAATGGGCATCCCACAGGATCGCATAACCGTGCAGTGCTTTAACACGTGCCAGCTCACTGGCAATATGATCGTGGTAGGGCTGCCAATAGGCGGCGATACGGCGCTGCACCTCTTGTGCATCGGGTTCACAGCCATCCCTGTAAATATCTTTGTTATCAAAGGTCGCCACCGGACAGACACTGGTTTCATATTGCCCCGGGTACAGAGAACCACCCTGCGAAGAACGGTTTAAATCCACCACATAACGTGAATAGTCGGGCACAAAAAAAGACACATCCAACGCAGGTAAAAATTTGTAGAGCTGATTAACAAACCAGTCCGTATCAGGCACCTGCTGCCCCAATAAATTCAGCTGGCCGTTAATTTCAGACGGCAATAGCATGCCGTCGTGGGGAAAACTCATCACCACAGGACTATTTCCCTGCTGGTAAGAAAAACCGTTTTTTTTGATCACCTACTAATCCTTTCAAATAGAGACCTCAGCATAACGTCACGAGCGAAGCCAAGACTAGACAAAAATACCCCAGTGGGCACAAGCAGGCACAAAAGCGGAGTTTACTGTTGTAAATGAGCATTTTAAGCCTGTTTTTAACAACGTATTGGTGAGCGCAGTAGTTATGCTGAGGTCTCAAATAGCCAATAGTTCGAAATATCGCACTCATCGAGTGCTAACATGCAATAGCGTTTCTTAAATAATACCCTGACGCTTAATACCGCGCACCGCCAGCCACGACACCAATAATTCGGAGCTAAAGGAAATAATCATCACCAATGGTGCAGTCCAGTGATTTAACCAGCCATATTCCAAAAACAACCAGGCACAGGCAATAATAAGCCCCACGCGTGTGGCACTACCCACCGCCATAGAGTTAGTTCGTTTATAAAACAACAACAGACTGTGATAATAATTTCGCATTGCCATAATAATCGGCATAGCCAACATCACCATGACCGCTTGGGTGGCAATGTCAAAAAGTCGCCCGTGCAAACCCAGCATATGTTCAAACACAACACGATCCAAGGGCGTAAAAATACACGCGACCATAATAAGCATCAAACCAACCGTAACAAAGGCAATAAAACGGCGTTTTTTATCAAGGTTGTTCAAACCCAGTCCGGGAAAGAAGCTTCTAAATTGATTAATAGCCAACTGTATCATCATAAAAAAATCGAATGCCACGCGTAATGCCGCAATCGTTACAATGGCATCGGGCGTACGACTGATAAAAGCGTATAACAGCGGTCGACTAATACCAAAACTCAGGCCTGATAAACTCACCGGCCAGAAAAACGTTATCAGCGTTCGATAGCTGACTTCTTCAAAATCTGCACTCTCTTCGCCTTGATACAACAAGTAACACATCAACAGCACCATCACCGTGGCACATAAAGAAGAGCCTACCAGCGCAGCTACCATGCTTTGCTGCGCCGTCCAACCACTATTGAACCCTATCAACGCAGCCACAACACCCACCACGGCACCAATAAAAGCACTCGCCGATACCCACTTGGTGCGTTTAATTTGGATCAGTAAACCAACAAAAAATTGATAACAGCTACGAATGATAATCAAGGGGCTCAGGTACAGCAGATAACTGGCCACATAGTCCAACATGTCGCCTTTAATCTGAAATACAATACTTAAAAACTGATGCCCTGCCGCCGTGCCTGCTAACCACAAAATAGGCAGACTAAACAACACACCCATAGCAACACAGAAAAACAGCACTCGCCGCCGCGTTTGCGACGAACGCGCATAAACCATCACCATCTGTGGCATAAATATCGTTGCAACTTCTAAAAAAAACACCGTGCTCAAGGCATAAGCCATCACTGCCAGCTCGTATTCGGCGTTAGGATAGCGCGCAAGAATACCGTTGAAAACCTGCATGCCCAGCACCATCAGGCAGGTGGTTAACGCTAGCGGCCAATAAAAACTCCAATAATGTCGGTACAAAAAAACCTCAAGGTAGAGTGAGACAAGACCTCAGCGTAAACGCCTGACGGTCAATACTTCAAATGGTAAAGCCTTTCCAAACAGCGGCTACCACGCGCGTCGGCGACTCGCTCAGAAAGGATTTTTAACTCGCCGTGGCTATCAAATAAAGTCGTCATTTCAGCCCAAGCGACATTAAAAGGTGGGCCTGATAATGCCGATTCATCGTATTCCATACCCACTAACAACATCTGACAACCCTGCGGCAATAATCTTTTAAGATGCTGGGCATAACGCTGACGCATTTCTTTAGGCAACGCAATTAAAGCGGCACGGTCAAAAACAGCCGTTACCTCTTTTAAATCAGTGACGTTAAGGTCAAAAAAGTCACCACACCAGATACTCACGCCATTGGCACTGTAGCAAACAAAATCCCCTCGTACCCGAACATCTGGTTGTACATTCTGTTCAGCAAAAAAAGCTTGCGCGGCAATTTCGCTTAACTCAACACCAATGACCTGATGCCCCTGTGCAGCGAGCCAAAGCATATCCAGTGATTTGCCACACAGCGGTAGAAAAACCGTCGCCTGAGTCGGCAGCGCCAGTGTTGGCCACCATTTTTTCAGGAAACAGTTGATTTCGTTTTGATGAAAGCCAACACGACCCTTTTGCCAACGGCTATGCCAAAATTCTGCGTCCATAAAATTTCCTTAGCGAGATCCTAAATAGCTATTTATTCTCAAGGGGCTTCAAATAATTCCAACTGCTCTGGACTGCCCTCTTCTAGCAGATCCACAAAGCGTACCCCAACACCCAATAATCGCACCGGTAAGTTACCGCGTTCAAAAGCTGTCGCCATCAACTCGCAAAAAAGAGCATCCTCAGGCTGACGACTCAAACATTCCACCGTGGTGGCCTGAAAATCATTAAACTTCATTTTAACAAACTGTTTAGTAATCAAATACTGATTATCCACTAAACGTAATCGTGACCGCAGTTTTATCAACAGCTCCGGCAATTGCTTTAAACAGCTATCCAGTTCTGGCAAGTCCTGCGGATAAGTGTGCTCAACACTTAACGATTTACGTCGCTGCGAGGGCTTTACCGGTCGCTGATCAATACCACGACATAATTCATACAAACGACCGCCAAAACGCCCGAAGTGCTGCGTCAACTCAAACACTGAGAACTCACGTAACTCACCACAGGTTTGAGCGCCAAAACGGTACAATTTTTCGGCCGTTACCTTGCCCACACCAAAGATCTTTTTAACCGGCAACGCCGCAACAAAGGCATCAATATCAGCAGGTAAAATAAGGGTTTCACCATCCGGCTTGTTCCAGTCACTGCCCACCTTTGCCAAAAACTTATTCGGCGCCACGCCGGTCGATACCGTGATACCCAGTTCGTCCTTAACGCGCTGACGAATTTGACGAGCCATCAAGGTCGCACTGCCACGACACTTATCACTATCGCTGACATCCAAGTACGCCTCATCCAGTGATAGAGGCTCCACCAAATCAGTGTAATCGAAGAATATCTCCCGCATTTTACGTGACACTTCACGATATTTATCGAAATTTGGCGGCAGGATAATCAATCCTGAACACTGACGCCGCGCATGGGCTGAAGACATCGCCGAATGAATACCCTGCTCACGTGCTGGGTAATTACAGGTCGCTATGACCCCTCGCTTGCTCGGCGCGCCCCCAATCGCCACGGGCAAGCCACGCAGGGACGGATCATCACGCATTTCTACCGCTGCATAAAAGCAATCACAGTCGCAATGGATAATTTTTCGCTGAAAATCCAACATCATTTTTTACAGGTAACGCGGGGCATTCAACATATGTAATTCGCCACTAGCAAACAAGGTACCACGGCAATATTTTTGTATCAGTGAAAACTTTAATGCCCATTTGAAAATAAAATTTCGGCTCGAGCAAAGATCTCACAACATATTTAATGGTTGTGAAATTCTATGCGCGGTTCATACTAAAAATATGCGCAATAAAATTCTGGCGTTGTTGAGGCTTCTTTAAGTTTCAATAGGTTAGATGCAATCAAGGATTGAGTTTACGCACAGGCAAGGGAGGGATCACGCATGCTCACTTTGTCCGAAAAGGATTCTGGAGTCACTTCTGAAAATCCTTTCAAATCAACAAGCTAAAAGAAATTCGCCGGACATTAAAATCGGTGGGATGAGGATGCGTAGTATATAAATGTTAGGGGGTTCAAGAATGTTATGATTAAAATATCATTACCTAGCTTAAAATCGGCTCTCTTATTTTTAGCCGTCGCATCATTAGTCCTCTTAACGATTCAGCTAGAAGCATGGCCTTTACTCGTATTCACTTTATATGCATCTACCGCCGCCTATGTGTATACATTTTTTATAGGTAATTTTGGGCGGGGTGAGCAGGTTTATTATTACACCGCTTTAATGCTGATATGCATAGTATCCTATGCTGCTATTTACAGCACCGTCGGAATTATTGATTCGGCAACAAATGAGGTGATTTCTGACTTCACCGACCTTTGCTACTTTAGTGTCGTAACTTGGACTACGCTAGGGTACGGCGATTTTCGACCTACACCTGAGGCGCGTATTTATGCAGCATCCCAAGCAGTTCTTGGATATGCCTATATCGGTATTTTTATCGCAAAGTTATTTTACTGGTTAAGTAAAGCATCACCAACAATCCCTAACAAATAAAACAAGAAGGACGAATTTCCGGGGACAGTTTACTTAATTCTAACTAAAGATAGGCAGTTCGGGAACAGTGTAGAAACTCCCCCAGGCGTTGAAGTTCTGCCGCCCATCAACAACCAAAGCACTGTCATATCGAGCGTAAGCGAGATATCTTAACGTACAAGTCTTCTCCTTCTGGTCGAAATGAGAAACCAATTAAATAGTTCAGAGGCAGTGTCAACTACCCCTAGCCCAAAATCCCTACAATTAGCTCAACTATTCGGAGTTTTTACAATGACCCTGAACTAGAAGCTGAACTACTGTGTCATCGCAGAAATCGCCGAGATTCAGGATGCAAATAATATTAACCGCGGGCCGTTAAAATAGGGTAGAATATGCCCCCAATTTTGAACACCTCTACCGACCCTGTCATGCGCAGCGTGGTAGTACCCAACAGGTCCACACATGTCCGAAGAAACGATCACTACCCCTACCACCACCTTCACCGATTTAGGCCTATCCAAACCGGTGCTGGACGCACTTAAAAAGGTAGGGTATGAGACGCCTTCCCCTATTCAGGCTGCCGCGATACCTGTACTAATGACCGGCTGCGATATCATTGGACAGGCGCAAACAGGCACCGGTAAAACTGCCGCCTTTGCGTTACCTATCCTGTCGCAAATTGATGCCAAATTGAATCAGCCGCAAGTGCTAGTACTGGCACCAACACGCGAACTGGCTATTCAGGTTGCCGAAGCGTTTCAGACCTACGCCTCATGCTTAAAAAACTTCCACGTCCTGCCTGTCTACGGCGGCCAAGATATTGTTAACCAGCTCAAACAGCTCCGACGTGGCCCGCAGGTTGTGGTTGGAACACCCGGTCGTTTACTTGACCACCTGCGCCGTAAAAGCCTGAAGCTAGACCATTTGAAGGTTATGGTGCTTGATGAAGCCGACGAAATGCTACGCATGGGTTTTATTGATGACGTTGAAACCATTTTATCCCACACTAACGGCGAGCAACAAACGGCGCTATTTTCTGCCACTTTACCAGAGCCAATTCGTCGGGTATCACAGCGCTTCTTAACCAACCCAGAACACATCAAAATTGAAGCCAAAGCCACCACCGTTGATACTATTGATCAAAGCTATTTAATGGTGACAGGGCAAAATCAAAAAATGGATGCCATCACGCGTATCCTCGAAGTAGAAGACTATGATGGCATTATCATTTTTGTCCGCACCCGAGGCGCCACTACGGAACTCACCGAAAAAATAATCGCCCGCGGTCACACCTGCGCCGCCATTAACGGCGACATAAGCCAGAGCATTCGAGAACGCACTATTGGGCAATTAAAAAACGGTAAAATTGATATTCTTGTGGCTACCGACGTCGCCGCTCGCGGTTTGGACGTGCAACGTATATCCCACGTTATTAACTACGATATCCCCTACGATGCAGAAACCTATGTGCACCGTATTGGTCGCACCGGTCGCGCTGGTCGTTCAGGCAAAGCTATTTTGTTTGTCGCTAACCGCGAACGCCGTATGCTGCAAACGATTGAAAGAACCACTCGCAAACCAATTGATCGCATGACCTTCCCTAGTTCGGTTGAAATTGCTACACAGCGTAAAGAGCGTTTCAAAGAAACTCTCATTGAAGCCCTCGCTGAAACGCCCAAACCCTTTTTCGAACAACTGATCACAGAGCTGACAACTGAACTGGCCTGTGACGCTGAGAAAATCGCCGCTAGCTTGGCCTATATGCTACAAAAAGAACGCCCACTAGAGGTTGCCCCAGAGCCAAAACACAAGCCGCGCCACGACAGAGACTCTCGCAAAGAGCATAGCTCACACCGAGATGCGCCTCGGCGAGGCGCCCGTTCGGATTCAAAAGACAATAGCTCCCGCAGAGATTCCAAGCATCAGGAGCCACGTGAGAGCAAGCGCCGCAGCAACCGAACAGATCCCAGCATACCGATGCAGCAATACCGCTTAGAAGTGGGCCGCGAACATCAGGTGACGCCGGGGGATATTGTTGGCGCGATCGCCAATGAAGCCGAAATTGATAGCGCCTATATCGGTGGCATTAACATACAGGACGACTACAGCACGGTCGAATTGCCTGAGGGTATGCCAAAGGAAATTTTCAATCATTTGAAAAAAGTACGGGTACGCAACCACCCTATGCACATCAGCATAGCTGACAAAGCGTCGTCAGCTGACGAACATCGCAAACCGACTAAAAATAGCGAGGCCCAAAACAAACCGCCGCGCAAACCAAAAGCTAAAAGAGACTAAGGGAAAATTAAATGTTTCAGGTAAACGAATATTTTGACGGCAAGGTAACCTCCATTGCGTTTCAAACCGAAACACTGCCGGCTACTGTTGGTGTTATGGCCATTGGCGAATACCAGTTTGGCACCAACCAGAAAGAAACCATGACCGTTGTCAACGGCGCACTGACCGTCAAATTACCCGGTAGCGACAATTGGGACACCTATTCAAGCGGCGAATATTTTGTGGTTGATGCCAACGAAACTTTTTACCTAAAAGTAGATGTTGAGACAGCCTACCTTTGCACCTACGAGTAGAACTGCGCTCAAGATGCAAATATGGATTGATGCCGACGCCTGCCCAGGCGTCATTAAAGAGATTCTATACCGCGCCTGTGAGCGTAAACAGGTCGCTTTAATCCTGGTCGCTAATCAACCATTAAAAGTACCGCCCTCGTCATTAATTCGTACGGTACAGGTACCATCAGGCTTTGACGTTGCCGATAACTATATCGTCCAGCACATGGCTACAGGCGATTTAGTCATCACCGGTGACATTCCGCTGGCCGCTGAAGTTATTGATGCACAAGGACACGCGCTCAATCCACGCGGTGATTTCTATAGCAAAGAAAATATTAAACAGCGCTTAACCATGCGTAACTTTATGGAAGAGTTAAGAAGTACCGGTCAGGTCAGCGGTGGGCCACCGCCACTTAACCACAGTGATCGCCAAATATTCGCAAATGCGCTGGACCGGTTCCTAGCCAAACAGGCTCGCTAAGAAGGCTCTAATTAAGACTTTTTACGGCTCTTTAAGCGGCTGCACCAGCACCAACGGCGCCACGACCACAGCCCATAAGTCTGCTTTGTGCGTATGCCATTGTTCCGCTTGAGCATCGGTTGCTAGCGCGAGCTGTTCAGTCTGTAACCAGCCCTCAACAGCCGCCTTATTATCCTTTGATACTTGGTAAGCCACCTCGACCAAATCTAGCTCAGCAGATACAAACACGACATTACCGGAAGCAAAATGCTTCTCCAGTTCCAACCAACCAATTTTACCCGTTTCGCGGTTCAACTTGGCTCTAATATCTTCTTCAGGAGGCTTATCCAGCCCCGCTTCTTTCTCACTCATTGTGATTTTATTACCCTATTAATTGCTAACTTTTATACATGGCATTTCAATATAAATACCATTGAGATGCTAAGGTCTCACTATGCCTAAAGCCTAAGAATAGGTAATATATAGCCTTTTGAAATCAAGGCAACCTTTAGCCTGGTCACACCTAAAAACCCCCTTCGGAGCATCTAATGAACGAACCAGCACAACCTAACACCGATTCATCAATGGATCCTAATAGCCTGTACAGAGAAGAAATGTTCACCGACCGTCGTATCGGCAGTATTCATGTGATGACGCCCGTACTGCCAACTGGAGAAGACGACCCGGCACGCAGCAAAGTATTTCTAGGGGAAACACAAATGCGCACAGCGGCAGGCGCACTGCCAATTAACTTTGAAATTGAAGCCGCTAATATTGGCGAAGCCGCTGAAAAATTTGCCGAGCTCGCACAGGACGCTGCTGAAAAAACACTCAAGCAAATTGAAGAAATGCAACGCGAACAGGCCAATAAAATCGTCATTCCTGGCGAGCAAGGCATGCAGGGTGGAAACAAACTTCATATCCCATAAATCCACTGCGCCATACAAATATCGACTAAGTCATCGTTTTTATTAGCACTTTATTATAAGATGCTATGGTTAGCACAATCTAGGTTCTTCAGAATTTGCTTCTTTGCAGTCCTGTTTTCACCCTTAAAGATTTGCGACAGATTAATTTTTAACATCATTTTATTGAGGTTTTCAGCATGGCTACAGGTACTGTTAAATGGTTTAACGAAAGCAAAGGCTTTGGTTTTATCGCACCAGAAGATGGCAGCAAAGATGTATTTGCTCACTACTCCTCTATCCAATCTGAGGGCTTCAAAACTCTACAGGAAGGACAGCAGGTTAACTTTGACACAGAAGATGGCCCTAAAGGCCCTCAGGCGACTAACATCACTGTTGCCTAAGCCAGTGTCATTACGAGACTTCAGATAACTACTGCGCTCACCAATACGTTGTTAAAAACAGGCTTAAAATGCTCATTTACACTAGTAAACTCCGCTTTTGCGCCTTTTTTTGCCTAGCCTTGGCTTCGCTCGTTACGTTATTCTGAGGTCTCATTAAAATAAAAACCCCGCTCTAAGCGGGGTTTTTATTTTCTGCAATGTTAGTGCCATACAACGACATCAAGCAAGCAACTCTTACCATTATCAAAGTTTACCGCGCTAGTCCTCATCAAAAATATGGATCGAATAACCCTTTTCCAGCGCCTCAGCAAGTCCTCGGTGAGCAGCCACAACAGCACTATCGTCCAATGCTTTTTGTGCCACCTTCTTGTGTTTTTCAATCACCACCTGATGGAACCCGGCCCGTAACAACTGTAAAGTACACAACTTTTCAGCCCCCGCCAGCTTTGGTGCATTAATATAGACAATAAAAAGCACCTGCTGACCTTCTGTAAAGCCCTGTAGCGCCGTTTTAGCAACCGCATTAACAGAAAAAATATACACTCACTAACCTCCATTAAAAAAACAATTAAACTGAGATCTTTACACGAGCCGGAGTTTTGTTTGCTAGCAAGGCAAAAATGCACAGAATAAGGGAGTTTATACTTATTGAGACCATTTTTAACGTGGCTAGAAGACAACAGAACAATCCTGCAAAGGTCTCAAACTGCCACAATCACCCGCAGCGCATCTAACTTTAATTGCGCGGTTAAGAGGTGATTTGCCAAACTTTGCGTTTCTTCACGCAACAAATCAATTTCCTGCTGGCGAATATTTGGATTAACCGCCGACAGTGCTTCAAGACGTCCTAATTCCCCCGTCTGCTGCACGGTCATCCGCTGCATTGCTTCATCAATTAACTGCTGCTGCTGCGGCTCAACACTGACTTCAGCTTGCTTAATCATTGGCACCAAATCTGACTGCACATGACGTACCAAATCCCGTGCTGTGCCCTTCGGCACGCGCTTAATGAGCTGATTCAACTTGTCATGGCTAAGTACACTGCCCAGCTGAGTGCCTTTCTGGTCGGTTAGCACACGTACTGTCGTGCAGGGCAAATAACGGCTTAACTGTAGCGTAGCCGGTGCCGCACAATGCATCACAAAAATAGCCTCCAGCAACACCGTACCCGGTTTAATCGCCCCCAGCTTGAGAGTCCCCAGCGCCGTATTACCAAATTGTTCACTGATCACCATATCCATGGCGCCAGCCACCATTGGGTGTTCCCAGCTTAAAAACTGTACATCTTCTCGAGACAGTGCAAACTCGCGTTGAAAAGTTACCGTCACCCCCCCGTCAGGCAAACTAGGGAAGTGTGCCGTGTGCATATGATCGCCTGGCTGCAACACCACGCTCAGAGAACTATGGCGCTCCTGCTCAACACCATATTGATCAAAAACACGTTCCATGTAGCGGCTTAATTCATGGCTACGCTCCTGCAATGTAATTTGCTCAATAAGCTCTGCGGCACGTTGTTGATCACAGGAGTTTAACTCCAGCAAGCGATCTCTACCCTGCTGTAAACGCTGTTCCGTGGCCAGCCGCAACGCTAGCGTATCGACGATCAAAGCCTCAACCAACGCGCTGTCGTGAGGCTGCTGCAATGCGCTAAGTAATGGTTCACTAAAGGTATCGCTAAGTAACTGACCACCCGCACAGGCAGCGCCAAAACTGTTGAGGCCTTCATCGTACCAACGTAGCAAGACAGCCTGCGCACTGCACTCATAATAGGGCACATGAATTTGTACCGTGTGACGCTGACCAATGCGGTCCAAGCGGCCAATACGCTGCTCCAAAAGGTCAGGATTAAGCGGTAAATCAAACAATACCAAATGATGAGCAAATTGGAAGTTACGGCCTTCACTACCAATCTCCGAACAAATCAAAATCTGCGCACCCTCTTCCGCGTCAGCAAAATAAGCCGCCGCTCGATCGCGAGCAACCAGATCTAATTCCTCATGGAATACCGATGTTGTGACGCCGCCATACAAACGCAAATGCGCTTCCAACGTGATGGCGGTGCTGGCATGTGCGCAAATCAATAGTACCTTTTCATCGCGGTTATTGTGCAACCAGCTCTTCAACCAATCAACGCGGCTATCATGGCTCAACCAGCTGTCATCCTCTGCTAACACCTTTTCTGGCGCCAATAAACGCTGCACAGGCAGCTCTTCAGCTAATTCTGCATAAAACTCAGGGCGCGTTAATGGGTGCGCATTAAGCTGCCGCTCTGGAAAATCGGGTACGGCACTGCGAGTATTACGAAACAACACTCGGCCGGTGCCATGCTGATCGAGCAAATCACTGACAATAGCGGCAACGGCACGCTCTCGGTCTGCTGCAACATTAGCTGTCACCGCATTTTGTAACACCTTCACCCGCGCTACACTGACGTAATTCGCTAAGGCAGCAAACAACATCTCAACGTCACTGACTACTGCTTTGTCATCGTCGTCCTTTAGCCTTAGCAACTGCTCAACCAAGGTGTTGACCGGTTGATAATTCGACTCCTCGTCACGGAAAGCCTGCAGGTCATAATAACGATCAGGATCAAGCAGCCGCAATCGAGCAAAATGGCTATCCATCCCCAATTGCTCTGGTGTTGCCGTCAGCAATAACAAGCCACTGGCAACTTTAGCCAACGCCTCGATACAGGCATATTCGGGACTAACCCTATGTTCACTCCACTGTAGGTGATGCGCCTCATCAACTAATAACAAATCCCAACCGGCGGCCTGAGCCTGAGCCTGTCGCTTGGCGTTATTGGCTAAAAAGGACAGTGAACATAACACCAACTGCGCCGATTCAAAGGGGTTTTCTTGCTGGTCATGAAGATCATCCGTCAACAGCGTCAGTTCATCGTCCCAGCCCGGCTCTATTTGCGTATCAGCCAACGCCACACAGCGGGCTTCATCAAGAATAGTAAAGTGCAAATTAAAACGCCGCAGCATTTCTACCAACCACTGGTGCAACAGACTATCGGGCACCACAATCAAAGCACGCCTAGCACGACCACTGACCAACTGCTGGTGCAAAATCAAACCCGCTTCAATAGTTTTACCCAAGCCCACCTCATCCGCTAACAGAATTCTCGGCGCATGGCGTTGACCAGCTTCATTAGCGATATAAATCTGGTGGGGCAGCAATTGCATCCGCGCACCCAACAAACCATTCACAGTCGATAACTGGTGTTCACGCAGGTGCGTTAACGTCTCGACGCGTAAATTAAAACGCTGCAGACTATCAATCTGTCCAGCAAACATACGGGCCTGCGGCGTACTAAATTGCACAAAACTATCCAGCTCCAGTTCAGGCAAATTAACCCGCTGTTCATTTTCATCGTAACCGCGGTACAACAGGCAGCCTTGGTCCTCAACCACCTCCGTCACCTTAAAACGCAAACCATCAAGACTGCACACCCAGTCATCCACATGATAGGTGACCCGTGATACCGGCGCATTATCAATGGCGTAGGTGCGCTGCTCTGCTGCAGCCGGAAAACTTAACATCACACGACGATCAGCAATTTCCAACACAATTCCCAAGCCTAAATTGGCTTCTGTATCACTGATCCAGCGTTGTCCTGCCACAAAACTTGGTTTAACCACAAATTACCTCTAAATCTTTCAGCTTAATCATTATTACCGCCAATATATTACCGTTTCAGCCCGCCGGCATGATACGGTAAACTGCCTGCCCATTACTATTAAAACAAGTGCTGCCAGAATCACTGGCCTTCACCTGCAACGGATTTTTTTATGGCCCTCTCCGCCACTATTTTTAAAGCTGAACTGAATATCGCTAATATGGATCTGCACTATTACCAGACCCATAATCTGGTGCTAGCTCAGCACCCTTCAGAAACCGATGAGCGTCTGATGGTGCGCCTATTAGCCTTTGCCTTGAATGCCAGCGATGAGTTGCGATTCACCAAGGGATTGAGCACCGACGACGAACCCGAACTATGGCAAAAAAGCCTCAGTGATGAGATCAATCTCTGGGTTGAACTAGGGCAACCCGACGAAAAACGCATTCGCAAAGCCTGCGGGCGCGCCAAACAGGTCATCATTTATTGCTATGGCGGCCGAAGCACCGATATATGGTGGCAGCAGATCAGCTCCAACCTACGCCGCTTCAATAACCTACAGGTGGTCAATCTACCCAAGGACGGGTGCGAAAACATTGCCAACATGGCCCAGCGGACGATGCAATTAAATATCAGCATGCAGGACGCAGAAGTCACTGTCAGTGATAATACCCAGAGCATCAATCTCACTCCTGAGGCGTTACTCCCCTAAAGCGACGGCACAATCACACACAGCTAAAACAACTCTTGCTATCAAGGTGCTCTGATGAGTACACTTTGGCGACTTATAATGCCCCATCAGGGGTAATGACCTCTTGGCGCTCTACAGGTAATCGTATTATGAAAAATCGTGTCTTAATTGCTCTGCTATTACTCACCGGTATTATTAGCGCAACCAGCGTGAGCGCTTTTGAAAAACCACAGGGTGAAAAGCTGATCAGTTTTACAATGGACCCTGAAATATGGGAAGTGTATAACAAAGACACGCAGCAATCTAAAACGCTAGTCTGGTATCGAACAGCCTTACGTGCAGAGGGAAAAATCTATGATGAGTCCTATGCCGTCACCATCTATAACCAAACGGAAAAAAGCCTCGACCACATGCGCAACCGCAACGACGAACCGGGTCGTCGTTACTGCGTCCAGTTTGAGTCTATCGACCTAGCGATGAAAACAAACACCGTTTACGACTCTCGATTCTGGCGTACCCATTGCCTCAGAAAAAATGCACCTGCGGCTCAGATTATTCACCGCACGTTTAAAGGCGAAAATCATATTTATCATATCCAAAAGAGCTGGACTGGTGAGGTTGATGAAGTGACCCTTAACAAATGGATTGACCGTTTAAATGACGCCTATGTTTGCGACATCAATCGTGAAGATGCCGCCTGCCCCGTTGCCCCCCTTGCCAAGAGCCAAACAAGCACTGACAACACGGTAACGTCCAGCAGTTTAGCCACTAACGAATAACTAAACCGGCGGGTCATCTCGGCTCAAGCCCCATGTGTCATCTCGACCCAAGGGAGAGATCTAAACTCCGACCCGCCATCTCGACTCGATGCCAAACATCAAGCCACCTGCCCCGCCGTATAACCCGACGCCCAGGCCCACTGAAAGTTAAAACCACCCAGATGTCCGGTGACATCAACGACTTCACCAACAAAGTACAGCCCCGGCTGAGTTTTGCATTCCATGGTTTTAGAAGAAAGTGCGTCGGTGCAAACGCCTCCTAACGTCACCTCTGCGGTGCGATAGCCCTCCGTACCGGCAGGCTTTAACTGCCAGCCATTAATGTTTTCAGCCACCGTTTGTAAAACCTTATCGGGGATTTCGGCCAGTGCCGTTTCTGCCAGTGCTGGCCACCACAGTGCTGCTAACTCTGCCACTAAGTGTTTCGGCAGGTATTGTGCCAACTGCGTACGCAGCAGCCCCTTGGGTGAGTGCTGTTTAAATTCCTTCAGCAATTGCACCGCATCCTGTGTCGGCAATAAATCCATCATCACCACCATACCTTCTTGCCAATAGCTCGATAGCTGTAACACCGCCGGGCCACTTAGCCCCCGGTGAGTAAAAAGCACAGGTTCTAAAAAGGATTTATCAGTTGTACTGATTCTCGCCTCCACCGCAAGCCCCGACAGCTTTGTTGACATTTGTTTAAAACCATCGGTAAAAGTAAAGGGCACCAGCGCAGGCTTTAATGGCAAACTTTGCAAACCAAATTGTTCGGCAAGTTGGTAGCCATAACCACTGCCTCCTAAGGTGGGAATAGAAAGACCGCCAGTAGCGACCACCAGTGATTCGGCGGCGAAGGTGCCATCGTTGCTTTGCACTTCATAATGATCACTGTGACTGATACTTAGCACCTCACAGTGAGTACGTATCTCCACCCCGGCCTGTTCACATTCAGCCAACAGCATTATGACAATAGCCTTGGCCGAATCATCACAGAACAACTGACCCTGACCTTTATCGTGATAGGCAATACCGTGTTTTTCCACCAACGCAATAAAGTCCCACTGGGTATAACGACTCAGGGCAGATTTAAAAAAATGCCGGTTAGCCGACAAAAAACGATCCGGTTCCACATAAAGATTAGTGAAATTACAGCGCCCGCCACCCGACATAAGGATTTTCTTGCCCACTTTATTGGACTTTTCAATCACCAATACCCTGCGTCCACGCTGCGCGGCAGTCATCGCGCACATCAAACCGGCCGCACCGCCACCAATAATAATTACATCGTAGGAATTCAAAATATTGTTCATCGCCTTAGCGGGCGTCCTCAATCAAGCGCTGTTTTTGCTCACGTTTGAGCTTTTTAATTTCCGCCTCGCGCTGGCAGGCACTACTGCGGGTATGACCTGTTTCTTGATAAACAACGGCAACAGGTTGACGGCCACGAAAATACTTGGCTCCCTTGCGACCCTGACAATGTTCACTGAAACGACGTTCAACATCCGTCGTGACACCGGTATAAAGGGCGCCATCATCGGCTTCAATCATATACACAAACCAATGATTGCTACCCAAGGCTGCCGCCATCAAACGTCATCACCGGAAGTCACCACATTAAATCATCAGGGATTTTATAATCGGCGTATTCATCGTCTTCGCTAGCGTTGTCATTATCAGCAATAAAAACACAGCCGGCATCACGCTCGGCAATTTTGTGCGCCACTACCGCCGGAATTAATTGGTAACTTTTCTGGAAGCTGGCAATCGCTAGCTGGCCTCGTGACAACTGCCCATGCTGCTGTTCAGTTACGTACAGCTTTTTGACTTTTTTATTATCAACAAAATTATAGGGCGTATCACCGTCGCCACGAGATATTTTGTTGTTATCAATAAGCTGCTTAATTTGCGCAACAAGAGCGCGACGCTGGGTACGCTCATTGCGCTCTTCATTCAGCTGGCGATCACGCGCCGCCTTTTCTTTTAACGCCCGTTGAGCTGTCTCTTGAGTGGTATTAACAACCGCATTTTTACTGCGCCGTTGCTGCTTATCATTCTTGCGCTTATCTTTATTCGCCTGTTTGACCTTTTTCTGATCCACCAAACCCGCGTTTAATAATTGTTCTTGTAATGACGTAGACAACCTATTTTCTCCTCAAAAGATCTTTAAGAGACGCCTTAAAATTACCCTTAGACCTCTCACCCTCAATATTAAACGAGAGCTACGCAAGGAAAAAGGGCTTCAGCCAAGCATTTAGCCACCGTTTTCGTTAGAATCCCACTCTTGCTCACATTAACAGAGATAATTATTTTGTTCACCGAACTCAATCCCGATAACCTTTTAAATGAACGCCTTTTAAAAGCACTGGATAAACTCGGCTTTAATCAGCCTACCGACGTACAGAAACAAAGCATTCCGCTCGCCATGGCAGGTAAAGATCTACTAGTCAGCGCGGAAACTGGCAGCGGTAAAACGGCTGCTTTTTTACTGCCCACACTGCACCGTTTAATGGCCTGCGACGCACCCAATACTGGCACCCGCGCATTAGTCTTAGTACCAACCCGTGAGCTGGCCCGTCAGGTTGCCAAAGACTGCCAAACACTGGCCAGTTTCAGCGCTATCAAAGTCGGATTAATTATTGGCCGTGAAGACTTTAAATACCAAAAGACCTTATTCCGTAAAAACCCCGAGGTCATCGTCGCCACCCCCGGCCGTCTGATGGAGCACCTCGATCAGGGCACCCCTGACTTTAAAGACCTGGAAGTACTGATTCTAGATGAAGCCGATCGCATGCTCGACATGGGCTTTGGCGATGATGTGCTTAAAATTGCCGCGCTAAGCAACCCGCAACGCCAGACACTGCTATTTTCTGCCACCATGCGCCAGAAAGGTCTAAAACACATGACCGATCAGGTACTGCGTGAGCCTGAACATCTGATGCTAAGCACTGTACGCGACCCCCACCAGTCAATTCGTCAACAAATCGTGCTGGCCGACGATAACAATCACAAACAAAAACTCCTGCTGTCGCTATTATCCACTGAAGACTACGACAAAGCACTGGTCTTCACCAACACCCGCGCCAAAGCGGATCTGCTGGGCACAGAATTATTTAAAAGCGAAATACGCAGCGGCGTACTACACGGCGAAATGGAACAGGAACACCGTAATCGCGTGGTAGAACGCCTGCGCACCGGTCACATCAATGTCCTTATCGCCAGCGACGTTGCCGCTCGTGGTCTGGATATCAAAGGCATTGATCTAGTCATTAACTACGACATGGCGCGCACCGGCGATGATTACACGCACCGCATTGGCCGTACTGGCCGCGCTGGTGAAGAGGGCTTGGCCATTGCCTTTATCAACCCCACTGAATGGAACCTGATGGCCAGTATCGAGCATTACCTGGGGCAGCGATTCGAACATCGTGTTATCAAAGGCCTTGAAGCCGAGTACACAGGCCCCAAAAAGCTTAAATCCTCTGGCAAAGCCGCGGGTTCCAGAAAGAAAAAAGAAGCCAAAAAAGAAGCCAAAAAAGGCGCTAGCAATAAAGCCAAGGTACGCAAACGCGACACTAAAAAAGTAGGGAAACGACGTACACCAAACCCTGCAAATGAACCACAGGATTCTGGCTTCGCACCACTGAAAAAAAAACCAGCTGACAAATCCTAATGATCGAAAAGCAACACCTCGTCAAACTTGCATCGATGAAAATGCCCTTTGGTAAATATGCAGGGCGCGTATTAATCGACCTACCCGAACGCTACCTTATCTGGTTCTCCCACAAGGGCTTTCCAGAAGGTGAGCTAGGCACGCTGTTAGCACTGTGCCTTGAAATCCAAACGCAGGGCGCGGAAGAAGTAATTCATACACTAAAAATGAAGCTAGCAAAGCGCTAAGCTGTAGTAACTGACTAGATCACCCCACATCGGCAGGCTTCAATATGACAGAAAGCGAAAAAGACAACGCCACCGCCTACAGCAGCGACTATATTCTCAACCGTGAGTATTTCAGTGAGTGCTTCGACGAGTCGACCAACACCACTATCAGCCTCAAAACATACCGTCAGGCCATACTCTTAATCATCATGACCAGCGTATTTTTTGTGCTGAAAATTGGGGGCTATGTCGCCTGGTTTTTACTCTGCCTAAGTATCCTAGAGCTGCTATCAATTCGATACAAACGAAGCTGGTGGATTGCTCGTCAAATGTTCAGCCGTTCTGCGGGCAACAAAGTTAATCTTCGGATTAATGATCAAGGCATCTTTACCGACAGTACTTATAGCAAAAAAGGTATGCTTTGGAACGACATTACTGAAATCAAGAACACCGAGAAAGGTTTTTTGATCACCCACTTTAGTGGCACGAGTTATCTTTCTAGAAGCGGCCTAGATGAGGATATTTTGGCTTTGTTAACCGCAAAGACAAACGGCCCGAAGAAGGGCCGAAATAATTAAAGGAATAATAGCAAAGGATCTCAGCATAACGTAACGAGCGAAGCCAACACAGCCTACCGAACAAGTGATTTAGACACTAAAGAGACAATTAAAAAACAACAAAAGCCGAAAGGTTGATAAATTCTATTTTGTTACTCAAAAAGCCTCTATTACTTTTATCCTTCACCAGAATCGATCAAGTTTAATCCCATTGTTTTTTTATCATCAATACCCTAAACCCCTGCCACAAAACCCGCTAAACTAAGCGCCCTTTGCAAACGCGCTTTTTAGGATTGCTATGACTCAAGGTATGACTGCTCAAGAACTGCTATCACAGCTACAAACGTCTCCCGAAACTATCGTGTTTAATGATGTCATGGACACCATTGCTAACCATTACCTATACACACCAAGTGGTTTTACTAACGGTGCTGCGGTTAATGAAGCGGGCAGCAATGAAGGCTCCTGTAAAATCTTTGCCTTTGCACTGTTGCATGCGCTTTCAGCGGCGCAAACACTGGCCTGCTTTGGCACTTATTATCGCGATGATGTACTAAAAAATCCCACCGGTACGGATCACGCTAACATCCGCAATTTTATAGTCCACGGTTGGTCTGGCATTGCCTTTGATCACCCGGCACTGACTGCCAAATAGCCGACACCTGCGACCTCTAATGGCTTTACTCGAAGACGCTCAACAACTATTACAAAACACCTATGGTTACGAGGATTTTCGTGGCCAGCAGGCGGCCATTATTGATGCTGCACTACAGGGTGAAGACTGCATGGTGCTGATGCCTACCGGCGGTGGCAAGTCGCTGTGTTATCAATTGCCTGCACTGTTGCGCGAGGGCTTGGGCATTGTTGTATCACCCTTGATCGCGTTAATGCAGGATCAGGTCAACGCACTGCAACAACTGGGCATTAACGCCGCCTTTCTAAACTCTACCCTAAGTCTGGAGGAACAGCAGCAGGTCACCCGACAACTTCGCAAGGGCACCATAGATATTCTTTATGTGGCACCCGAACGGTTGATTCAAGAACGGTCCCTGCAGTTACTCAAGCAGCTAAAAATCTCCCTAATTGCCATTGATGAAGCCCATTGCGTGTCTCAATGGGGGCACGATTTCCGCCAGGATTATCTCAACCTACATCGATTACGCGAGTATTTCCCTAACGTACCCCGTATGGCGCTAACGGCAACTGCCGATGTGCGCACGCGGCAGGAAATTATTGAGCGTTTACAGTTAGATAACCCACAGCGTTTTGTCAGTGGCTTTGACCGCCCCAATATTCGCTATTCCGTGCAGCCCAAAACCGATGCGCGCAAACAACTGATCAAGTTTATTGCGCTACACCGCGAGGAAGCGGGCATTGTTTACTGCATGTCTCGCAAAAAAGTGGAGGCTACGGCTGAATGGCTCAGTAGCCGAGGTTTAAAGGCACTCCCCTATCATGCCGGTTTATCCGCTGAATTACGGGCCTACCACCTGGAACGTTTTTTACGTGAAGACGGGGTCATTATGGTGGCCACCATCGCCTTTGGCATGGGTATCGACAAGCCCGATGTACGTTTTGTGGTGCATCTGGATTTACCAAAAAGCATGGAGGCCTATTACCAAGAGACCGGCCGTGCGGGGCGTGATGGTAAGCCTGCCGAAGCTTGGATGATCTATGGTTTACAGGATGTGGTACGCCTTAGCCAAATGATGGATCAATCGCAGGCACCGGAGCAACAAAAACGCATAGAGCGCCACAAACTCGACGCGCTATTGGGTTGGTGCGAAATCACTGAGTGCCGTCGCCATGCGCTGTTAAGTTATTTCGATGATCATCAGGAGGGTAGCTGTGGCAACTGTGATGTTTGCCTGAATCCACCGGACACGTGGGATGCGATGCTTGCTGCACAAAAGCTATTATCCTGTATTTACCGTACTGGTCAGCGTTTTGGCGCAGGACATGTACTGGATGTGCTAGTCGGGCGCACGACACCTAAGGTAAAACAGCACCAACATGAGCAGTTAAGCACCTTTGGTTTAGGTCGTGAGTTCAGTGAACAGAAGTGGCGTTCTGTGGTACGCCAGCTGATGGTACAGGGCTTTATCAAATCAGATATCGAACAGTTTGGTGCATTGCACCTAACGGACAAAAGTCGACCATTATTGCGCAGTGAAATTACCCTCTTCCTGCGTGAAGATTTACCCGAGCCCCAACTGCAAACATCGCGCCGCGCCTCGCAACGTAAAACCGGCCTGGCAGAGGATGTCAGCGCTTCGGATCGGGCCTTATGGGAAGCGTTACGAGATTGCCGCAAAGCACTATCAGAGCAACATAACGTACCGCCCTATGTGATTTTCCACGATGCAACGCTGATGGAAATGATGCAGTACCGTCCCACCAGTGTCGCCGAACTGCTGAATATTACCGGTATCGGGCAAGCCAAGCTGGACCGTTACGGAGATGAGTTTTTAGCCGTTATTTGCGCCGCTCAGCCGTAAAAGACGCGCATTAAATACCCTTTTTAAATGGCACCACACCACGCTGCCGAAGATCTCTCCTAACGTCGAGATGACAAAGCAACAATATGTCATCCCGAGCGCAAGCGAGGGATCTTATCTTGAACCTATGCAGAAAGTATTATCCGACGAACCGAGCAGGGACCAAGCAGGCCAAATCAGAGTGCTTAGCAGCAAAGATCTCTCCTAACGTCGAGATGACAAAGCAACAATATGTCATCCCGAACGTATGTGAGGGATCTTATCTTGGGCCTATGCAGTAAGTATTATCCAACGAACCGAGCAGGGGCCAAGCAGATGAAGCCAGAGTGCTTAACAGCAAAGATCTCTCCTAACGTCGAGATGACAAAGCAACAATATGTCATCCCGAACGTATGTGAGGGATCTTATCTTGGGCCTATGCAGTAAGTATTATCCAACGAACCGAGCAGGGACCAAGCAGATGAAGCCAGAGTGCTTAACAGCAAAGATCTCTCCTAACGTCGAGATAACAATGAGCAGAGTCAGAGCACTTAACTCCTGCGCTTTTTTTCATGTCCACAGCTGGCTATAACTCAGGCGCGAGAAATAAATTTACCATTACCCGTGTTGACCTTAATCACTTCGCCCGGCTCCAAATATTCAGGCACCTGCACCTCTAAACCCGTCGATAATTGCGCAGGTTTGGTGCGACCGGTGGCGGTAGAGCCTTTAATACCGGGGGCGGTATCGGTAATTGTTAGGCTCACTGCCTGCGGCAACTCAATGCCCAATAAAACATCATCAAGTAATAGACCGGTAATACCTTCAAGCCCTTCATTTAAAAAATCGAACTGCCCTTCTAAATCCTCTCGATTTAATCCGTATTGGCTATAATCTTCCGTGTTCATAAACATCAACATGTCACCATCAAGATAGGAATATTGCAGTGTGGTACGAACACAATCTGCTTCCTTAAGAAAGTCATCGCCTTTAAAGGATTCATCCAACTTTTGTTTGCTTTGCAACTGTGTAAAACGGATTTTATAAAGCGTGGAAGCGCCTCGGGAGGAAGGGCTTTTAGCCTCTACCTGCTTAACGACATACAGCGCGTCGTTAATTTCCACCACCATTCCTTTTTTTAACTCGCTGGCCTTGGGCACGTTACTTATCTCCCGAAATTATAAAAAGCGGCATTATATCAGCATTAACAGGGCAAATCGGCTAAAATGTCAGGCCTTAAAACTTTCTAAACAAGTACCTCAAGATGAAAAAATGGTGGTTAATCGGCCTGTTATTGGTCATTACGCTGGGCGTTGCTAACGTCATTTTAAACTCTACGAAGAAAAGTAACCTCACATCGGCTACCCTTCTGCCCTGGGAAATTGACATCACGGCAGAGGGTAATACGCGTGTTTTTGATATTGAGGTGGGCGCAACAACACTGCAACAATTGACTCAGCAGCTACAGTCTAAAATCACCATGGTGCCGGAAATCGCACTGTTTGAGGCACCTGATAAAGGCTACCGGTTAGAATCCTATTTAGGAAAAATACAGCTGGGCCCGTTTCAGGCACGCATTATTCTTAGCCTCGATGCCTCGCCTCAATTATTAGCACAATTTGCGGCCAACAGTACCTCCAGCCAAGCCACGCCTAGCGGCAATCGCCAATTACGTTTAAACAGCGATGATTTTGAGCGTGCCAGTGAGTTAGTCATTACCGAGTTATCTTACTCTCCGGCCGTCGATACCGAGCCTAACTTACTGGAGCAGCTATTTGGCACACCTCAGCAACGTCTTGAACTTGATACCAGCAGTAGTTATTGGCTCTACCCAGAACGTGGCTTAGCTATTTTAGTCAACAGCGAAGACAAAGAGGTGTTTCACTATGTGCCGCCACGTCATTTTGAACAGGTAGTGACTCGAATAAAGGCGCTAGAAGTTAGTCAAGCAACGCTGCCAGCAGATCAATAACAATGTTAATCATCACCCCTCACATCACCATCAGCGATGACGAATTAGAGTTCAATGCCATTCGAGCACAGGGGGCTGGCGGCCAAAACGTCAACAAAGTGTCATCGGCTATCCACCTACGCTTTGATATTCGCGCCTCTTCATTACCGGAATACTACCAACAACGCTTACTGGCATTACGTGACACACGCATCAATAAGGACGGCATAATAGTCATCAAGGCACAGCAATTCCGCACCCAGGAAAAGAACCGCACCGATGCATTGCAGCGCCTGCAAACACTAATACGCAGCGCCACGGTGGTGCAAAAAACACGGCGCGCAACCCAACCATCACGCAACGCACGTAAAAAGCGTACCGACAGTAAAACTAAGCGCGGGCACACCAAAACATTGCGCGGCAAGGTGAAGGACTTTTCTTAAGAAGCCTCTGATTAAGGACACCAGCATTGATGACTAATTCTACGACACCCTGTCCCTGCGGTAGCCAGCAAGATTTCGAGCAATGCTGCCGCCCCCTATTAATGGGTGAAAAACTCGCCACCACCGCGCAAGCACTAATGCGCTCACGTTACAGTGCATTTGTTACAGGCAATGTTGACCATCTGATTAACACCTTACACCCCGCTAAACGCCAACCTCAGGATGAAGCGTTACTTACTGAGACGTTGAAAAACACACGTTGGTTGGGCCTAAAAATTCGCACTTTGGAACAGGGTCTGGAGGGTGATGAGCGCGGCAGTGTTGAGTTTGTCGCCACCTGGGCAGAGGCAGGAGAATCTGGTTTTCTACACGAACGCTCCCGCTTTTTAAAACAGGACGGACATTGGTATTACGTCGACGGTACGCTTTACAACACGGACGGAAAAACCATCGACAAGCCGGGCCGTAGTGATCCCTGCGGGTAGCGAGCCCCCTGAACAAAACAGGCCACGAGATAAAAAATTCAAAAAATACCACGGTGCGGGTTAATCGGAGTCAAGGTTAATGGGAGTACCGTTTAAGGAAAATAAGCTGGCTCTGCGTCGGCCTGCCAAGGCTTCCATTTCGTCATAATCTGCGTAAATTCGTCACTATTCACAAGGCGCTCGAACCACACATTAAGCTGCGGATAAGGCGCCTGTTGAAACCATGTTTTATCCACATGGGCAAACTGACGAATAAATGGAAAAATAGCCATGTCAGCAAGACTTAGCTGGTCACTCATCAAATAACGATGTGCGGTTAAACGCTGCTCCAACAAAAACAAGAAATTTTCGCCCTGCTGACGGTAATACTCAGCCGACTGGGGATAACGGTCCGCGTACTTGTAAGCATCCAGATTGGCTTTAAATTCACCGTCATTATGCTTAACCAACATCATCGCTTGATCATCAAAACCCTGCTCTTGGGCTAGCCAACAGGGTGGTTTTTGTTGCGGTTCATGTGCGGACTGGCATTCAGCCTGGTATTGAGACAACGCCCACAACATAATCTCTAGGCTTTCATCAATGACGCGACCATTGTTCAACACCAGCACCGGCACTGTAGCTTTGGCAGAGACCTGCAATAATTCAGCGGGTTTGTTTTTAAGAACCACTTCGCGCAATTCAACGGTTTGTTCTGCCGCCTGAAGCGCTAAGCGTGCACGCATGGCATAGGGACAACGACGAAAAGAATAAAAGATCGGGGACATTATTGGGCGGGGCGTGATTCATATTGCCAGAGAGCGCAAGCTCCCCAGCAACTGAATCTCTTCAAGCTTGCGTTAAGCAAGAATTTCCAACAATTCAACATCAAAAACAAGCGTGCTAAACGGTGCAATACGATCACCAGCACCATGTTCACCATAGGCCAAATTGTAAGGAATGAATAAACGCCATTTAGAACCTGTCGGCATTAATTGTAAGGCTTCAGTCCAACCTGGAATGACGCCATTAACAGGAAACTCAGCTGGCTCACCACGTTCGTAGGAGCTGTCAAAAACAGTGCCGTCCATCAGCGTACCATGGTAATGGGTGCGTACTTTAGAGGCCGCCAGCGGCTTATCGCCATCACCTTCGGTAATGATTTCGTACTGCAGACCTGACTCAGTCACGGTCACTTCAGCACGCTCAGCATTTTCGGCTAGAAAGGCGTCACCTTCCACGGTTAGCTTCTTACTGATCTCTGCCTGACGCTCGGTAATACGGGCATTAATTTCTTCAAAGGCTTCTTTCAGTTGCTCTGGGGCTACCTCACCTGCGTCACCTTTAAAACCACTGCGTAAACCAGCGGCAACCGCTTCAATATCGACTTCGTCCAACGGATTATCCGACAATTGTTTGCCCATTTGACGACCAATGCCGTAGCTGACCTTCTGCTCAACGCTAATGTATTTATCTGACATACCACTCACTCGAAAATTTAAAAACGCGAGTCTACCACAGGCATTTTTTTAATGCCTACCCTTGGTTAAGTTGTTGAATTAACTTAGATAAACGTGCCATTTTTTCATTATTCAGCTGCCGGTAATCGAAATAAGGAGCGATAATCAAGCGTTGAGCGCTATCTATTTGAAAATCTGCATCGATGGGCACTAAACAGGCATCGAGCTGCAATGATTTAGCATAGGTGCGCCCCGTAATGATATGCACACCCGGTTGCTGTAAATCAGGGCGACTAAACAGCAGTGCCTGCTGCGAATCCTTAGTTAACAGTAAATTATCGCGATAGTTTTGCCATGATGAATGACCCACCGGATTTAAGGCAAAGACCAGTTTAGCGTACACATTAAAAATTTTACGCCAATGGTTACCAGTCTGCTGAGCGATACCCGCAATGTCACCAAATTGAAGTGCTTTGACATGGCACAGGGTTTGATACTCATCCAATGGTGGCCGATTCGCTATATAAACTAATAACTGCGGGTTTTTAGCACCCAAACCACAGGGAGGATTAGTCATATTTAGGGTTCCAAATAAATCAATATAGAGGCCAAGTCTGCCAGTCCATACGCTCTTTTTCAGTAGCTAATGAAAAATTATCTCGCACCAACATGTCATCGCGAATAAACTTGTCACATTACTTTTACAGAGAGACCTCAGAGCTAGCCACAATGACAAATATAGGCAGAATAAATAAACTTCAGGTGCTTCGCTCAGTGGATTTCGGGCTATACCTTGATGCCGGCGAATTGGACAGCGTTTTACTGCCCATTCGCTATGTCCCAGCAGGTGCTAAAGTCGGCGACTGGTTAGATGTTTTTATCTACCATGACTCCGAAGACCGCCTGATTGCCACCACTGAAACACCCTTCGTTAAAGTTGGCGAGTGCGCTTACCTGAAAGTGATTTCCACCACCCCTATCGGAGCCTTTGTCGATTGGGGACTAAGCAAAGACCTGTTAATACCTTTTGGTGAACAAGTCGAGCCCATGTTAGAAGGCCAGTCCTACCCGGTATTTGCCTTCCTCGATCCGCGCACCAAGCGTATTACTGGCTCCACTAAAATTGGCCGGCATCTAAATGAAATGGCGCTGTACCTGTCACCTGAACAACCCGTAGAGTTTCTTACCTACCAGCGTACCGATCTCGGTTACATGGGTGTCATCGAAAACCGTTGTTTGGGCCTTTTGTTTCATCAGGATATCCTACAACCAATTGATATAGGCCAGCGTCTCAAGGGGTTTGTCAAAGAAATTCGCCGCGACAACAAAGTAACGCTATGTTTACAGCTACAGGGGCAACAAGCACGAGACCAACTATCACAACAAATACTCGACTACCTAAAGGCGGGTGATGGCAGCTCAACAATAACCGATAAAAGTTCACCCGATGACATCTATCAACAATTCAACGCCAGTAAAGCCAGCTATAAACGCGCACTAGGGGCTCTTTATA
>Ga0233427_10000775_pt1 | contig 38022 bp, 37 predicted proteins | sample SI_118_April2016_5_FD_179885 | JGI IMG/M metagenome (GOLD analysis project Ga0233427, IMG submission 179885) | Seawater microbial communities from Saanich Inlet, British Columbia, Canada - SI_118_April2016_100_MG | ecosystem: Environmental > Aquatic > Marine > Inlet | place: Canada: British...
GTAGACGAAATTAAGCCAAATGTGATTGCTCTTGGTTATGATCAGCGATTATTTACGCGCCATGAGTTAGAAGAAAAATTATTGGAACGCGGAATCAAAGTGAAAGTAGTTAGATTACCGGAAATGGAGCAAGATTTGGCCGGTTCTCGTAAGATAATATCAAAGATACTAAAAATATATAGGAATAAATATGTTCCAGAATGAGGTATAATGGTTTTTACAGGAATAGTAGAAGGTACGGGAATTATTTCTAAAATAATCCGAAAAGAAAAATTATCATCAATAATAATTCAAACTTCCTCTACATTCAATAAAGGGATTCGAGTGGGGGCGAGTGTTTGCGTTGATGGCGTTTGTTTAACTGTCACTAAGATAAATCTAGATAGCTTAGAATTCGATGTAATAAGTGAAACTTTGAAGATCACTACTTTTGGAGATATTAGGACAAATTCAGTTGTGAATATAGAAAGATCAATGAAATTAGGGGATGAAATAGGAGGCCACATAATTTCAGGTCATGTTTTTGATACTGTAACTATTAAAGACATAAACAAACCTAAAAACAATTATATTTTAACATTAAAATGCAATTCGCGTTTACAAAAATATATTTTTTCCAAAGGCTATATCTCTTTAAACGGAATAAGTTTGACAATTGGCGAAGTAGATAAAATAAATAATACATTTACAGTTTATTTAATTCCTGAAACATTACGATTGACGAATATAATACACAAAATAGTTGGAGATTCAATTAATATTGAAATTGAAACACAGACTAGAAATACAGTAGATACTATTCTTGAAATGAATAAGGAGTCTATCCATGGTTAAGTCTATAGCAATTGTTGCCGGTAGTTATCATAAAAGCCATATTGAAACGATGGTTGATGAAGCTCGTTCTGTGGCTTTAGATATGGGTGTAATTATTGAAGAAGTAGTATGGGTACCTGGATCTATGGAAATGCCATTACAAATAAAACGCTTGTTTCTTAGAGAATCAATAGATGGTGCAGTTGTTTTAGGTATAATAGAAAAAGGAGAAACTGAACATGGTTCAATAATGGGCCAATCTGTAATCAAGTCTCTAATAGATTTACAGCTCGCTTCGATGAAACCAATTGGTTTTGGAATAATAGGGCCAGGGGCCAAGCCTGAACATATTGAAGATAGATTGTTGCCTTATGCTAAAAATTCGGTTTTGGCAGTCAATGAGATGTTATCTAATTGAATTTAGTTTTTATTCTCCAATTTCTCTTAGCATACTTATTTTGAATATAGTGCAAAGCATGGTAGAAGCTAGGTAATGCAAAAACAGCCATCAATAGAGAAAATAGAACTAATGTAATAATCAAAGCAAAGAAATTTCTTAATCCTACAAATTGAGTTCTATAAAATGAAATTATAACTCCTGAAAACACTCCGCCCATTGTGGTAAATGTCGCTTCTACAACTGATTGTCCGGTATTTTCAACTGCTTTTTCTATACCTTCAGGAGTAGCTCCCTCCTCACGTACTCGTTCGGTTATTTGGATAGAGTTGTCAATTCCTATTCCTATGATAATGGTACCAACCATTGCAGTAAATATATTCAGGTTTGTACCTCCTGCATCGACTGTTGCAGGGTACCACAAAATTACAAGTAAAATAGGCAAAAAGGTTACAAAACCATATTTAGGAGACCAGAAAATTATTACCATACATATTAAAACTAAAAGTAAGCTGAGTTTGATAGTATCAAATTGCGTTTCTTGTATTCCTTCATTGATTGCAATTGTTACAGGAGGCCCTCCAGTAAGCGTAGACATTTGAGCGTCATAGAACGACATTTGTCTATTTCTTATTTCAGAAATTCTGTCAATTTCTTTTACCAAAATAGTAGTATCATCTATATTGATATACGGCATACTGACATAGATTAAGGCTTTATCATATTCATCAGTTAGAAGCATTGCTCGCATCTCATCAGTAAAAGATTCATAGAACACATCAATCATATCTGATCTCAATTCTTCACGATTGTATATTGGATTCAAATCAACTACTGCAAAATCATCCCCAAAGAAATCACTATGGAGGAAATCCCAGAAGCTACCATCAAAGGCGAATAAAGCCTCTCCGTCTAAATCTTCGATTACTATTGTAAAGTGGGCAGATTTGAAGAAATCAACGATTGAAAAAGCTGAAACATTTATTATTTCATTTGTATTTCTATTTTCAACAGATAAATTATTAATTTCACCTTGAGTCCAATTCATTACATCCAAAACGTCTAAATCTTTAGCCGCGGGTTTTTCTCTTTCAGTTTGATTATTAATAAGTAAGATTCCAGTTTGGCCAGCTTCGAATTCTTCAGAATATTCTTTTAATTTCTGAATAGAATCTACATCTTCTGGAGCAGATTCATTTCCTTTAATATCTTGATCCATTACAGAAATTCTTGCAATAGAGTATGCAGTAGTTAGTAGAACTACAACTAGAATTGCTTTCCATTGTTTTGTTGAAAAGGTTGCAATTTTTTTCCATCCTCCACTTTTATGTCTTGAATAATTTGTTAATCTCATTATTGCAGGAGTCATACTAACTGTTAAGAAAAATGAACAGATAACACCAATAATCATAGTAAAACCTACAGTTCTCATTGGAACAATCGGCGAAATAAATAAAGCTGAAAATCCAATTGAATCTGTTAAAGCGCAAAGAAGAGTCGCTTTTCCAGTACTCAATAATGTCAAATATGTTGCTTTTGGCATTTTCTTTCCTTCGTCTTTAAATTCAACAATTCGATTTGCAATGTGCAGACCATAATCAACACCAATTCCAACTAAGATAGGTCCTGCAGCAACAATCATAGGAGTCAAAACAACTCCAGATAGGTTCACTATGCCTAAAGTCCATATTAAAGAACAAAATATGGGGACGAGTACTACTGGTATTGCTAACCAGTTTCTATGAAATAGAATCATTAATGATAGCACAATTCCTAATGACATAGGTAGCATAGTGAGTAAATCATCATACAAACGTTCTGTAACTTCATGTAGTACTACTACCAGTCCAGTCTGAGTCATTTCTGTTTTTGGATTCTCTCTCAAATCAATGAATTCTTGTATTTGTTCAATTTTCGCTTTTTGAACATCATCATTATTTTCTTCTGAAGCTTTTAATGCAAAAAGTATGACTGCAGTATCAATAATTCCATCATTATTTGTGTCTATAGCAAAATTTTGTAGTGCCGAGGCAGTGCTGTCGAATATTTGGTCCACCCGATCTTGATCACTAGGTATTGCATATGTTCCTGTTTGGTTAACGGTATCATCGTCATTTTCTTCTATACTTAGGCCGCCGAATATTTTACCTTCGGAGGCTTCGATAAATCTTGCATTAGTAGAATTAAATTCTTTGATTAGTGTTGAAATACTTAGAGTAAAAATGATGTCATCATTTTCACCTCTATCTGCTTGATATTTTTCTAAATCCGTAGTTTGGCCATAAGGATCAATAGTTTGTTCTAAAAGCGAGATTTCTTTTAATGTTGGAACATAAGTTATATTGTCAATAGTTGCATCTTTATAGAATCCAGGATCTTTAGCATTTGGAGTTTGTAAATAGACTATAATTAAGTCTGTAGCCCAATCCTCTCTAACTTCAATTAATATTTTGGTAGATTCTTCACCTTCAGGAAGATAGACCTCAATATCTCGTGTCATATTCTGTTCGAAGGTCATTGCAGATTGCAATAGTAATACAGTAATCAGACTTAGAACACTAACTGTGAGGATAGCATAATTCATAATTATGTTCGTATATCCTCGAACAATGTACTCCAAGGGCCTTTGTAACACGGATGCCTATCGAGGCCCTGCAATAAATTTAATCATCAATTTGAATAGTAAAACTCTTTCTTACTTTTTTGCTCTCTATCTAGCCTTGAACCTGGCTTATTGATTCTTGGCCTGTATGTATTTTTGTCTCTTCTAAATGTAATTCCTACTTTACCTAAGAAGGAATTCATTCCTTCGCGCATATTGTAAGGACCTTCTGCCTTTCCTTCTTTGCTAGGTATTCCTCCAAAACACAATAATCCATCTGCAATATAATCAATGAAATAAACGTCATGATCAACAACTAAGGCCGACTTCCCTCTTTGTTCCATTGAACGTCTAATTGCTTTTGCAGTAATCATCCTTTGATTTGCATCAAGATATGCTGAAGGTTCATCTAGTAGATAAAGATCGGCTTCCTTCAATAAGCATTCAGCAATAGCTACACGTTGTAATTCTCCACCAGATAACGTCTGGAGCTCACGATCCATTAATGGTTCCAAGTTAAGAGGGCCGTTAAGTTCTGTAGCAAGCATGTGTTCATCAAAACCTTTTACCGATTGTAGTAAATCACCTACAATAATACCTTCAGGGGCATTAATGTATTGAGGTTTATAGGAAACGGTAATATCGCTTTCAATTTCTCCTGAATCTGGCTCTAATTCATTAGCTAGCATTTTTACAAATGTGGTTTTTCCAGTAGCATTTCCACCAACAACTCCCAATACTTGACCTCCAAGTATTTCACCAGCTGAAGCTTCTAATCTAAAATCTCCTAATTTCTTTGAAAGATCAGGCCATTTTACTAACACTTCACCATCCCATCCAGTTCTCGGAGGGTGTTTCAGGAATTTGATTGTATTATCTCGAATTCTTACATTTGATTCTTGTACATATCCATCCAAATAAGAATTAATTGCATTTCTTACTGCTAATTTTTGTGAAACAATGCCATATGCATTTGGACTTCCATACATAATGTGTATATTGTCAGTTACATAGTCCAAAATAGCTAAGTCATGCTCAATAACTATAACGCTCTTTGTTTCACCTAATTCAGAGATCATCCTAGCAATAAAAATCCGTTGTTCAATATCCAGATAGGACGATGGTTCATCGAAGAAATAGAGATCTGCTTCTTTTAGAATCGTAGCTGCAATTGCTCCCTTTTGCAATTCACCACCTGATACTTTACTTAATTTTTTATCCAAACTAGTTAAGTTAATTTTAGTAGCAAATTCTTCAACTTTATCGGGTGACGCAACTCTTTCCAGAAGTTCTCTTAAGGTCCCGTCAAACATCTGAGGTATTCTATCAACATATTGTGGTTTTAGAGCAATACTAATCTTTTCATCAGCTAACTTGTCAAAATGTTTTTTAATTTCAGTCCCTGAATAAAAATCTTTTACATTATCCCATAAACCTTCATTTTCCCAATCTCCAAGGTTAGGAATTATTTCCCCTGCTAAAAGTGATATTGCCGTGGTTTTCCCAGTTCCATTTGCACCCAAGATTCCAATAACTTTTCCTTGTTCAGGGGCTGGAAGCCCGAATAATCTAAATTCATTCATCCCATATCTATGAACTGTATCTTTCTCTTGTTCATCAGGCAGATTAACTATAGTTAATGCGTCATGCGGGCATTTGTGTACGCATATTCCACACCCAATACATAGAGGTTCTGAAACAATGGGTTTATTGTCTTTTCTCCAAGTTATAACTTCAACCCCATTTCTAACAGGGGGGCAGAAATTGTAGCATTCATTCTGACACTTCTTTGGTTGGCATCTGTCTTCATGGAGGACAGCAACACGCATAATGTCCTGCTTGTGAGCACCTAATTAAAATAATATGTTGGACAAACACGTTTTTTGTCCCCCCTGCATAGGTTATTGTGCGAATTAAATTTATATTACCTGGAAAACCAGTTGCCCAAGGCCGCCCTAGATTTTATCGCAAGGGTAGTTTTGTTGTTGCAACAGATCCCAAACCTAGTAAGGTTTACAAAGCAGATATTGCTTACATTGGCCAGAAAGCTCGAACTGAAGCTGGAATCGAAGGTCTATTTGATGGCCCATTGGGAATGGAAATATTTGCATATTTCCCTTGTCCTAAGAGCAAATGGCGTGTAAAAGAACCAAGAAAAGAAGAACATCATTCTAAAAGACCAGATGCAGACAATCTTGCTAAATCTATCAAAGATGGTCTTAGCGGCGTACTTTATCATGACGACGGGCAAATTTCAGAGTTAATAGTTCGAAAGAGGATTGCTGCACAAGGTGATGGACCTCGTGTTGAAGTAGAACTTTATCAATTAGAGGATTTACATTGACAGCTAAGTTAATTGATGGAAAGAAAATTGCAAAAGAAATAGAGGATGAACTACAAGTTAGGGTCGCTCAAATGGCAATACCACCTAGGTTGTCAGTAGTTCAAGTTGGCGAGGATCCAGCTTCTACATCTTATATTCGTGCTAAATCCAATGCCGCTGAGCGTATTGGAATTAGTTTAACTCATCATCATCTTTCATTAGACATATCTAAAAAAGAGTTAGAAAATTTAGTTAAGAATTTGAATAAAACAGAAGACGGCATCATTATTCAGCTCCCTTTACCGGCTGGCTTTGAAAGTGTATTAGACCTAATAGAACCTGAAAATGATGTAGATGGTTTTCATCCTACTAATTTAGGTAAAATAGTACAAGAAAATTCAGGAATGAAACCATGTACTCCAGCAGGAATTATTGAGTTATTGTCTCGCACAGGAAATGATCCTAGTGGAAAGAATGTGGTAGTCGTTGGACGCAGTACTATTGTTGGAAAACCAATCTCTCTATTATTACTTCAAAAGGGGATGGATGCAACAGTAACAGTCTGTCATAGCCGAACACCAAATATTCAAAAGTTTTGTAAGGAAGCTGATATTTTGATTGTAGCTGTTGGCTATCCAAATACAGTTACCAAAGAGATGGTTAAGCCAGGAGCAGTCATAATTGATGTAGGAGTAAATCGTACAGACCAAGGTCTTGTTGGAGATACTTCTTTTGATGTTAGGGAGGTTGCGGGAGCTTTGACGCCAGTCCCTGGTGGCGTAGGGCCTATGACGGTCGTTATGCTAATGTCTAATGTGGTTGAAGCAGCTTCAAAAAAATAATATTATTTTGACAATAGAACTTTAAGACCTATTCTATTTGCACATAGATGACATTGTGTAGTATCATGAAACTTCAACAATTTCAGATTGAAATCTAAATTATTCATAAAGAGAAAAATCATGGGAAATAAACGTAAAATAATAGGTGGTGGCCTTTCAGGATTAGCTGCAGCCATTAATTTTGCAAAGAATGATGAAAAAGTAGAAGTCCATGAAGCTAGAGAAGATATAGGGATGCAATTTCATCCAAATTATCAAGTTTTATTAAAAGAAAGTCCTAGTACACCTTCTTCAGAGGCTGATGCTACTTCATATTTGAAAAAGTGGGGCTTAAATCCTAAATTTACGTTTAAGGATGCTAAGAAGTTTGTTTGTTGTACACAGAAAAGAGATTTTACAATATCTCTAAAAGAACCTTTACCACTAATACTTCGAGGTGGGGAAAATTCTTTGGAACGAGGCCTAGCTGATGAAGCTAAAGATTTAGGCGTCGAATTTAATTTTAAATCTAGACCTAAACCAAAATCAGGAGATATAATGTCTTCAGGATCCTATCGAACAGATATGGCTGCTTTTGGAGCTTATTATGAAAATTCAGATTTCCCTAGAGATCAATTTTTGTATATGCACGATGAAAAATATTCACCTAGAGGGTGGTATCTGTACATAATTCCAATGGATAAAGATACTATAAAAGTCATGAATTGTTGTTCCAAACCTTATGCTAAACAAGTAAAAAAATTAATGTATAAAGCAGTTGAAGAAAGGCCAGTTTTAAAAAATATAATTGATGGTGCTAAACCGACTGGAACTGTGGGAGGACAAGGTGGAGTTCACTTTCCTAAAACAGCAGTAAAAGATGGTGTGTATTATACAGGAGAAGCTGCAGGTTTTCAGGATCCGTGGAGGGGTTTTGGAATGAATTATGCAGTAGAGTCGGGAGTTTTGGCCCAAAGAGCACTTTCAAATTCTTTAGATTATGATAAGCTTTGGAAAGAACAATTTCGAGAGAGGAAAAAGGCAGATATTGCACGTAGGGGAATATTTGCATTATTAGGAAATAAAGCTTTTGAGTATGGAATGAGAAAAGTTAAGGAAGGAGATGAAGTAGATTGGGAGGAAATTAATCCAAGTGGTTGGAAAAAATCACTTATCTACAATACATTTTATTCAATGGAAATGGCGAAAAAGACAGTTTGGGATTCTTGGTAATGGATTTTAGTGAAGTTTTATCTTATTTTTTAGCGCTAACTTGTGTAATTGTCGGCGGAATAATATTATGGGGTAATGAAAATTTTATTGTTCCGGCTTCAGGTCGTTCATTACGTCTTCCATGTTCATTCTTATTTTGGGTTTTAGCGGTCGTCTTTTGGGCTATGGCAGTAGTAATAGAAGATGATGAAGAAAACCTATAATTAATCGTTCTAGGTGAGAAAATAATGTTAGATTTATCCCTAATAGAAAAGTTATATGTCGGAATGTCAAAGAAGCATGATTTGGCGAGACAAAATTTGGGTAGGTCATTAACTTTATCTGAGAAAATTCTTTTCGGACATTTAATAAATTTAGATAAAGTACCAAAACGTGGTAAATCATATGTCGAACTTCAGCCAGATAGAGTGGCTATGCAAGATGCTACTGCACAGATGGCACTTCTTCAGTTTGCATTGACTGGTCGTTCAGAGGCTGCAGTTCCTTCTACAGTACATTGTGACCATCTTATCCAAGCTAGAGTTGGTAGGGACAGTGATTTGGCTGATGCAAACAAGGAAAGTTCCGAAGTATTTTCCTTTTTGAAATCAGCATCTGCAAAATATGGGGCTGGATTTTGGGAACCTGGAGCTGGAATTATTCATCAAGTAGTTCTTGAAAATTATGCATTTCCAGGAGGTATGATGATTGGTACAGATTCACATACACCAAATGCTGGAGGCTTGGGAATGATTGCAATCGGTGTTGGCGGAGCTGATGCAATGGAAGTTATGGCTGGTTTACCATTTACGATTCGTTGGCCAGGAGTAATTGGAGTTCATCTTACAGGTAAGTTATCAGGATGGTCTTCTCCTAAAGATGTAATATTGAAAGTTTGTGAAGAATTAACAGTTAAGGGAGGAACAAGCCACATTGTAGAATACTTTGGCCCTGGAGCCTCTTCGATTTCTTGCACTGGTAAAGGAACTATTTGCAACATGGGGGCTGAGGTTGGAGCGACAACTTCGTTATTTCCATATGATAATAGCATGGGAAGATACCTCGATGCTACAGGTAGATCGGGAGTTTCTGAATTAGCGGCTAAGCATTCATCCCTTTTGGTTGCAGATCCTGAAGTTTTAGAAAATCCAGAAAATTTTTATGATAGAATAATTGAGATTAATCTTTCAGAATTGGAGCCAATGATTGTCGGACCTCACACTCCAGACTTAGCTCGTTCAGTTTCTGATTTAGGTCAAGAAGCTAAGGATAAAGGGTGGCCTACAGATATTCAGGCAGCATTGATTGGTTCTTGTACAAATTCATCATATGAAGACATGGAAAGAGCAGCATCTGTAGCACGGCAAGCAAAAGAAGCAGGGATCAAGTCTAAAGTTCAATTCATGGTTACACCAGGTTCCGATACAATTGATCAAACAATCCGTAGAGATGGACAGATGCAACTTCTTGACGACATAGGAGGAACAGTTCTGGCAAATGCATGTGGACCTTGTATAGGTCAATGGAAGCGAGAAGATGTCTCTAAAGGAGATGTAAATTCTATTGTCTCTTCTTACAATCGTAATTTCAGTGGAAGAAATGATGGCAATCATCAAACCTTGTCATTTCTAACAAGTCCAGAGATAGTAACAGCTATGGCACTTGCAGGTAGCCTTGATTTTAATCCTCAAAAAGATAAATTGACTGCTGCAGACGGCACAGAATTTTCCCTAGAGCCTCCTACTGGTTCCGAATTACCGACTAATGGTTTTGAATCTAGTTTAGTTGGTTTTGTACCGCCATCAGAGGGTAATGTTGATCTTGATGTTTCTTCAACAAGTCGCCGTTTACAGCTACTAGAACCTTTTGAAGCAATAACTAAAGATGATTTGACAGATATTCCTCTTCTTGTTAAAGTCAAAGGTAAATGTACTACAGATCATATTTCTCCAGCAGGTATTTGGTTACAATTTAGAGGTCATTTAGATAATATTTCAGATAATTGTTACATTGGAGCTCATAATTCTTTCACTGAAGAACAAGGTACAGCAATTAATCAACTTGATGGAAGTAAAGGGAAATTGCCTAAGGTTGCACGAAAATACCATGAGAACGGACAAGGTTGGGCAGTAATTGCAGATGTAAATTACGGTGAAGGAAGTAGTAGAGAACATGCAGCAATGTCTCCAAGATTTTTAGGTTGTAAAGTAGTGATTGCAAGAAGTATGGCTCGTATTGCAGAGACTAATTTGAAGAAACAGGGAGTTTTGCCTCTTACTTTTGCTGATGAATCTTCTTGGGATTTATTGAGAGTTGATGATAGATTAACAATCAAAGGAACTGATGAGCTTGGACCTAATTCTAAGGTTACAGTTGAAGCAAAACACAGTGATGGGACTATTGACATTTTTATTTGCAATCACAGTATGGATGATTTACAAGTAAAATGGTTCAAATCAGGCTCGGCCTTGAATTATTTAAGATCCAAGAATTAATCGGCTATGTTCAATACCTTTTCCGTTTTTAACAGAACCAATAATTTGTGCATTCTCTCCAAGGATTGATACCGATTTTCCCGCATCCTCCTTGCCAACAATAATTGTCATTCCCATACCCATATTGAATGTTCGATACATTTCACTATCTTCAATGTCTCCTCTTTGTTGTAACCAATCAAACACTGAAGGTACGGGTAAAGGATTGTCAATTACATATTGAACATTATCATTAATCCTACTAATATTGTCCAATCCTCCTCCAGTGATATGAGCTATTCCATGAACTTCTACTTGTCTAATCAAATTCATTATTTCTTTGACATATATTCGTGTAGGTTCAACAAGTTGTTTTCCAATTTCTTTGTCTCCATTGAATAATTTCCTAATCAGTGTGTATCCATTTGAGTGCGGACCACTTGATTTTAGCCCAATCAAAACATCTCCTTCGACTATTTTTGTTCCATCAATAATTTCATCTTGTTTTACATACCCTACAGAAGTTCCTGCAATATCAAAGCCATGAACCAATTCGGGTAAAATGGCAGTTTCTCCTCCAGAAAGGGTACAATTTGATTGCTTACATCCTTCTGCTAATCCCTTTCCAAGTTTAGTCATTAATTCTTCATCAGGTTTGTCAAGTGCTACATAATCAACAAAACTTAGCGGTTCAGCTCCAACACAGATTAGATCATTTGTGTTCATTGCTACACAATCTATCCCAACAGTATGAATTGAATCCATTTCTTCAGCCAGTAATATTTTACTGCCTACTCCATCAGTACACATTGCTAATGCACCATCTCCAAGTTTTACTAATCCTGCAAAACCGTTATCGAGTTTTATGGCTTCACCATCGCCTTTTCTGTTAACTCCTTTAATCTGAGCGATTAGAGCTTCAGTAGCCCTTTCACTTGCATCAATATCTACTCCAGCTTCAGAATAAGTGCTTACCATATGCTTACATCTTGGCGTAGTAGTTTTGGATAACTGTACTAACCTGATTAATGTCAGTTATTCCTCTTTGTACCATTGACTCTAGAATCTTTTGCCTGTTATGAGCCATTTCATCAAATTGTCTTGGTGAGACTCCTGCAGCTTTAGAAATTTTCTCTCTTAGTTTACTTGGAACTCCAGTTTCTTCTAATTTATTTGTTTGCCCATTCCATTTGAACAATGTATTTAATCGGGGTTTATCTCCTTCCAAACCTGCTAACTCAGAAACTTCAGTTATAGTTCTAATTTGCTTTCCACCAACTGCAATACGGCTTTGCATAACAATTAAGTGTAATGCATTCATCATAATTGGCGGTACTTCCATAGGTGGATTAATTAACCTTGAAACGGTTTCTTGTGCTGTATTTGCGTGAACAGTACCAAAACAACCATCATGTCCAGTGTTCATGGCTGTAAACAATGTCTTTGCTTCAGGACCTCTAACTTCACCTACGATTATTCTATCTGGCCTCATACGAAGCGTATTTTTCAATAATGAATCCATATTAACTTCAGGTTCCTCTGGCTTTGTTGAATTGAATGTTTCAAGTTGGACGTGGTGTTCGTGTATAAGTTGAACTTCAGCAACATCTTCAATAGTAATAAGCCGATCTTTTGAAGGAATAAATGCACTAATAACATTCAAAGTTGTTGTTTTTCCAGATCCCGTTCCACCAGCAACTAGGATATTACACGGGGCAGCCCCCATTCCATCACCAAACATCCAGAATAATGATGCTAGTCTGGGTGATATAGTCCCAAATTTCATTAAATCTACAACAGTTAAAGGGTCACTCATTTGCTTTCTAATGGTCATGGTAGGGCCATTTGGAGAAACAGGAGGAATAGTTGCATTAACACGACTGCCGTCAGGCAAACGCCCATCTAGTAACAAATTGCCTGGACCAACTTTCCTTCCAACAAATTTACCTACTTTTTGGATAATTGCAGTAGCTTCTTCACTACTCATTCTAATATTTGTAACACACATTCCGTGCTTTCTATGAGCAACCATAATTGGTTTTTTAGGATGGTTATACATTATCTCTTCTAAATTGTCATCATCCAATAGAGGTTTTAGTGCACCATAATCTGGTGATTTTATTGCCTTTGTCACCTGATAAAGGTGTCGCTCAGCACCGGGTCTTTCCACGATGTTGGCCGTTGCATACTGTTCAATAATTCTCCCTTTTTCCATATTTATCCTCCTAAATTAATTTGTAGTGATAATAGAAGTGCAGTCAATGAGTAAAATACAAAGATTGGAGTTCTCCAGATTGCAGTTTTAGTTTTTTGTAGTATAACCGATTCCATCCATACGCTGCTAGCCCCCATAACTACCATATAGAAGAATAAAGCACTATTAAGTCCACTCATATCAAAGCTGAGTGTTGTTGAACCAGCACTAATATCTCCTCCAAAAATAGCTACAATTGCTCCGAGTATTACAGGACAAGCAATTGAACCAAACCAAAGTATGAAATTTGCATTACTTTGTGTTTTCATAATCCTCTCTTTTTTGAGCATATAAATTTCCCAGAATTCATCCGAAATTTTTTCGAGTGTTGTAGCAATACTTCCTGAAGATGCTAGTGCTACATTTAGAATGCTCACGATTCTTGAAATCATTGGAGACTCACTTTTTTCTGCGAAAGTTTTCATTGCCTTTCCAAATCCATTATCTCGCATATCACTTACAGCACTCCTAAGCATAATTCCCATTCGGTCATCTCTACCATTTGCTATGGCATCCAAGGCAGATTCAACTCCCATTCCAGCTCTCAATTCTTCAGCTAAATCAGCTAGAACATCTGGCCAAGAATTTTCTAACTCAGTGATTCGTTCTTGTTTTCTCTTTTGAGGGATATAAATCATCCCTCCTATAATTCCTAGAACTCCACAAGCTAGCCATAATAGCAAAGCGATTTTCCCTATTCCTTCAACACCAAGACTGTCTTCTAAGGTATCAATCATTCTAAACACCAGGCTCCTTTGATTTAGTACTTGTAATTAGTCCGGCTAACAAAATTCCGGTCACAATAAACGCAACAGGAGCACACCATTCAGGCATAGTCATCCCACCTCCAAAAGCTGCAGCTTCTTCACTTCCCATAATTCCACTGATTACTGCACCAATCACAACGATAATAGGTAGCAACATAGAAATAATCATGAATTGTTCTGATGCACCCGATAAGCTTTCTATGAATCCATCCAATTCAACTCTTCTATCTCTCGCTTCTTTCTCAGCAATAGATCTTAATCGATCTATTACGTTTGTATCTTCTTCCACCGACATCACTAAAGTGGAAAGTACTCTTCTTAATCCTGCTGAATCAGTTTTTCTAGATTGTGTACGGATGGCATCACCAAATGCCTTTCCTCCATCAGTATCTCTGAAAATTTGTTTGAATACTCCACTCAAATCACCATAGTCTTCATCAGCAATATGTTTCATTGCTTCAGCAACACCAACGCCAGATTCTAGTAAAACTTCGATAGCGCGAATAGCGTATAACAATTCTTGGTCGACTGATGACAAGTATACAGTCAATACGGGGCCAATATTAAACTTTTAACTTTTTTTAGATTTGAATTCTTTCCAATTCTTTTCTATGAGTCAGAGCACCAGTATAAAATGAAAATACCATAGCCCACTCACAAAATGCCGTAATATTTAGATATATTGTTCTTTCGGTATCTACAGTTGGGGGATTATTCATTCTATAGAAAAAATCACCCTTCTCATTTTGTAATTCCAAATTATCAAGTACACTAAAGATAGCCATGAACACGTAGAATACCCATCCTGCATAAACTGCATATTTTCGGATATTATTTCCTCTTCCTGATTTTTCTAAAACAAGATAGGCAAAGGTATTCCAAACTAAAAATGAAGTGAATAATATAAATGCAGTAATTCCATGTAAAATAGGATAAGTATTCCAATTAAAATTAACAGTTATAATTCCACAAATAGCTCCCAACGTTGCTATTATTCTAATGATATCATTCATATTTTCATAATTGCTATTAATTTCTTTTGACAATGGTTTGAATATTTTGTGAAAAATCTGAGCTAAAATTAGGAAACTGAATATGCTTATTCCGAGCCCGGTACCAAATATTGATGATTCAGGCTCATTAAATGGCATTTCAGAGATAATTGGAATAAACGATGCAACCCTTCCACTAGTTGTTGAAATAATATATGTAATAAGTAAGGTTCCTATTCCTAAAAACACACTAATTTCCAATAACTTTTTAGCACTATTTTGCTTATTTTTCATTATTCAACACAGCTTGTGCAGCAGAAAGTCTGGCTATAGGCACTCTAAAAGGAGAGCATGAAACATAGTCCATACCTACATTATGACAAAAGTGGACTGATTTTGGTTCACCGCCATGCTCACCACAAATTCCAATCTTTAGGTTAGGTTTTGTTTTCCTTCCTTTTTCAATACCCATTTTTACTAATTCGCAAACACCTTCGTCAAGGCTTGCAAAAGGATCTTCTGGTAGCAATCCCAGTTCTAGATATGCCGGCATAAATCCTCCAGTATCATCACGGCTAAATCCAAAGGCCATCTGTGTTAAATCATTAGTACCAAATGAAAAGAATTCAGCAGTTTCTGCAATTCGATCTGCAACAAAACTTGCTCTTGGAATTTCCATCATTGTTCCAACCATATAATTGTCTAATCCATCAGTGTTTCCAGCTACATCTCGGACAATTTTTTCTTGATGATTATATTCAGTTTCCATACCTGTCAATGGAATCATTATTTCAGGGAAAGTTTTCACATTCTCAATGTTCAATTCAGCTGCAGCTTCAAGGATAGCTCGTGCTTGCATCTCTGTAATTTCAGGATGGGTGATTCCTAGTCTTACACCTCTGTGCCCCATCATTGGATTGGATTCTTTTAATGCATCTGATCTTCTAGCTAATTCGGTAGAATCAATTCCGAGTGATTCTGCAAGCTCAGTTTGTCTATTAACATCGTGTGGGATAAATTCGTGTAATGGAGGATCCATCAATCTGATTGTAACCGGAAGGCCTTCCATTGCTTTCAAGGTATCTTTAATGTCATTTTTCATATATGGGAATAACAAATCTAAAGCAGTTTTACGTTCTTCAGGACTGTTAGCCATAATCATTTCTTGAAGATGAAATAGAGGTTTTTCAGAACCTTCGCCATAGAACATGTGTTCTATTCTAAATAATCCAATACCTTCAGCTCCAAAGCTCAGAGCTCGTTTAGCATCAGATGGAGTTTCGGCATTTGTCCTAACTTTCATTCTCTTAATTCCATCACACATACTGAGAAAATGAGTTAGATAATCACTAGTGATATCCGTTTCAATTAAAGGTAATTCACCTTCATAAACTTTTCCAGCAGTTCCATTCAAGGTTATCGAATCTCCTTCTTTTATGGTATTTCCATTAATTGTAAATTCTTTTTTGATAGAATCAACTTTCATTTCACCAGCTCCAACTATACAGCACATCCCCCAACCTCTTGCAACTAAAGCAGCATGTGAAGTCATTCCACCTCTAGAGGTTAAGATAGCAACAGAAGCTCGCATCCCTTCCACATCTTCTGGATTTGTTTCCTCACGGACTAATACAACAGTTTCACCTTTTTCAGCCCAATCAACAGCATCTTGAGCTGTGAAAACAGCTCTTCCTGTAGCGCCTCCAGGCCCTGCAGGTAATCCTTTTGCAAGCAATGGAGTTACCTTTTCAATATCGGGATCAACAATTGGATGTAACAATTCATCTAATTGAGAGGGCGATACTCTAGTTACTGCCGTTCTTTCATCAATCATTTTCTCATTTACCATTTCAGAAGCCATGCGAATTGCAGCAGGTCCATTTCTCTTACCTATTCTGCATTGTAGCATCCATAGCTTTCCTGATTGAATAGTAAATTCAATATCTAGCATGTCATTGTAATGTTTTTCAAGATTAATTCTAATTTCATTTAATTCGTTATATAAATGTGGATAATCTTGTTCTAAGCTAGACAAATCACCACTATGTTCGGTTCTGCAAACCTCATTAAGTGGATTAGGTGTTCTTATCCCAGCTACAACATCTTCTCCCTGAGCTTTTGCTAACCATTCACCATAGAAATTATTTTCACCAGTTGCCGGATTTCTAGTAAACGCTACACCAGTAGCACTGTCTTCACCTAGATTTCCAAATACCATTGCTTGCACATTAACTGCAGTTCCCCATTCTTCTGGTATATTTTCAATTTTTCTGTAAGCTTTTGCCCTTTTTCCGTCCCATGAATGGAAAACTGCTGAAATAGCTCCCCATAATTGTTCCCAAGGATCTTCTGGGAATGGTTTTTTTAGAACTTCAATAACTTTTCCTTTATAAATTTCAACTAAATCTTTCAAATTCATGGCAGATAAGTCAGTATCTTCAGTTACACCGACTTGTTCTTTCATTTTTTCCAATTCATGTTCTAATTGGTTTCTAATTCCCATCCCTTCTTCAGGTTCAATTCCAGAGGCTTTTTCCATAACAACATCAGAATACATTTGAATTAATCTTCTTTGAGCATCATACACAAATCTTGGATCACCACTTTTAGAAATTAATCCATCTCTTGTAAAGTCGTTTAATCCTACATTAAGAACCGTTTCCATCATGCCTGGCATTGAGGCTCTAGCTCCAGATCTCACAGATAGTAATAGAGGGTTATCAGGATCTCCGAATACAGTTCCTACGTTATTTTCAATGTCTTTAATGGAATTCTTTAATTGTTGTTCTAATTCCTTAGGATAGCTTTTATTATTTTCATTATAATATGTACAGATCTCAGTAGTTATTGTGCATCCAGGAGGTACTGGAATCTCTAAAATCGCCATTTCAGCAAGGTTAGCCCCTTTTCCACCCAATAGGTTTTTCATCTCGGCATCACCATCAGTCATGCCTGGCCCAAATCGATAAACATGTGCTTTACTCATTGTATCCTCAGAATTGTGTATTGAATGTAGTATTAATCTTCTTCCTCTTTATTCTACAGGGTCATGTAATTTTCCAATAAGGGGCCAACCAGGCCACATTAGTCTATTATCCAATTCAATCATAATATGATAAACATCTTCATATCCTTGAATAATGTGCTCTACTATACAGGGTCTACAGTCATCACTCAACCATTTTCTAATATTTTCAGGTTTACCAATTTCTAAGCTATCTGCAATGTTACATAATTCAGTTAATCGATTTTCTAATTGAGAAATGAAGTCATCAGATTCCTTCAAAGCCATTGTTAAATGTGTAAATCTTAGTCCAGAGTCATTTACAAGTAATTCAATATGCTCATGTTTGGGAGCTCCCTGTTCATTCAACATTTCCAGTAATTTTTTTTCACCATATATTTGACTGGCTGCAGCTAAAAGAAACCTCAAGCTTTCAATTTTTTTATCATTATTCATTTTATTCCTCTATATGAGCTATAATGGCCAAAATATCATTTTCGGAGGCTATTGCCGTTTCTTCATCAATAGTATTCCCGATTCCTACGCACATTATTTTTTCATTTGTATAACTTTTCCATTCATCAGTAATTTTATTTGTGCGATTTAGAATAATAATTCTTCGGGCTTCAGGAGTATTTTGAACTAAGTAATTCCATAATTCAATAAAATGTCCATCAGGTTCTTTTCTACCATTTCCAACAATAAGTTGTATGTCTGCAGCCTTAATCCAATCTATCCAAGCTTTTCCAGTAGCAGTTGGTGCATCGATTTCATAGAACATCATTTTTTTCAATTTACATGAATAATCTAGCATCATGTCAGGTACATTCCTAGGAATAACAAAGTTTTCTTGAGGCTTAGGTAAGCTTCTCATAAATGTTGATTTTCCAGCTCCCATTGGGCCAGTTACCATAACATATTTCATCTTTTCCCCTCTTTTATTGCTTTGAAGATTCCCATTAAATTTTCATATTCACCTTCATCTGGATTTCCTCTAGAGATTAATCTTCTTAGGGTCGTTTTAGAACGATCAAGTCTTCTCTTCGGATAGCTGCTGTCTTCTAATAAATCCATAATTCTGTCAACTAATCTTTGAAATTCATCATTAGAAACATTCTTTCGTTTTTTCGGACCTTTTATTTTCTCTTTCCTTTTTATTTCATAAAGAACTATTGCAACTGCATGAGAAAGATTAAGTACAGGATATTCAGGATTTGTAGGAATAGTTATTGTAGCTTCACAAAGTGCTAATTCCTCTCTATAAAGACCATAATTTTCTCGTCCAAATAATAATGCTGGTTTTTCTCTTTCAGTGATAATTTCATTAATTCTTCCAACATTTTCAGGAGCTCTAAACCATCTTTTATCTCCTTCGGGCTTTATTCCGCTAGTTCCAATTGCTATGTCGCAATTTGCTATAGCTTCTTCAATAGTTTTGTAACGTTTTGAATTTTCTAAAATAGGTTTCCCTGATTTAGATCTTGCATAACTTTCGTCAGCTATTTCACATCCATTTACCATTGCTAAATCAGTCAATCCAAAATTAGCCATAGCGCGAGCTACAGCACCTATGTTACCGGGATGTTGTGGTTCAACTAGTACAATTCTCAATACATGTTAAAGGATGACTTTTAGATAGCTTTGTGTAATAAAATGATTAATATTAGCCCGCGTTAAGAGATACAGAATGGTAGAGATTTACATTATAATCAGTTTAACTATTGGAATTGGACTAGGTTATTATTTAGCTAATCAAACAAATCAATCCAATGATGAAGAATTAGAGGGAATTAAGAAAGAAATGGAAAAGGCCTTCAAATCAGTAGCATTTGATGTAAACAAGTCTAACACGGAAGAATTTCTTAAGATAGCGGATGACAAATTTCAAAATCTTTCTAAGGAAGCAGATAAGGATCTGGAAAATAAGAAAAAGTTAATTGATGGGAATTTAGAAACAATGTCAAAGAAATTACAATCTATTGAACAGCATTCCATTAAGCTTAATCAAAGTCTTGAAGATTCAAATTCTCAAACAAAAGATTTAAGAGAAACAACATCAAAATTGCGAGAAATTCTATCCTCATCACAGAAAAGAGGGCAATGGGGTGAAAGAATAGTTGAAGATATTTTGAATGTAATAGGCTTCATTGAAGGAATTAATTACACTAAACAAGAGGTTATTGATTCAGGTGAACGTCCAGATTTTACATTTAATTTACCTAAAGGTAAGCACCTCAATATGGATGTTAAATTTCCATTAGCTCATTATGAAAAATATGTAGATACAGAAGACGAATTGGTACGCTCAAGTGAAAAAAATAGTTTTCTTAAAGATGTTAAGAAGCATGTTAAAGACATAACTAAACGAAGTTATATTGATCCTTCTTCGGGAACTGTAGATTATGTTTTAATGTTAGTTCCAAATGAATCAATTTTTTCATTTATTAATAAGGAAGACAGTGATGTTATTGACTACGCTCTTGAGAATAAAGTTTTACTTTGTTCCCCTCTCACATTGTATGCAGTTCTTTCTTTAATTAATCAGGCGATTAGTAACTTTGCAATGGAAAAGAAAGCAACAGAAGTTATGAACTTATTAAATAATTTTAAAATGCAATGGGAAAAATACATTGAAGTTATGGATAAAATGGGAAGAAGTTTGGATACAGCTAAGAAAGATTATGATACTATGGTTTCTACGCGGAGAAGGCAACTTGAAAAACCACTTGATAAAATTGAGGAAATTACTAGTTTAGTTGAATCTTCAGAGGCTGACAAGTTAGGTAGCGGTCAACAAAAGTTCTAAAGGTCTTTCATCGAGGAAACTAGTTCAGTCATCATTTGTTTTCCATCGCCAAACAACATCATAGTTTTATCTTCATAGAAAAGATCGTTATCAACTCCTGCATAACCAACAGATAATGATCTCTTTACCATTACGACAACTCTTGCTTTATCAGCGTCAATAATTGGCATTCCTGCTAATGGCCCTTCTCCACTTCTTGCAGCAGGGTTAACAGTATCATTTGCTCCAACAACGATTGCCACATCACATTCTCCCATTTCGGAGTTGATGTCATCCATTTCAATTAGTTTTTCGTATGGAACACTTGCTTCAGCCAATAAGACATTCATATGCCCAGGCATTCTACCTGCAACAGGATGGATTCCGTATTTTACCTCACAACCATTTGCTTCTAGAATATCTGCAAAATCGCGAACTTGATGTTGACATTGCGATACTGCCATCCCATATCCAGGGATAATTACACATTTAGAAATTCCATCACAGACCATAGCTACTTCTTCAGGGTCAGACCCAACTTTGGTCCTAGTAACTTGTTCTTTATCGGAGCCACCGAATGATTTGAATAATACATCAATTAATTGACGATTCATTGCTTTACACATTATATTTGTTAAAATCAAACCAGCTGCACCGACCATAGATCCGGCAATTATCAAAACATTATTTCCAATAATAAATCCAGTAAATGCTGCAGCAATACCAGATAATGAGTTCAATAGACTTACTACAACAGGCATATCGGCACCCCCAATAGGAAGTACGAATAAAATCCCAAGAATGGAAGATAATGCAATAATTGCTATAACATAATTTTGATTCCCAGGTTCTTCGACAGTCATGTAAAGAAGTCCTACAATTGAAATTAAGACTAATCCTTTAACATAATTTAGCCATTCAGGCCCCCAAGTTGGAGTTCGATACCAAGTTCCAAATATTTCTACTCCTCCCTTCAATTTCATCATAGCAAGTAAGCTTCCAGTTAGAGTTACCCAACCAACTAAAGCAGACAACCCAATCGCAGTCCAAGCAACATGTAACTCTAGTCCTTCAGGCAGTTCATTCTCATTAATTCTTCTGAAAACTTCAGATGCTGCCACTAATGCACTTGCAGCACCTCCAAATCCGTTGAACAAAGCAACCATTTCAGGCATCCCTGTCATTTGTACTCTAACTGCCATTAGATATCCTATGAATCCTCCAATAGCAAGTCCAGCCACAATAAGAATAAAATTATTAGTTTCACCAAAATTCATCTGGGCAATCGTAACTACTATAGCTACTAGCATTCCCATTGCACCATACAAATTTCCAGTTGGTGCAGTTCGAGGATGACCTAATTTCTTTAGCCCCATTATGAAAAGTATTGAAGCTACAAGATACCCTATGTCCCAAACAGCTTCCTCCATTATCGACCTCCCCTTTTGCCAGCAATCATGTTTAGCATTCGGTTAGTAACAGCGAACCCTCCGACTACGTTAATTGTAGCCAAAATTAATGCGAAAAAAGCTAGCCATGCAGCAATTCCGGGATTTCCCCCGTTAAAGTTCGTATTTGAAAAAATTAAAGCACCAACAATTGTAATTCCAGAAATCGCATTCGCTCCTGACATTAGTGGAGTGTGTAGTGTAGCTGGTACTTTTGTTATAAGTTCAAATCCTAGAAAAATAGCCAATATAAAAACCGTAATTGCTCCAATAAGCGTTACTAATTCCATTATTTCATAGCCTCCATTAGTTTAGTATGATTATCATGTACTTTTCCATTTTCAGCAATTAAAATTCCACCATAACCTGCTGAAATTCCACCTTCATCTCCGGTAAGTACTTGTTCATCTTGGTTTATGGTTAATCTCCCTTCATCAACCAAGACCGTTACAAAGTTAGTTACGTTGTTTGAGTAAAGCATTGATGCTGTGTTTGGAACCGTTCTACATAGCATTGGTATTCCTACAATTGTAACTCCATCTTTTTCAAGAATTTCATCTTCTTTACTTCCAACAATATTGCCACCAGTATCTGTATTCATGTCAACAATTACAGATCCTTCTTTCATTTCTTTTGTCATTTTATCATTATTATCTTTACCAAAGAATAATTTAGGTGCGTTTGCTCCAAATAATCTAGCAGTAGTAATTACAACATCAGCATCTTTTACTGAGTTCATTAAGGCATTATCAAATGCATCTTGGAGGCCTTTGTCTGTAAAAAGTGAAGCATGTCCACTTGAACTCTCAGCATCTTTCCAACCAGGTACATCAATAAATTTTGCACCTAAACTTTCAGTATCTTGTTTAGCTGCCAATCTGACATCTATGGCTTGTACAGCTGCCCCCAATCTCTTTGCAGTAGCAATTGCTTGAAGACCGGCTACAGCAGCTCCTTGAATTATGAATTTAGCAGGTCTAACAGTTCCTGCTGATGTCATCATCATTGGAACCATTTTAGCTATATGTTGTGAGCCTATTAGAGCTGCTTTATACCCTGATAAATTGTCTTGACTAGAATTTACATCCATAGACTGTCCTTTTGACAATCTTCTTGGAATCACTTCTAGAGAAAGTAAAGTTATTCCAGCATTAATTATTTCCTTTGTTTGTTCTAAATTTCTAAAAGGATCTGCAATGCAAGCTAACATTTGCCCTTTCTTCATTATTTTGTAATCAGGAATATTAATAGATGCAATCAATTCATTAGACATTACTTCATCTAATTTACCAATCTGAGCACCTTTTTCAGTATATTCAGAATCAGAATATCCAGATAATTTACCAGCACCTTCTTGAATAATAACGTCAAATCCTAGTTTTTTCAATTTAGGTATTGAAACAGGTACGATTGCTACACGTGTTTCATTCTTGGCAGTTTCTTTTGGGACTCCTATACGCATTGTTTTCTCCAACAATTTTTATAAAGGTCAAAATGACCTACAATGTAGTTTACAAAGTGTTTGATAAAAGTATTGCTCTTACTTTCCAATTTCACGAGCTATGACTAATCTTTGCACTTCTTGCGTTCCTTCATAAATTTGCGTTATTTTTGCATCTCTAAAGAATCTTTCAACAGGGAATTCAGTCGTGTATCCATAACCACCTAAAACTTGAACGGCTTTTTCAGATACCCACATTGCAGTATCTCCTGCATTTAGTTTTGCATATGAGGCTTCTAAAGTATGTCTTTCAGCTCCGTTTTCATAGTGTTGTTGTTTTGCCCATGCAGCCTTATAAACCTGTAATCTGGCAGCATCGATTTTGAGTGCCATATCTGCTAGATAGTTACCAATTGACTGATGAGCTGCAATTGGTTTTCCAAAGGTTTCTCTTTCCTTAGAATATTTGAGAGCAGCTTCGTATGCGCCTTGAGCTATCCCCAATCCTTGGGCAGCAATACCAATTCTTGAATTATCTAAGGCATTCATTGCAATTGCAAAACCTTTTCCAACATCTCCAAGAACATTTTCTTTTGGAACTTTACAATTATCAAGAATTAATGTACAAGTGTCACTCGAACGAATGCCCAATTTATCTTCTTTTTTACCTATTTTGAATCCTTCAAATCCCTTTTCAATAATAAAACAGGTGACTCCACCATGTTTCTTTACTCCATAATCAGGATGTTCTGTTACTTTAGCAAAAGAACAAAGAGATCAGCGGTTGTTCCATTAGTAACCCACATTTTTTCTCCGTTGAGATTATAGCAATCTCCATCATCACTTGCTCGTGCAACCATTGCTGCAGCATCAGTTCCAGAACCTGCTTCACTTAGTGAATATGCACCTAAATATTCTCCAGATGCTAGTTTTGGTAAATATTTATTTTTTTGTTCTTCATTACCACTTAGTGCTATAGTCATAGAGCATAAGCCAACATGAACTGCAACCATAACTCCTAGTGAAGGATCGACTCTAGATAATTCTTCTATAACTATTGCTTCAGAAATATCATCTAATTTTTGTCCACCGTATTCTTCAGGTATAGTCATACCGGCTACTCCTAATTCTGCGAATTGTTTGAATTCATCTATAGGGGGTTTTTGTTCTTTGTCCCTTCGACGGCAGGTAGGGGCTGCTACAGTTTCAGCAAAATCCCGAACCATACTCCTAATCATTGTTTGGTCATCAGTTTCAGCAAAATCCATTTTAGCCTCCCATTAATTTGATAATTGCCTCAGCAGGTTCACCACCGCATTCTTCTAAAGCTTCTCTTGCTTTATCTGGAGAAACACCTGCTTGGGAAGCAACCAATTCAATATCTTCATTTGGTATATTTGGAGCATTATCTTCTCCACTTAATCCTCTTTCTTGTGGTTCACCAACAATCTGATATGACTGTTGTCCCATCATATTCATAGCACTCACCGATGGATTGCTAAAATAAATTTCCTTATCTTTTGTTCTTATGATTACTTCAGTAGCATCAATCTCTTCAGTTGAGTTTTGTAGTTGCTTTTGCAGTTTTTTCATCATCCGGGGGTTCATGCGCCCCATTCCTGGCATCATATCTCTCTTACACCCTCCCCTCTAAAAGAATTTATGTCAACTGGTATCTGAGAATAACAGCAATATTACCTAATCCACTTAACATTTCTCCACCGTGGTGGTGTGAAGATATTTCTATTATTTCTGTTCGATTGTCTTCAGCTAGTTTAAGTAATAATCTACCTTCTTCAGTTCTCGTTTTTTCAGATAAAATTAGTAATTTTTCACCAGCTCCATTTTCGAGTGCATTCTTCACATGGTTTTCCCCATATGTCGCTAAATCTTTTGCAATTGCATCTTTCAATAGTTCAACTGCATTCATTTCTTCTTGTATTTTAATTTGAGCTACGGCTTTTGGAAGAGTACCCCTGCTTATAGCTTCATTAATTCCGGCCATACCCCCTTGGCCTGAATTTTCAACAATACATCCTGAAAAAATTTCGGGTGCTTCTTTTTTAGCAACAATCACAAAATCATCTTTGAGAAATCCAGGCCCTACAACAACCATAACTGAATTTTTAATGTGGACATCTACAATTTGTTTTACAGTTCGAACATAAAATGCATTAAGCTCTTCTCCTCCGATTGATTTACCACTTCCCGATCGATTAAGAGTTTTCAGTTCTCGGAGCCCATATGTTCTTAATTCAGCAATCACTATGCAGTCACTTTCTATGCAAATTGCGAGAGCAGTTACAGCGGGTTGGGCTGCTTCTTTTAGCCTTTTTTTATGATGGCTCAACCAATTATTTTTTCCAATATCAAAATCATCACCAGGTTCAAGAATTAATGTGTGATGAGATCCCTGATCACGCTCTCCTACTGCAATAATTCCGTGGCATCTTAATCGTTGTCCAAATGACTGATATTCTATTTTTTCAACATTAATAGTCAATCGCATCTTCTGTTTTTTACCGCGTTCAGAACGTAATCTGTCAGTTTGGCTAGACTCTCTTCTTTCAGTTAAGGCTCTAACCATGTCATTCTGATCTAACAATAAATTTAAATGATAAAGGTCGTCTTCATGTTCTAGTCTTATGTGATAAATATTATTATCACGTTTTTTTATTTTCAAAGGAGCCTCACTTGTATACTACAATATCTAAATTTTTGGCTAATTCCTTGTAACGGTTTCGAATAGTCACTTCAGTAACTCCGACTGTATCGGCGATGGTTTTTTGTGTTTTTCTTTTATTGTATACTACTGATGCAATATATATTGCAGCAGCAGCAACACCAGTTGGACCTCTTCCAGATGTTAGTTCAGCTTCAATAGCTTGGTTTAGTATGTTTATTGCAGCACTTTCTACATTTCCAGGCAATTCCAATTCTCTACAAAATCGTACAATATAAACTGATGGGGAGGCCGGTTGTAAGTTTAGTCTTAATTCTCTTGAAATATAACGGTAAGTTCTTCCAACTTCTTTTTTTGAAGCACGTGAAGCTTCAGTAATTTCGGTTAAAGTTCTTGGGACTTCACATCTCCTGCAAGCTCCATACAATGCAGCAGCAGCTACACCTTCGACAGAGCGCCCTCTGACTAAGTTGTCTTGAACTGCTCGCCTGTAAAGCATAGCGGCTTCTTCTCTAACTTGTCGATGAAGACCAATCTTGGATGCTAAACGATTCAGTTCAGTTAATGCCTGAGCTAGATTTCTGTCTGCGGAGTTTGAAGCTCTGGTTCGACTTTGCCATTTTCTCATTCTATAAACTTGAGATCGGTTTCTGGTTGGAACATTATTTCCATAGATATCTCGCCCACCCCAACCAATATCAGTTGAAAGCCCTTTATCATGGACCATAACGCTCATTGGAGCTCCTCCTCTTGCTCTTCTCTCACTTTGCTCAGAATCAAAGGCTCTCCATTCAGGTCCTTGATCTATTACTTGCCCTTCAACAACTAACCCACAGTTGCTACACGTTATCTCTCCACGTTTGTAATCTCGAACAATATGTTCAGATTTACATTCAGTACATTCAGTCAACTCTTCTACTTCTATTTCTTTTGTTTTTCCGGAGTTGTTCATAGGGCTTTAAAACGATACGATTTAGCCATTATAAGCTTTGGGCCGCAGTCTTTAAATTAACCAAATAAAGAAGAGGTGGAACACAGTTCAATCAGTAAGTTATTTTATCATCCCTATACAGTCTGTATAGAAGATGATTCGGATAAGAGATCCAATACATGATTACATTGATTTAACTTCTCTAGAAGGTAAGTTGATAGACACTCCATCTTATCAAAGGTTACGTTGGATAAAACAATTGGGTCCTATCAATTTAGTTTATCCTGGTGCAAACCACACAAGACATGAACATGGCATGGGTACTTGCCATGTTGTCAGAAAAATAGCAGATTCAATTGGTCTAGATTCGGAAGATAAACAGTTAGTTTCTGTTGCGGGCCTTTTACATGATTTAGGACATACAGCATTTTCACATTTAGGTGATGAAATAGATGGTGTTGAAGATCATGTAATTCGAACAACTAAAATTATTTCTAATACGGAGATATCAGATATAATTTCGGATGAAGGATTTAATCCAAATGAAATAAATAAGATAATAATGGGTAATCATAAATTGGATTCACTAGTCTCAGGTGATTTAGACGGAGATCGTTTGGATTATTTAGTTCGAGATGCTCATTATACTGGAGTTAGTACGGGAGTAGACATGGGTCGTTTAATAGCGACTATGAGTTTACAAAATTCCAGTTTAGTAGTTAAAGAAAAGGGTTTACCTGCAGTTGAGGCACTTCTCACAGCAAGGTCTACAATGTATCAAACGGTATATTTTCATTCATTTGCCAGAGGCGCTCAATTAATGTTAGCTAGGGCTGCGACTTCAGCGATATCTTCAGGTGATTTCTCAATTAATGATTTTGTCACTTTTACTGATCATAAATTTCTTTCAGAATTGAATAAATCCGGAGGGTTATCTCACGTGCTCTGTAATGATTTTGAAAATAGGAAGATAGTGAAAAGGGCCGTTAGTATTACCAAAGAACAAATGGAATTATCCGGCTTGGAAAAATCTAAGAAAAAAGATTATGAAGATTCTATAGCTTCAAAATTAGGAATAGATTCTTCAAAAATATATGTAGATATTCCTAAATTTTCAGTTATGCCTGGATTGAAAACTAAAATATTAAAGAATGATGGAACTATCTCTCTTGCACATAATGAGTCTAAACTAGTTTCAGGTCTTTATGAAGCCCAGTTTGATCATTGGAGAGGTTCAGTTTATGGTCCCTCGGAATTAAGAGATGAAATATTGGCCATATCTAAAACAGTATTTGGAGTATAAATGTCTAAAACAATAACTAAATTTTTAGAGAGATTCGGTTGGAATATTGAGAATTATATTTGGGACGGTAGTGCTCATTTATTTTATGTTAAGGAACCAGATGATTTAGAAGTTAAATTTGAAGAATTAAGATTAGCTTTTAAGAAAGTTAACAATTTGGGAGCTGACAGAGCTTTTCCAATGTTAAGAAGAGCTGGTGATGAATTAATTCTTGTAGTAATTCCACAGCCTTCTTTCGATTATGTTAAAAATAAAATGAATCTATATTTACTATTGGCTACAATTTTTACAACTACTTGGGCCGGTTCTATGTGGTGGGCTTCTTATTCAGGTTCAGAATTATTGGGTATGGAATGGTTTTGGCTTCGTCTTTTGATAACTCCTGATGTATTTTTTATGGGTTTTATGACATTTTCATTACCTTTAATGGCTATTTTAGGGGCTCATGAAATGGGCCATTACTACTATGCAAAAAAGCATAATCTTGAAGCGTCTTTACCTTTTTTTCTACCGATGCCACCTATGATTTTCCCATTTGGCACAATGGGGGCTTTTATTTCAATTCGAGAACCTATACCAAATCGAAAAGCTTTGTTAGATGTTGGAGCTAGCGGTCCAATTGCAGGCTTATTGGTTGCAATTCCAGTTACAATTTTTGGTTTCTGGTTAACTGAGCAAAATGCAGTTTTAGCTCCAGTTGATTCAGGGGACTCTCTCTATCTAGGTACTTCAATATTTTTTGAATTATTGTATTCCTTAACAGGTACATTTTATACACCTAGTGGCGATTATCTCTCACATCCAGTTGTTTTAGCAGGTTGGACTGGATTCTTTGTTACTGCTCTTAATTTAATGCCGGCAGGTCAATTAGATGGAGGGCATATTGCAAGAGCTTTGTTAGGCCCTAAAGCAAATGGTATTTCTTTTGGTGTCATATTACTATTGATACTCATGGCTTTCTATGATATTCCTGGTTTTGGCCCTAAATACTCAGGTTGGGCAGTCTATGCTATTTTGATTTACTTTTTAGGCACCTCACATCCACCCCCATCAGAAGAACTTTCAGTTCTTGGTAAATCAAGATGGGCTATTGGAATTCTAACTGCTTTGATTTTGGTCGTAACCTTCACACCATCACCAATTTACACTGTTGAATCTGAATTTGATTTAAGCATTGAATCAGATATAAATGAATTTAATCCAGTTTATGGCGAATCTAATATGACTAATTTTACGATAAGAAATATAGGCGAATCAGAAGGTTGGGATAACCTTACCATAAATGTTGACCAAATAATTAATTATACTATCATTTTTGAATTGGATTATGTATTTGTTAGTGAGATGGATTCAAAATTAAATTCATCTTCTCCTGAGTTTGATAACTATGTTTGGTGGGATTCTGAAGAGCAAAATTTAACTTTGAACCTAACATCGAATTCTTATGCAAATTTTACTTTGTCAATAACTCCAACCGAAGTTCCTGTTGAAGGCGTATCCAGTTTTGATTTGAGAGCAATAAGTAGAACCGAACAGGTTTATACGAGAACCTTTGATTTAGTTGTAGAGGAAAAAACATAATGGACGTCTTTGAAGGTAAAGTTTGGATTCCAAACAAGGGATTGACTGACACCTGTGTTGGTGTTGAAAATGGTAAAATCAAGGTAATAAAATCTAGTCTTAAAGGAGATAAAAAAATCAAATTTAAGGGAATTATGTTACCAAGTGCACTAGATATGCATGTACATTTTAGAGATCCAGGTTATCCGCACAAAGAAGATTGGAAAAGTGGTTCTGAATCTGCAGCATGTGGTGGTGTTACTGCAGTTGTAGATATGCCTAATACAAATCCTTTTACTTCAGACGTAAATACTTTTGACGAAAAAGAAGCTATAGCTTCCTCTAAGTCAGTAGTTGATTTTGGCCTTGGAGTTAATGTGGAAGAAGGGTTAACAGATAGGAAATGGTTTGATACAATACCATCGGCTTTTTGGAAATTATATCCTTATGGTATTACATCTGAACAGTATTTTTCCAATGCTAGGGAAGTTTTAGAAAAAACTAACAAACCCTTAGTGATACATGGAGAGCATCCTGACCATATGTATGATGAACCTCTCAAAGAATTGGCAGATCATACTAAAAATCGTCATAATGCTGAATCCGAATGCTTATCTTCAATGCCATCTTCACCATACTTACACGTGGCACATTTGTCTACTGAAAATGGATTGAATAATATGCCTAGCTTAGCTAGTTCAGAAGTTTGCCCACACCATTTACTTTTGAATTTGGATAATTGCCAATCAATGGATTGTAAAGTTGACCCTCCGTTAAGAACGCGTAACGATAATAGTACATTGTATAACGCATTTCGGGAAGGGCAAATTCCAATTCTTGCTAGTGATCATGCACCACATACTGTAAATGAAAAACGTTCAGATACACCGCCTTCAGGATTACCTGGTGTTGAAACTATGATACCACTAATGCTGAATGAGGTTTCAGAGGGGCGTCTTGAAATATCTCGTTTAATTAATGCAATGTCTGAAGCTCCAGCATCACGTCTAAGTTTAGAAAGAGGTCGCATTTCAGAAGGTTTAACTGCAGATTTTATGATAGTTGATATGAAAAATAGTCAGCCAATAGATCTAGATAAGTTACATTCTAATGCAAATTGGACGCCCTTTGAAGATTGGCCAGCAATCTTTCCTTCCCAAGTTTACAGAAGAGGAGAACTTATTGCTGAAGATGGCGAGATTACCAATACAAGTACTGGCCATAATCTTTTTAGGTAATCCATACGTTTTTTAACGAAACTTTAATAGCATGTGTAATAAGGTTATACAATAATGCAACGTTTCTGGCAATCATTCACGCTTTGCGCATTTGCCCTTTTGGTTCTTGCCACTCCTTCACAAGCTGAGAGTAATGAATATGCAGATATTGAAATTTATTTTGATAAGGCTGGTTTTGGAGACACTTATGAACTAACTACGGAGGAGCCTACTTCTGAAAAACCAAAGTATTGGAAAGCTTATGATGAGCCAGGTCAAGAGAATTCATTCTATCCGTTAGTTACATGGGAAATGAATCTCGGAGGACCTATCAATTTGGGAGATTCTATGAGTTACATGATATGGGTTGAATCAACAAATGTTCAAGAAATTAGGTTTCGAACCACATTGTTCATTTCAACACCTGATGGAATGTCAAATATTTCAGTTGATGAAGTTACAAAAACATCTGGATTTGGCACCTTCTTAAGTAGAAATTATACTTTAGAGTTAGAAGGTTCGTCAATAGATACTAGTGATTTTCCTGACGGAGTTCCAGCTTACACAACGATTGGATTTAAGCTTGAAACAAGCGTTACATGGGCCCCAGATACCGATAATCGAACCGCTTGGGTTAAAGCGGCTTCAAGTAGAGGCTGCGGTAACGACTCAGGGACTGTAGCATGTGATTCATTATTTATGATAAATGTTAGGCATGTTGAAATTGCTGATGATTATTTAGGTTATTTTAGTAATGATAGAGTTGAAGAAATGAATGCCGATAGTTTGTTTATCAAGGTAAATGTTTCAAATGCGTTAGGTGCAGATAATTTAGCTTCAGATAGTGCTACTATTGAGATTAAGGGAATTTCTAATGGCGGCAAATTTCAAAATTCAGTTTTAGTTAAGGATAAGCATACTTATGCTAAATATATTCAAGGAACTTGGTATTATCAAGAAGATCAAAACATAGTAACTGGAATTTATGAAATTGAGTTTTCAATTGAGGACAGTTATGGAAATATTTGGAGTACAACTTTAGATTATGAATTGATTGTTGATGAATATGGTTTAGAAATAGAGTTTAATGAAAATTATAGTCCTTCTGGACAATTACCAAAGGGAGGTAAAGTTGACTTTGAATTTTTAGTATACAATAGAGGCAATACAAAAGACATATTTACCGTAGAACTAGATGATAATTCATTGCCTTCAAGTTGGGAAGCAACACTAACTTCTCAACCAAGTCTTGATATCGGAATGGACTTGTACAACTATGTTCAAGTTAAGATTGAAGCTCCCGTTTCAGCACCTGGAGGGAGTAAAGAGTCAGTAAGTATAATTGTAACTTCAACAAGTAATTCCGCAGTTTCAGAGAGCATTAAATTAGAAGCCACAGTCAGAACATATGGTGTAGTTTTTCTTTCACCTCCAGATAAAATAAATGTAGATCCAGAGGATTTGGACATTGATGGTTATTACTATTTCAGTATTAATCTGAGAAATACTGGCAGTGATAAGGACACATATCGCTTAGATGCCACAACAGCCCGTAGTGATTGGTCTATACGCGTAGAGATTGATGGGACGGAGATTTCTGCAGTAACTATTGACAAATCTCAAACACAAAAAATAGATTTAGTATTGAGACCATTGAATTATGAAAATAGCTTAGGAGATCCGATTGGTCTTCTTTTAACTGCAGATTCAATTTCCCCAGGTGATGGTTCTGCAACATTGTCTTCAGAAATAATAATAGACATTCCACTTGATAGAATTTCAGATTTAGCAGTTAATATTGCTGATGTGTCCATCAATGGTAAACCATTTTCTTTGTTAACAGAAGATGATTTAAGTTCAACAGAACCAGTACAAATAAGATTAACAGTTTACAATAACGGTGGTAAAAGTACTGCACCTTTTGGTATTAAGTTGTATGCAGGTCAAAAAGTGGTAGATGAATATAAACTCGAACAAGGGATAAGTGGTTTTGGTAATGAACCAGTAATATTAACTTGGGCCAATCCATCCTCCGGTTTTACACTTTTAAAAGTTAAAGTAGACTTTGAGCAAGCAGTTTCTGAATCAATTTATTCATTATCAGATAATTCCCTTGATATTCGTTTAACAATAAGTGAACAAACTTCAAACGGGAATGGAGGTGGAGATGATGGTGATTCATCCTTGCCAGCGTTAGGATATATGCCTACATTATTGTTATTAGCATTGATTACTATTGTACAACGCCGAAAAACTAATAATTAGTCTTCATATATTTCGAGAAATTCTCCACAAAAAGGGCATGCCTTCCATTCAGGTTTAACTGGTTTATTACATGAGGCGCAGTATTCTTGGTTTTCACTTGCAGAATTATTATGTTCTTTCATGTCTCCAAAATTTTGATTAGGAAGTGGTATCGTTTCTTCTTGTTCTTTAAAAATGACGGCATCATCTTCATTAAATCCATCTAATTTCTCTGGTTCATTATTTCCCAATAGTCTATTCAGAATATCATGTTCATTTTCAATAATTTCTCCTTTGAGTTGCCTGTTACTACCATCAAGATTTTCTGGTTCTTCAATTTCAGCTTCATATTCCTCTTCTAATGGAATTAGCTTAGGTAGAATTCTAAACTTTTTTCTTACGTCTCTACCTCTTTGTGTTTTTGTTAGAACAAGATAAAGCAATATTACGGCAACCGCTACTATTAGAATAATCTGATTACTCTCTAAACTTTCTATTTGTTTTTTAATTTCTTCTAGTGCCGTTCTATTATCCACACTAAGTTTACCATAGTAATATATTTATTAGTTACCTCTGACAAGTTTTTATATCAAGCCCATCTAGAGTGGGATACTCCAGAGCCAGATTTGTCCTAGTTTAGCATAGCGGGGTGGGGTAGCTAGGAAATCCCGTCGGGCTCATAACCCGGAGATCGATGGTTCAAATCCATCCCCCGCTACCATTTTTATTAAGAAAGCGTTTTAACCCTAAGTTGAGAAAAATCTTTGAACATACTGCGGATGCCGGGATTGAGGTTAAAGGTAAGAATTTATCTGAAGCTTTTGACGAAGTTAGTTTGGCCTTTACCGAAATAATTACTGGCGGTAATTTACCAGATCTAAAATCTTTTCATACTATAAATTTAGAAGGCGTCAACCTAGACAATTTATTAATTCGTTACATCTCACATTTAATTTTTCTTTTTGATACTGAGAATTTTATAGTTGGTTCTACAAATATTGAAATTTCAATGGATGAAAATAATAAATTAAGTGGAAAAGTATATGGTGAGAAATATGATGAGAAGAAGCATGGATATGGTGTTGAAATAAAGGCAGTTTCTTATCACATGCTAAATGTTTCAGAAGGTCCACCTTCTAAAATTAAATTAATATTAGATCTTTAGAAAGAGGTAAATCGATACATGTTCCTGCCTAAAAATGGTTTGGACTGCAATGGCCTATAATCAAGGTAAAAGAGTAAAGCCAATTTGGGATTTGGATACTCTTAATTTCATGTCCTCTAATCAAGATATTTTAGTTCCGGAGAGTGACGAACCAATATTAATTTGGGATATTGGTGGAATACTTAGAAATCGTCCCAATCCCTCATCATTAAAATTAAATCCAGATAATAAAATATATGTAGACTTTGGATTAACATGGGGTGAAGATATTATTGATTTAATTATGTTAGATAGAGGAAAAGTTATTCTTCCTTTAAGGAATTTACAAGGATTTAATGAATTAGATGCAGCTTTAGTTTATGCTGAAGATATAACTATAGGTATTGATTGGTCTGATACAGTTAAATCATCTAGTACTGATTTTTCAATAGATATTGTAAAATTACTTCATCACCTTCATCAACGTGGACAAACTGATATTTTGATTTATAGTTTAGTGGGAGAATTACCGTATATTCCTGCAGGAACTGCAGCCAATTTTAATATTAATTTAGCATATCTCACCGAGTCTAGAATTCAACCGCAATGGGCAAAAGGAGTATTCATTTTCGAATAATTTAAATGTTACACATAGGTATTGATGATACAGATTCTGTAAAAGGCGGTTGTACAACATGGTTGGCTACAGAAATTATTCGAGAATTATCAGAATTTGATTTGATAGGCCCACCACGTCTTGTTCGTTTAAATCCAAATATTCAATGGAAAACAAGAGGAAATGGTGCAGTGGCTTTAGCATTGGGAAGAGGTGTGGGGTCAAAAAGGCAGATAGGTAGCGTGGGTAATAATCCAGTTTTTAGTTTTGAAAGAGGAAAAGAAGTAAAATATGATAAAGAACAAATTATGGCAAGGGTTCTGGATTTAGTACATAAACATTCTATGCCAGATTCTGAACCAGGTCTTGTAATTTCGGATTCATTTCTTCCTGAGGGCTTATACTGGCAAGGAGTAAGCAGTATCGTAACTAAAAAAATGCTTTCAGAATCGATAGAAGGAACCTTATCGACTGGATTAAGAGGGTCTAGAGGCATATTTGGTGCAGCCTGTTCATTAGCTTGGTCAGGTAGTTTTAGTAAGATTAATGGTATTTCATATACCTGGGAGTTGATTGGATATAGAAAGAAAGAGAATTGGGGATTGAAAAGAAAAATTGAGTTATCAACAGTTCAAAAAGTATCTGGTATTAAAACAGTATTTTCATGTACAGATTCAGATGGTAAAATTGCTATGGTCCCTCATTCTCCATGTCCTGTTCTATGGGGTTTTAGAGGTACTGATGATAAAAACTTAATTAGAAATTTTGAGCTATTAGGTCCTGAGAAACCTTCCAGATGGCTATTGTACAAAACAAATCAAGCTACAGACGATCATCTTAGATATAAAGAAATCAATGATATTAAAGATGGAGATAGTGTCAACTTAGAGGTTTCAGTAACTACAAAGATTAATATTATTCAAGGGGGTCATCGTTTTTTTGAGGTAAAGGATAGATCAAATCATACAGTTAAATGTGCTGCATTTGAACCTACTAAAAATTTCAGACAAATTATAGATAAACTAGAAATCGGAGATTCATTGATAATTTGCGGTAGTGTTAGTAATGGTACAATAAATTTAGAAAAATTAAGAATTTTAGCGTTAGTTCCTAGATTCTCAAAGCCAGCAAATCCAATTTGTGATTGTGGTCAAAGAACACATTCTTCAGGTAAAGAATCATATTATCGCTGTAAATCATGCAGCAATAAATACGATAGGCCCAAAATGGTTGAGGTAAGTTCTGGTTTAGAATTAAAATGGTATGAACCTCCAGCCTCATCACGTAGGCATTTATCTACTCCTATATCCTTAATGAAATATTAAATTATGAATATTGAAGCGAATGATAAGCAAAGAGCATATTTCGCATTGATAATTGGTATTTTTGCTATTTCAACTTCTGCGATTCTCATAAGGTGGAGTAGTAGTGAACCATTGGTTATTGGCTCTTACAGACAAACCTTTGCGACATTATTATTCTTACCATTTTTAATTAAAGATAAATTTCAAGAAATAACTTCATTAAAATATGATGAAATTATAGAACTAATCGTTATTGGTCTTCTTTTAGGTGCGCATTTTGGGTTTTGGATTTCTTCTGTTAAGGCAACATCGGTTGCTGCCTCAGTTCTTTTAGGAACTTGTCATATTGTTTATGTTTCAATTATTGGTTGGCTAGTTTTTGGTGAAAGGCTTAATCGGAAAGGAATATTTGGGACTCTGTTTGCATTATCTGGAATCATTCTTCTTTTCTGGGGAGACTTAGTTGAAGATCCAGGTAATTTCAAAGGTAATATTTTGGCGTTTATCTCAGGCATACTTGCAGGTTTGTATTATCTGGGAGGGCGTAAACATCGTAAGAATATTAGTCTACCAACTTATGCGTTTATTGTTTATCTATCAAGTGCATTGGCTATGTGGATAATTGTATTATTACAGGGATTAGAATATCAGAAAATCCCTAATTCTGAATTTCAATTATTTTTATTGATGGCTTTAGTTCCAACTTTACTGGGCCATACTATGCAAAACTGGGCACTTGCATTTTTACCAGCTTATGTAATTTCTATAACTTTACTTGTTGAGCCCATTGGTTCAGGTCTTTTAGCATGGTTAATATTTGATGAGATACCAAGTTTTGGAGTTTTATTTGGAGGAGTGATAGTTCTTTATGGAGTATATACGGTAGCATCATCTGAATCAGATTCTACTTCATAAGGTCTTTCTTTAATTTTTCAAACTCACTTGATTTAATAATTCCCATTTTTTTTAGATTTTCAAGTTCTTTTATTCTTTTATTTTCTTTATTTTTCTCTTTTTCTACGGGTTTTTTAGTTTTCATTTCTTTTATTTTAATCTTTTCTAAATAATTTGTTTTATCTTTAATTTCATTTTTCCTTTTTTTTCTTTGAGCTAACTCTTTAAGAATAACTTCAGCTATTTCAAGCTCTTTTCCACCTTTTAGTTTCGAAAGTGTTTCACTAGCTTCATTATCTTTTTTTTTCTTTATAATCTTTCTTCGCATGATATTGACTTAGTTTCTTCAGATACAGAGCGATAAATAAATGTTAGAGTAATATGAAAATGTTTTAAGCACCCCACCTTCTGTAAGCATATGTCTGATTTAGTATTATTGAGCGATGAAGAATTGAAAATGCAATTGCGCCCTCATGTTTTTTCATTCTTTTATTTGTATATTGTTTTCTTTTTATTATTGGTGTGGGCTTACATAATTTATGATTTTTTTGCTATGGATAAATTCTCAGGATTTCCTTTGTATAGTCTTATCGAGGGATTTTTGAAAGATAGTGAGGTTTTAGCAGGTACTGTTATCTGGTCTTTAGGCTTATTTATTGTTGGATTTTTGGCACGCTATTTTTTCTTGGATTCAGGTGGCCAGAGTATTTTCCGTCTCTATAGTGGAGTTGCATTCATTGGAATAATAGTTATGTCTTATCACGCTTGGAAAATGGAAGGTACAATGGATTTT
>Ga0233427_10000779_pt1 | contig 37924 bp, 39 predicted proteins | sample SI_118_April2016_5_FD_179885 | JGI IMG/M metagenome (GOLD analysis project Ga0233427, IMG submission 179885) | Seawater microbial communities from Saanich Inlet, British Columbia, Canada - SI_118_April2016_100_MG | ecosystem: Environmental > Aquatic > Marine > Inlet | place: Canada: British...
GTTGGCGGACCAGTTGGAGGGCCAGTTGGTGGACCAGTTGGTGGACCAGCTGGAGGGCCAGTTGGAGGGTCGGTTGGAGGACCAGCTGGAATTACCGGTTCCGCAGGGGAGTTTTTTGGAGGCGTTGGTGGTGGCGTTGGTGGTGGAGTTGGTGGTGGAGTTGGCGGAGAAGACGGGGGTTTAGGAGGACCTGGTGGGGGCAATGGGACCTCGGCAGGGGCACTTTCTTCAGCGGGACTGGCTGTTACTAGAGGCGCTGGGCCAGAATATGACAGTAGAGGGTCTTCCATTGTAGAGGGCTGTGGAGGAGGGGCTTCTCGGATTGGATTAGCATTCAAAATCGGGGCTTCATGCGCTCCTTCACTCGAAGTAGAGGTTAATCCAGTTGATAATTTATCTAAATCTGCTTTGATTAAAGTATCTCCACCCGCTGCATTTTCAGCAGCATAGGATGTCATGACCACTTTGGAGGAGTCAATCATCTCACGCTCTTTGACATTTCCGAAATCAGATAGATTATCTGTGAATGCACCAGAAAACAAGGAAGAACCCATTGTATTTGCCATCTTTCTTCCTTGAAGAACACTGTACTCAAAATCGAATTCATAAGGACCCATCTTGATTTCATCAGATGAACTTTTCAGGACAAATGTCCACTCGCCCGAATCAAGATTAAATTCGAAAGTCCATTCCCTTTCTACTCCAGGACCAAGGCTACTAACACCTTCCTTTGAAGGATGTTTAACCCCGGAATTTGTAATTACAGAAACATCTAATCCACCCATTGGAACAGGTGCTTCATTTGAAATCGAAATTATTGCAAGAACGACATCTTCATCGTCATCATTGATATCCATTTTGACACTGATGACCTCTGCCTTCAATGAACCACTACTTCCCGAAGTTGGTACACCCATGTCGCTCGCCTACCTTGCCACTAACGCAACCATACTTGAAGCCAACCATACAACGAGTGCCTAACGAAGCCCACCACGGGTAGTCGCTGGAAGAGACCAGTCGACGGCAGCCACGGTATGGTTTGCAAGATCAACCGGGCTCCTTTTGGTTTCATGCCTCGAGGTCATCAATGCATCCCAAAGTCCTAGCAATACCCCGATGAATGGAATAATGTACTTGATTTTGTGAGCTGCTCTTCGACCCCAATGCGAAATTCCAAGCAGACTACCATCATCGTGAACAATAGCGATTCTCATCGCCCGTTGCCCTAAGCTTCTTCCGTAATACCGGCCTGTATACTTGAAGTATAGCCAGTAGAAGGTGATATGCATAATCCATGCAGCAATAACATACGGGGCATCTTTGGTTAGCAGTGAATTTAATGACATCAAAGAGATGTAGAAATAACCACTTGATGAATCGATTAATGCAACGATTAGAGTGATTAGAAAAGCATCTAAGCATAAAGCGACAATTCGCTTCCAGATAGGAGCAATAAGCATACCTTCAGGAGCGGTAGAAGCTATCGCTGCTTGAGCCATAGTACCCGGTTTGTGCACACTGACAGGAGAGTCCGCCATGGTGCTGGGTTGGGCCATGCCTTTGAAAGGCTGTCCTCACGAATTTACAACATGCCACGCCATAAGATTGAATTCAGTTATCCAATCAAGCCAACTAGCCCATGTCGAATCATTACGTAGTGTTCTATCATCACCAATAACTATCAATCCGCGTTTGGCTCTAGTCAGTGCAACATTTAGACGGCGGTAATTTGAGAGGAAACCAACAGTTCCGTTTTCATTCGCACGTACAGTAGATAGCACAATGATTTCTTTCTCACGACCTTGATATCCATCTACAGACTTAACTTCAAGACCTTCAATTTGGTCTCCAAACATTTCACGAATTAAACGAACTTGACCCGCATAAGGGGAGATTACTCCTATGTCATCTGGAGTTAAATCCCCAGGTGCTAGTAAATCATTTACAATCTTGACGACGATTGCAGCTTCATCCATATTGGAGCGCGACGAACCAGATTCTTCTTGAATTTCAGAACCATGAACTGGAACAAAGGCAACCGGTTTATCCCAATCAGGCCACAAAAAACCAGCAACAGGGGGCCTCTCTGATTCAGAACACCCATCCTCAAGACGGTTTTCATAAAACCTAGAGGATGGAAATTCGCGGATGGTAGGATGCATTCGATACTGAGTCGTAAGCATGTGTGCCGGAACACCATTTGCTAGCAACCTTTCGAAAAGAGGAATATCCAAACCCCCTTCCTCTGCATTCTGACTGGTTACGGTTGGTGGAAGTTGACGGTGATCGCCAACTAGAATCAGTTGCCGTGCCCCTTTGACGATTGGGACCAATGAAGACGGCTCGGTTGCCTGGGTTGCTTCATCAATTAACACAATCGAAAACTTCCTATTGGATAATGTGAAATGGCCTGCACCAATATTTGTTGTACACAATACTTCAGCCCCCGATAAAACATCATCAGTAATCCGTTGCTCTAATTCCCTAATCTCCCGATAATTCTTGTTAATATCTCGGTGAGCAAGGCCTTTCTCTTTGCCTTTCAGGTCATGAAGTTTTGATTTCATAGCATCGGTTTCTTCACGAATAAATGCGATTTCATCTTGCTTTGGATGGCGTGAAACTTGAGCATCTAAAGTAGCATCCCTTAGACTCTCTCTAACCTTTACAGGTCTTCCGAAGCGAATTGCTTTCACTCCAAGTTCAAGTAAACCTTCTAGCAAATTATCGACTGCTACGTTTGATTCTGCACATGCAAGAATAGGACCTCTGCCCATTTCAATTAAAGATTTCAAGAGATGTACTGCTGTGTGGGTTTTACCGGTTCCTGGAGGTCCTTGAATCATTGTAAGTCGCTGACTAACAGCGGTTTCAATCGCATCCGATTGACTCTCATCAAGAAGCATCCCTGACAAGTTTAGGGGCCGGGTTTTCTGTCCACGAATTTCAGGAGGCCTTTGGGCAGATGCGGCCAAGTCATGTGGTTGACAAAGTAGCAAGTCTCTCAAGACAGTACCACCGTCGCCTTCTGTTGAATGGAAAGATACCAACGCTTCATGCATACGGTCATGAGCAACTCTGTTAGCACCCCTATCTAGTCTCCAACCACCTTTCCGTAAGTCACTTGGCTTCTCCTTTGTTACAATTCTAATTCTTCGATTAGTTCTGTCTAATACAACACCCTCAACGACCTTTTCACCCCAAGGCCTAGCGCGTGAGATTATCACCATGTCACCATGGCCAAAACGATGGAATGGAAGTGAACCCCCTCCGCGAGATTCAAACACTAGAATCGGTTCTCCAAAAAAACGTCCTGATGTTCTTCCAACCAAATCAAAAAGTGCTAATCCGGCACTTGCCATTTTTTGTTTTGACCAATTTTTCCAGCGTTCTTGAACTTGATTTAATTCATCTTCGAGTTCAATTCCAATTAAATTGGTAAAGCACTGAAAATGGTCTTGTGATTTTCGCCACTTGTTTTCATGGGCAACCGATGGGGTGCCTTTGCCGTTAGAACGAGTATTCATTCTATGCACCCCTCCCTTCTCGGCCATGTCAAAACCGTAGTGATGCTGGTATAGCATGCTGCCGGTGGTCGGGAATAGGTGAGACTTAACAAGGAAATGAGACGCGGAATGTTTGCTGATGGGAATGTTCCGACGTAAAGAGGCCGCAAATATCGAGGGCGAAGTTTGTCCCTATTGCGAGTTTGTTAACAGCACTGGTGCTACTACTTGCTCTCAGTGTTATTACGATTTAAACAAGGCACCGAGAGACCAAGGCGAACAACTTTCACCAGAAATTAGTAATTCATTATTTGATGAATTAATGTCAGACGAAGATGATTCTTGGGAAGATGGCGATGCATTGGAGGTAGTTTTGACGCTCGACCAGGACCCCTTGGAAGTCGAGCAATACGCTACAACCGATTTTTCCGCCGAAGAACCAGAGAAAATTGATTTCCTCGACTCTTCAAAGCCCGAATTAAACGAAACAGTTACACACAGGCCAAATGAAGTTACGGTTGAAGATGTCGGCGAGGCAATTACGAATGTTGAAAAATTGGATTTTTCGAAAGATGACCCGTTTGCTGAAATCTCCGAACCGGTTCACCAAGGCAAGGGCGCAGTATTCTCACCAAGCACTCCTTCCAAGCTAGATGATGATTTATTGGGTCATGTTGGGGGCAAAGAATTACCGTCGCTTCCTTCAGATGATGAAATCTATGGCAATAAAATCGATCTTACTGCGAAGAAAGCACCGTCCCCAACACCTTCGGTAGTATTACCATCAAGCCCCTTGGTTCAATCTACAACTGTAGAGCCCCACAATGTTCCATTATCGGATTCAATTCCCGATGATAAACCGGTTGCTACAATCGTTGAACAACAAACAGATGAACCAGTGAGCGTCGAGGACGAACCTGTTTCTGAACCTGTTATACCAACAAATCCCGTTTTCCCAGAGCCAAGTATCGAACAGAGAATTTGGCCATGGGCAGCCGGTGAACTTTGGGACCCACGCATAGTTCATCGTGAAGTCGTATCTGCATTAGAGCAAGTAAAGAGTGGGCATATTGCAGAAGCGACGGTTACAATTGATGCACTTGGACCGCATTTGGGTGATGAAAATATCGATCTAATCTACCATATTGGAATGGTACTAAAGCAACTAAATCGTATTGATGAAGTAAAAACAATGCTTGAAACAGCTCAAGTTAAAATGCCTGGCAATGAACATGTTTCATCAGCATTAACTTATCTCGATGTATGAGGGGGCATGAAAATGGACATTCCGGTGCTAGAAATCGAATCGGAAGTTATACTACGCCCGGTTAGTAGACGCATTTTACCTGAAGTGATGGAATCTTATTACGAGGACCCCGAAGCAGCTAAAGCCGCATTACCTTGGCTAAAAGAAGGTGAAAAGGCAAGAAGTCAAATCGCCGATTTAATGATTGATCTTGAAATGCACAAAGAAGGAAACTCCATACATTTCTGGGCAATTCATTCATCGGAAGATAATTCATTTGTTGGATTAGTTGGCCTAGGGGACGAGTTACAATTGGCAGCATCTGCTTACAATTTGGGATATTGGGTGCGTCGTGATTGGAGGCGAAAGGGGATCGCCCGTGCATGTGTAGATGCAATTTTTAAGTGGCAATCTGCACGTACAGAGCATTCATTGATAGAAATTACAGTACATCCACATAATGAGGCTGGGTTAGCAGTTTGTAAATCGATTTGTAAAAAGTGGAAGGGTCTCGCAGTAGAAGGTTTTGTCCCAATAGAAATCGACGGCCGAACAATCCCTCATGTTCTACATCTTGTGCAATTAAATCGTGGTGATTAGATGAAGCCTACTTGGCTTACAGTCGATTCTGACGACCTCCGACACATTCCTTCATCCCAAGGACATCCAACTAGATCGAAAGGAATTCCTCATGAAGGGACCTCTTTAGAAATGAAAAGTGCGATGGTCGCATTTCAAAATTGGCTTGATAGAACACAAGTCACGCTTACGATATTTGTAATTGCGGACCAACTCGACGATCCCATTTTCAGCGACTGGCTTACAAAAATTCTAGCAAAGCATCCACAAGTCACAATTGGTTGCCACGGTCTAACACATCGCTGTTGGTCCGCCTACCCTGAAGACGAAGAAGGTCTTCTTGCGGCTATAGTCGAAGCCGATATCAAACTCCATCAATTTGCGGGAGACTCTTGGCGTCCTTGGTTTAGAGCACCTGCTGGTTACATAGCACCATGGATGGCACCAATAATTGCCAAAGCAGGATTTGAGTTAGATAGCAGCGTCAATCCCTCTTGGTTAGTTAGGAAAAAAGCTGGACCATGGAAGGATTGGAATGCAGTCAAAAAAGCATTGAAAGATTCTGGCTTAGAGAGTAAGCCCTGGCTTTGTAGATATTCATTACCAACATGCGGACCCGCCCTTTCAATTCCGTTTTTAAGTTGGAATGCAAAACGCGCATGGCGAAAACTGGGCCCGTTTGTAGAACCGGTTGAGGCTGAAGAAACCGTATATTGGCACATTCTTGACCATGGCAAAAAAAATGGACAATGGAAACCACCTCTTCTGATAGAATGAGCCCAAAGGGCTCAAGGCATCATCATGCTACGGGCATGTATGGAGAAGAAATTCTGGAAGGGTCTTCTCCTCATAGGAATTGTAATGCACATTCTTGCTGCAATGCTAATGCCGCTTGGTCTTGATGCACATATCCATGCGACATATGTTACGGATGGAATGGATGATGGAGAACCTCATTTGGAGTGGGGTGAACTAAGACCGGATTCACCCGACAGTTCTACTCCAAAAGAAATTCCGGCTGAAGACAAATGGTTTGCTTGGCATGCAATAATAGAAATCTGGTTCTCAATTTTCGCTCCATCAATGGCCATTTTGCATGTCCTTGGATTGGTTGGCGGGTTGGGATGTTTGGCAATAATTTTCTTAGCAACTAGAGATTTATTTGGTGAAGAACAGGCTTTGAAATTAACTGCACTCGGATCAATATATCCGCCATTGATTAGAGCAGCAGGCCGTTTTTATCAAGAAGGAATTATTCTAATTCTAGTAACAATAGCCATCTATTGTATCATTAAAGCGATTAGAGATTCAAAGACATGGAATGCCTGGTGGGTCCCGCCAATATTTTGTGCAATAGTTATTCTTTCATTCAAAGGAATGCCGTTATGGTACATCTTCCCAACAATAATTGCTCTTTGGGTTGCATCGAGAATTAGGATGGATCAAATAAAAATTTCAATAATTGCAATCTTAGTTGAATTGATTATAATCAACCGTAATGGAATTTCATTATCTAATCCTGACATAATTCCTGCACTACTTTCAGCGTTTATCGGTTGCTTCATCTTCGTTTATGGTGGGATGCTTTTGTTTTCGAAATCAACTGGCGAGAGTAATGACGAATCAAGGATTATTGAAAATGGGTCACTGATGGTTTTGGCTTGCTTAGTTGGGTGGATTGCAGCATTATGGGTCACTGAAGCGGTTGCTTTAGAATCCAATTTCTTTGATATTATTCGTTCCTTCAGAAACAACCCAAGATATCTCTCTTTGTTATTGGTCCCATTGTGGTTTGGCCGAATGCTAAAAACGGATTCGGAGGGATTAACCATCGAAGGCCCAGGTCGCAAAATTACTATTGTCACAATATGCCTTATGTTATTGGTAAATGCATCTGTATTAGCGGCTACTGGTGAAAGAGGAACCGAGGTTATTGGAACACACTTAAATGAAGAAATTGAAGAGGGTGAAGATATTCTTTTCATAGCAAACTCGCCTCTTTCAATGCACCGAATATATTCAATTAAATTCCCTATGGATCCAAATAATGACATGGATAGTATGGGATACTGGCGCCATAATAGTACTGATTGGCATGCTGAATTATTAGAATGCGATACGTTGCAAGATGTGAACTGGATAATCAATTATCCGACGGGGCATGCGATTGCTCCTGAAGGATGGGTTGAAGTAGAATTCAAAGGTTCTGAAAAGGTTAGTGAAAACTACCATTTGTATACATGGGGTGGAGAAAATGAACGCTGTGCTTGATGGAATAAAAGTTCTTGATTTATCTCGAATTTTAGCAGGCCCATATTGCGCACAAATGCTAGCAGACCTTGGAGCTGAAGTAACCAAAGTAGAAGCTCCTTGGGGCGACGATACACGTGGTTGGGGACCACCTTTCACCGCAGATGGTAATGCTGCATACTATCTATCATGTAATCGTGGTAAGGAGATAATTTTTCATAATCTTAAGGAAGACAAAGAAGCAATCCATAAATTGATTTCTGAATCGGATGTTGTAATAGAAAACTTTCGCCCTGGGCAACTTGAAAAACTAATTGGACCAATTTCCAAAGATGTAATTTTATGCTCGATTACTGGATTTGGGCAAAATGGTCCACGTGCACAAGAACCGGGATATGACCTCGCTTTACAAGCGATGAGTGGAATAATGAGCATCACTGGAGAGCCAGGAGGGGGTCCAGTCAAAGTTGGAGTCGCTTGGATAGACATAATTACGGGGCTTTATGCAGGGAATGCAATAATCGCTTCACTATTTCATCGAGAAAGAACAGGTAACAATAATCATCTAGATATTTCGTTATGGGATTGTGCAATTGCGTCGCTAGCAAACCAAGGCCAAAACCAACTTGTAAGTGGAAATGACCCCGGACTATTGGGTTCAGGGCACCCAAATTTAGTCCCCTATCAAGCGTTTGAAGCCAAAGACGGATGGGTCGTAATAGCAGTAGGTTCAGATCCACAATTCGAAAAATTATCTGAATTATTTGGATTTGAAAACGAATGGCCTACTAACCAGATGCGCGTAGATTCACGAGAAGATGTAGTTGGTGTAATCCAATCGAAAGTTACAGAACTAACGCGACACGAAGTTTGCGAATTACTTCAAGACATTCCAACTTCACCAATTAACAAAATTAGCGAATCACTAGCCGATATCCAAAGTATTGCCCGTGGAGTAATTACGGAATGGAATGGCCAACCGGTTCTTGCAAGCCCACTTCGATTTATCTCAGAAAGAGAACAGTGAGGTTTGGCCTCCGGTTCGAACCAACCCTGCACTCTCGAGTAATTCCATTGCATTATCAAATCGCTTTTGTGAAAATTGTCTATCCTCAACTAAGAATTTCTTGAGGCCTTCAACATCAACATCGCCTTGCACTAAATCTTCATCTGCGATTTCAACAACAGGATGATTTCGAAAAACCTCTCTAATTTCATCGAGGCGTTCTGGAACATCCTTCTCTTTGATTTTACAAATTTCCTCGATGGTTCCAAATTCTTTGATGAGTTTGATTCCGGTTTTTGGGCCAATTCCGCTAATACCTGGGTGGAAATCTGTTCCAATCATTATTGCTAAATCGATTAACTGGTCTCTAGATAATTCGTTATCAGTCAAAACTTGTGATAAATCAATTCGCTGAGCACGAATGATTCGCCCCATTCTTTTACTTCCATCAGATGTAAGGTTTCGAATTACAACAGGCGCTCCATATAGCAAAGCATCCCAATCTTGTGTGGCTACTGCATCGAGTTGCCCATTTGCAGCCATTACAGCAGCTTGCGCCTCTCCCTCTGCCTTTGCACGGATAGCAGGTATGCCCATCAACGAGAGCATTTCCATTGATTCTTCAACCATTTCAGGAGTATATTTGACACATCGCTGTGCCATTTTTTGGGCAGTAACAAAATCACCAGCATCTAATGCGGCCTTCCACTCCAGTTCGGCTTGTTCTCTACGGGCCCTTCTTGCGGCCATCTCATCTTTCTTCAGTTCAGGGTGCGTCCCATCAAATATGAATACAGGCTTGACCCCTTTAGAAAGCAATAGGGAAGCTCTTGATAAAAATCCCATTAGGTGTGCGACGACCTTTCCATTTGCCGCTTTGAGAGAACCACCGTCACCAGTAGGGGACCGGTCTCTTATTGTTGTAAGAAATTGGAACGCCAAAAGGAAACTATCGATACCAACCCGCTTGCCTTTCATGGCATCCATGGTAGTATCTTCAGCGTTTGCTAGGTCGCGCAGATTGCAGCCCATGACAGGGGCTGTGATAGGATACACTTGAGCCTCACGGCCAAAGCCTAGGAAAAAGCGGGCAATGCAGGATTCGAACCCACGTATTCGGCTCCGAAGGCCGAAAGGATATCCAGACTACCCCAATTGCCCAAACCGACCCAAAAGCCCCCCCTTCTTGAACCACACCCTCGCGTCATTGAAGTGCTTATCAGTATTGGACGCTGTATGGCTAAGTCTCTGCCCTGCATTCGTAATGGCTGCAGTATGTGTTGCAGAGAGACAATAATGCCGATTACTGCAACCGAGGCGAGCCGACTTTCACGCAGAACAGGAATGGCAGAAAGTGATTTTTGTAGTAAAGATGAATTGGGAATCCGCCGATTATTGAATAGCCAATCCACCAAAGCGTGTGTCTTCCTTGCAACAGAATCAGATTTACCAACCGCGCCAGGTATTTGTTCGGTTTATGACAGCCGTCCGCTTGGGTGTAAGACATACCCTTCTGTCCTTAATGACGAAGATATAGCAATCCTAGATGATGAGATATGCCCTCATACGGATGAATTCGATGAACCCGATGAAGAAGTTGCGTTACGACTTCTCAATCTTGAGGCGAAATTGAAGCAATAATCAACACCCGTCCAAGAGATTTGTGTACCGGTATTCCATAAGCGACTTCGATATCAAATCCCGGCAATTCCACATCACAAGTAACCATTTCATCGAGATTGTCTTTGCCTGCTTCACATGGCATAATGATAACTAAACGGCATTCGCTTTTTTGATTACAAATATTACTCAGAGTATCTTCAAGTAATTTTACATCACCTTGAGAATTTCGCCCATATGGTGGGTCAACGACCACAGCAGCCAGGCTTTCAGGTAGTTCCATTCTAGTTGCATCTCCTCTTTTCACCTCTGCAATAACTCCGGCCCATTGCAGATTTTCCTTCGCCCCATCCACCATTACAGGATCAAAATCAACGCCCAGTGTTGGGCGATTTGTGAGTCCCGATTCAATCAATATGCCCCCAGTGCCACACATTGGGTCAACAACATAACCACTCCTGGTTCCTGCTGCAATATTTACAGCCGCCCTTGCTAAGCGCGGCTCAATACTGACTGGTCGGAAAAACGGGCGTTTGTTTGCCCTCATTGCAGCCCAGCCATGTTTGCCTGGACCTTGTCCAATCATCCACCCCCAAGCGACATAACCTGCAGATGCATCAAGGATTATTCCAAACCTATGAGACGGATTGTCCAGATTAAAAGTTGAACCTAAATCATGAAAAATCCCACCGACCTGCCTTTCAATCTCTTTAGTTGCGACCGGTAATTTACCTTCATGTCTCCAACATTCTATTGCCATATCTTCCTTTTTTTCACAGTGAATTAGGGATAATAATTCTTCTACTGAGCTCCATTTTGCTATGCCGCCGCCTGTTAATACGCATTCACACCCTGACATTATGTTGGCAAGGGACCAATCACTTTCTCCCTCAGCCAACACTAAGCGTCTAGCCTCGGTTTGGATTATGTTTGCTTCAGGAAACATTGCATCTGCCTCAGCTCTAGAGATTGCAGGGTGCCAACCCCTTAGTGCAATCACTGTGGACTCATGTTCACTTTGCATCTATTCACCTCGTGTAGATAGATACCGATTCATTTCCCCAATTGGTACGTGAGATATTGCTAAAGTGTGCTAAATTGAAATTGGTCGGAACTGGATTGGTGTGTGTAACATCTGATTGGACAATAATGAATTCATCAACCAGATCTGCTTCTAAAAAATGATTAATTGTAGTCGGACCTCCTTCTACTAGTAATCTCTGAATTTCCAAATCTCCAAGCATATCAAGCATTGGACCAAGTCCCCTAAACTCTTCACTCAAGTGTTTAGTCCCAAAGCCGTCGGTCAATACTTTGGCCTCGGATTGAATTCGGTTATTTGGGTCGATTATTACACGAAGGGGTTGCCTTTGTGAATCAACTAACCGTACTGTGAGAGAGGGGTCGTCTCGGATTACGGTATTTGCTCCAACTAGTATTGCACAACAATCCTTGCGTAGTTGGTGAACTTTAACCAAGCATTGTTCGCTAGTGAATCTACCTGAATTACCAGATAAATCATCGACTGAACCCTTGCAGTCGGTGGCAATTTTAACAGTAACAAATGGCCTGCGCAACTTGCACCAATGCAAAAACTCACGCATTTGTTCAGCAGCCTCATCTTCTAACAGTCCAGACTTTACAGAAATTCCCGCTTGCTCTAAGACCGCAATTCCATTGCCTCGAACAAGGGGGTTGGGGTCTCCATGAGCAACAATTACTTCACTAATTCCTGCCCAAAGCAATGCTTCAGTGCAAGGGGGGGTTCGTCCAAAGTGGTTGCATGGTTCCAGCGTTACAAATGCAGTTGCACCGTTGGTACTGTGCCCCTTTTCTTCTGCATCATGTATTGCCATTTGCTCTGCATGCAATCCTCCAAGGTGGTCATGCCATCCTTCAGCAATTACAATTCCATCCTTTACAATAACACAACCAACTAGAGGATTTGGTCGAACAAGACCTCTTCCCTTTTCGGCGACATTGAGCGCGCGGCGCATATGCTCCCCCTCCTCCGCACTCCAAGTCATGATGCTGGCTGGTTAGGCATCAGACATGAGTTCATCGCTTGTTTCAGCAATAGGTTTGATTGCCTCGACCTTTTCTACAATATTCATGGGCCCCCTCCACTGTATCGTCAATCCAGCCAGCAGAGACCATACTTGTGGTAAGAGGTGGCCGAATATAGTTGCAAAATTAGAGTCAAGAGGTTTTGAGATTAATTCTTACATTACCGAGGGTGTTGGACACGCCAGCGAACTTGCTTGGAAATTACGAAATGACAATGTTGAGGGTTTGATTGTTGCAGTCGGTGGCGACGGAACCGTTCACGAGGTTGCTAGTGCTTTACGCGGGGGAGATATTCCAATGGGGATTTTACCATTTGGTTCTGGTAATGATTATGCTATAACCCAAGGAATTTCTCGAAAGAATCTCGATTTGGCGATTGATGTATTGGCCAATGGAGTGGACCGTAGGTGCGCAGCATGGCGCTTGGAAGGGTTTCCTGCAACTAATGCTGGAGATTACCCCTCTCCTAAACCCAATGAATGGGACGGTGAAGCTAAGGATAAAGGAAGAGTCGTCAGGTGGGTATTTCTTGAATCCGATGCAGGGATTACCAGTGCAATATCACGAGCAAAACTGTATCGTGCAAAATGGATTAAAGGTGGGAAAAAATACACTTACCTTGGAATCACAACAATTCCCTTTTGGCAGCGTCGAAAAGTTTGGCTCAAATTGGATGATGCCGAAGGACAAATTCTTGATTTTACTATGTTTGCTGCAACAACCGGGGAAACATTTGGTGGCGGATACCAGGTTTGCCCGGGTGTAACTCCTGTTGATGAAAGTGGGACAATTGTATATGCGCCACGCCTTTCAAGAATTGCAATGTTATCATTGATGGGGCCAATGAAGAAAGGAAAACACATCGGAAAGTGGGGGATCACTCAACAAAAAGCCAATCGTATAGAAATTAAGCCAGTAGATAAGGATGGTAATATCAGTGAATCACCATTGGACCTATCAACATGGGTCCAAGCAGATGGAGAGCCGGTTATTGTAAGCCCTGCAACGCTGGAATGGCACACAGAACAATTACTCGTTAGAGGAGCAGTAGATGTTCCTTGGGCTTCAGAATGAGAAATCACTGAAATCATCATCGTTAGCAATTGATGCTGATTTGTTTTGAGATACAGGGGCAGGTTCCGTTTCGACTTCAGGTTCAGATTTCACAGCCCTCTTCTTAACAGAACGACGCTTTACCGGTTTATTTGCAGGAGCAGAGGCCGGTTTGGAAGTTTGAGTTCCTCTAGCAGAAGTTGAGAAATGGCTGCGACTTTGAGATGGTTCGGGCTGTGTTGAAACAACATTTCCAGAGGGCATAGGTCCTTTTTGCACCGGTTGGCTGCTGACCACCGGTTGCGATTGCATTTGTTTGGCCCCACTTGCCACCACTACTGAGCCGCCACCGAATGTCTTTGGTGCCTCATCCTTATCCCCGGATGCCAAAACACTGTCTAGGCTGAAACCAGAGATCGCAATTTCATCTTCAGATTTCTTTTTTGGAGGTGGACTGCTCTTACGCTCTTTTGCAGCACGTTCTGTCGAACTTTCCAACCCTTCTTTCTTAGAAGATTTCAAGTCCTTCTTCATTTGAATAACCTTTGCCAATCCTTCTCTGCCAAGTAATGTCTCAGCAGTAGCTTTTGCTCCTTGACGAATAATCATTGTAGAGAGTATGAATAGTCCTACTCCGCCGCCTCCGGCAACAACTAGGAAGAACATTACGAATGACCATCTACCAAAAAAATCAGTATCTCCAAGGTAGTATTCGTCATCATTTTCACCATCTAAACTTACAATTCCTTCAGCGGTTTTAATATTCGTGATGACCATTCCATGGCCCTGTCCTACAACTACACAATTTTCATCAATTTCAGTTGTGCCAGCATCCATAATATATCCACTTAATTCGATAGGTTGGTGCCAATGCTCCAAAACATTGAGCCCATCAGCAATATTTTCTGAGCCAGGCACGATTCCGATAACAGCCCAATCATCTTCATTTGTTGATATTTTTGACCCAACAGCTTCGACAGGCATTGTAGGAGAATCCCAGTTTTTTAGATTAACTCTAGCAGCGGAGCCTTCTTCGATCGCTTCGGCATCACTCCATTTCATTTTGTCAATTATTACTGCGGCACCCATTGCAGACTCAACATCATTGAGAGCCGGGTGTTCACTATACACTCTCGAAGTGATTAGCATTCCTGTGACTTTAATTTTTGAATTTTCAACTCCACACCCAATCAGTGAAACTTCCTCGTCATAGCCATCACCTAATTTTGATTGGATATGTGCTTTATCATCATCAATTTCAACTTGGAGTTGACCGTCCTCGCCCCCCCATTCTGGCGTAGAGGCATAGATACAACCTGCCATGAACATGAGTAGGACCAGCAGCATCGCTAGTGGTGCTCGTGTGCGGGCCATGAGGTGCCTACGGCACCTTGAGTTGTTGAACCCTTTCCTACGATTCACCTATCGGTAAGATAAATTGAAGCGCGGAGAGAGAGATTCGAACTCCCGTGTCCGAGGGACAGTGGATTTCAAGTCCACCGCGATACCAGGCTATGCGATCTCCGCTTATTTTGACGGGGGGGCCTTTCTTTCAAGAATCTATCTTATGCTATTCCTCTCTGCTAATGGCAATAATCGCTAGACTAAGGCTTGTAGCAACGGTTGCAAAGGCGAATCCCGGTAAGCCAGAACCTTCGTCCTTTGGATCATTAACCGAGTTCGCAGCTCTTTCAATATCTTCGACAAAATCATTTACATCCCAATCATATCCAATGAATACGACCAATGGCTCCCAGTCATCATTAAGAATAAACGTCTGAGTAGAGTGAGAGGTAGTTGTTTCATTTTCTTGTTCGTCATGCTCCATTACTGGCGACATTAGAGTAGTAGAATCTTCACCATCTGCAATCCATGCATAGTGGTTAGCATCTTCCATCAAAATACTATCAGATGCAGAATCTGATGTCGACATCCAATGGCTATAATCGCCCATGTCGTGCCAAATGTAGAGGTTATATTCTGCTTCAATTCCATTGATTGAAGTGACTGTACCGTTTTCCATTTCATGCGAGATATCATTTTGATTTAGCGCGGTCATTGTATGCTCCATAGCACTAACTTCGCCCATCCCAGAATAAGTTCCATTGAATATTGCGGTATTTCCACCGGGATAGATTACTCCCAATTTGTGAGTCATCTCTCCAGACATAGACATCTGTGGGGGCGGAATCATGGAATCCATTGTCGAATTTGGAGCCCAAGCAATATGCTCCTGTTCATGCAGATTATCCATACTAGATTCACTGTTCGCCCAAGATTCATTGTTCACGTCCCAGTAATGCAATTGCCACCACCATGACGAATCATTTGGTTCGCTAACACCAGCAATAGTAGACATATTATGGCCAGATTCAGAATTTGGGGCATCAAATGATTCTAGGGCAGCTAAGGACATATGCCATGCGTTGATGTGAGTAAGAGTTGAAGACACATTAGTTCCATCTTCTTGAATAATTACAAAGGATTCATTTTCCATATCAGGCATTGGAATAAGTGAATCATCGGATATGTTTGGAGCGAATGCCAGATTACCGGCATCTACGGAATCGATTCCACTAAGACTTTCTTCCCACATGTGACTAGACATATTCCATGTATGTAATTGCCACCACCATGAATTGTCAGATGGGGTCTCATCTCCATTAATTCCTGTAATATAGTGCCCCCATTCACTTTCGGTCGAATTAATCGTCCAATTATTTTCAAATTCTGCTGCAACTAGTTGGTCCCACCCAGTAGGCATAACGGGGTAGACACTCTGACTTCCGTCAGGCATTATTACAGAAACAGAAGATTCGACTTCGTTGTATTCCATGCTATGATTCTCCATCTCTTCATGGTCATGTGACTGAACTTCTTCAGTTACAACAGAAATTTGGAAATCAGCCCAGACCTGTTCAAGGTCTACTAATTCGCCAGTTAGGTGGGGCCACGTTGCTCCAAAATTATCCATGTATGTTTTGAAAACTTCTGGTGAATCAGTAGCGGGGTCAACAGTAATTGAAATGAATTGGTAATCAATATCATCTAATTGTTTTTCAGCTTGAACGAGATTGTTAGTAATCGCTGGGCAAACATCGACACAGGTCGTAAAAACAAAAGCGACTACAGTGACATCAGCATTCCCTTTTTGCATCGAATATGGGTTACCATCCTGGTCGATAAGTACTCTATTCGGAATCGGATCTCGGTCTAGGTCATAGCCATTCCAATGAACGCCATCTCCACTAGCACTGCTTGAAGGGATGGTCGAGGCACAAAGTAGAGTGACTATGGCTACAGCGAAAAAGCGCATAACTAACGCTCTAAGAGGTTGTTTATCAAACCTATTCCGAATATGTTTGATTATTCAGTTACGTAAGAATAATCCCAATTTGGAGTGCACCAAGACGGTAGCCCATCGATTCCATCGGGGTTAGAAAGTCCAATTCCCCAAATCATCAATACAACAAACAGAACTGGGAACAGTGCAGTTCTTGTGTAAATGAAAGGGTCACCCTTCAGATGCATAAAAAATGCTGCAATACCGTACCCTTTGATAATTCCAACAATAATTAAAACTGCCCAAACAGCACCTCTTGTGATTACTATGTCAGTACCTGGTATTGTGTCAAAGAACACTGCTGCGACTTCGAATAGTGTAAAGAACATCAGTATTAGGAAGTTCACATAGTAAACATCCTTGCCGATCATATCAGCCATTTTCTGGAAGAGTCCTGCAATTAGCCCTGTATATTTTTCCTCACTCATATTATCGCCTCAGTACAGATAGAATGCTGGGAAGATGGCCACCCAAGCCAAATCCACGAAGTGCCAATACAAACCGAAGTATTCGATTCCACGACCATTATTTTCATCATAGCCCACAGTATCAGCCTTGAATACCATGAATAGCATAACTAGTAGCCCAATGAATACGTGGAGCCCGTGAGCACCAGTTGCCACATAGAAGATAGAACCGGCTTGACTATCAATGGTAAATCCTTCAGCGATTAGATGGCTCCATTCAACCAATTTCAAGACTATGAACAGTGAACCTAGTGCAATAGTAATCAGTAGGTAATTGCGAACAGCTTTCTTTCTTGAAGGGAATAGTTTTGCTAACAGAGCATTCTTCGAAGGCTCCCAATTTACATTCTTAGCAGTCTTAAGGGCAAGCACGATTGTGTATGAAGATATAATCAGAGCAAAAGTATTGATTGCTCCGGGTAGTAAAGTCATAATGTCACCACGAAGTAAATCCGAAGCAGTAGTTGTGTCTACATCACTACACTTTCCAGCATCTACTGCCCATTGAGTACACCATCCTGTTCTCATTCTTAGGTAAGATGAGAAGAAGGATGCGAAGACCATCATCTCAGAGATAAGGAAAATCCACATTCCGGCTTTACGAATATCTTGGCCTTCAAATGGATGCGATGTGGCTACTTGTTCAGGGTGTCCTTTCAGATCCTCATTCCACCAGTTACCAATTCCCATTATCAAAAGAATTGTACCAAATCCAGATAATGCAAATCCAGACAAATCAGCATCATAATCCAAACCTAACCATGCTTTGCAGGTCGTAACAAATCCAGGGAATCCCATCATGAAGAATAAAATTCCACCAGCCATCATAATCGGTGAGGCTGAACCATGATGTTCTTCGTGGTCATCACCATGGTGTTCTTCTTCATCAGGCTTGATACTATTGAAGAATCCAGCAACGCCATAAAATGCAGCGTAAACGATGAACATTACCATAATTGTCTTTCCTGCAGTACTCCAAGTTAGGTATGATAGATGCGCATCTACTTGATGATGATGCGCATCATCAGCGACTTGAGTTGCTTCGTCTGATGCAGCTTTAGATTCTAGGTACTCCTCATACAAGGCACCCTCTTCTTGGCTACCATTATTTTCCCAGCGACTTTCTGCGAATTTGAATTCTTCTAGTGCCAAATCAGCAGCATTCTTTGCAGCCTCGTATTCCTCATTCGCATCATCCCAATCTTGATGCATCATCGAGCCTATTCCTCCGGCCATTACACCGTATGCAAGGACACCAACAACTAGTAGGCCAACTGCAATTACAACAGTTCTCATCCAGATGCTATTCTTAACATCGTGCAAGCTTCCGCTCATGATTTCTCCTCCTTATTCCAAAGATTGCTCATCGTCCTAAACGGAGAACGCAACATTGATTCTAATTTCGACTCGTGATGAGGAGCGCCTTCGTTAGCATCTTTCTGAATTGGATTAACTGCGAACGATGGAGTCGGAGGAGGGGACGTGACTGCCCATTCTAATGACCAACCGCCCCATGGGTCTTTTCCGACCTTTTCGCCCTTCTTTACTGAACGGATAATGTTCCAAACCAATATGAGTTGAGAGATTCCGAATATGATTGCAAATATTGAAATCGCCATGTTCAATTCAGCAAACCCTGAATCCGCAGCATAGGTATGGGTTCTTCTTGGCATGCCCATAATTCCAACTGCGTGCATTGGCCAGAAGGCCGCATTGTAAGAACAGAATGCAATCAAGAAGTGCCAAAGACCTAGGGTTTCATTCATCTTACGCCCTGTTACCTTCGGGAACCAATAGTAAATTCCTGAGAATAGTGCAAAGATAATTCCTCCAATGAATACATAGTGGAAGTGGGCAACTACGAAGTATCCGTCGTGGAATTGTGTGTCAAGTCCAGCAACAGGGAAGAACATCCCCGATAGTCCTCCTAGTGTAAATGTGATCAAGAACCCTAGTGACCAAAGTGTGTGTGTCTTGAATACCAAACTTCCACCCCATAAAGTAGCAAGCCAGTTGAAGATCTTAACTCCGGTTGGAATCGCTACAGCCATTGTGGTAATCATGAATGCAGAACGCCATGCTGGACTCATACCACTTGTTAGCATATGGTGCCCCCATACAATGAAACCTACTACTCCGATACCGACCATGGCATAAACCATCGAACGATATCCAAAGATAGAACGCCTTGCACTAGTGGCAAGAACTTCTGATACAATTCCGAATGCGGGAACCACAACCACGTATACCTCAGGGTGTCCGAAGAACCAGAACAAGTGCTGGAACAAGAGAGGGTCTCCGCCTGATGTGAAGAAGGTTGTACCGATTGTAGAATCGAATAATAGGAAGAATACTCCTATGACGAATGCAGGCAGGCTAACGTATAGCATGAATACACTGATTAGAGCAGACCAAGTAAATAGTGGCATTCTCATCCATCCAACACCCTTTGCTCTCATGGTAAAAGTCGTGGTAACGAAATTTACACCAGATAACGTAGAGGATGCTCCCAGTAAGGCAATTCCGGATATGAACGAAATCGTCCCGGCATTCGGACCATAGTCAGTACCTAGTCCTGCAAGACTGGAATATGGCGGATACATAACCCAAGTAATGTCAGCCCCTTCTCCACTCCAAACTCCAGCAAAGATAAGTGGTGCTGCTGCAACAATTATCCAGAAACCTAACGCATTGATTCTAGGGAATGCTAGATCCTTTGCGCCTATTTGTAGAGGTAGAATATAGTTCATAAAACCAGCAATCATTGGCATTGCTGCTAAGAAAATCATCGTAGTGCCATGTAAAGTAAAGAACGAATTGTATTCTGATTGTGATAAGAAATCGTTCTCTGGTAGTGCTAATTGTATACGGAATAGCAGTGCTAGTAATCCTCCAACTAAGAAGAAGAAGAACCCGTAAAGGAAGTATAGAATACCAACCATCTTGTGGTCGGTAGTAGTTAGCCATGGTTTGAGATAAGCCCAGAAGTTTCCTATGGAGAAATTCTCAGGGTTGCGTGTGTAGAACACCCACATACTTCCAACTAAGATTAGACCAAGGGCTAGCCCGATTACAGTCATCAAAATAGTCAGAGCGGCAGCACTTGGAGCGGTAGGGTTCGCATTAACTCCGGATACGGTGATTTCTTCACGGTTCCAATCATCAGCATCTGACGCATCGCCATCTCCATTTACAGCATTACCATAAACGACGAAGTTTGCTACAGCTGTGTCGTCAGCGGGGGCAGTCCATTTGAATGACCAACTTCTTTGACCATTGATTTCATTATTATGAGTTAGTCCACCATCCATTTCGGATGCGCCATCAAGCGATTCAAGAGTTCCGACTCCATCTTCAACGAATATTCTGAATCCACCATTTTGGTCAGGATTATCAATAGGAACCTTTTCATTAGAAATTGTTAATGTGAAAAGGAATTCTTCTGAAGCATTGAATACTTCAGGAAGCCCATCGATAGTAATTACAGTATCATCGGTCATACCTCCGTGGCACAGGCAGCCGGAAGGTTCTACATTGCCAATTCCATTCTGTCTTGCTTCAAAAGATGACGTGGATGCTAAAGCAACCAATAGTAGGGCGAGAATCGCAACGGTTCGTCCTTTCATACTAATTCCCCTCCATGGTCAAAGTAGACGCCGAAGTCAGCATCGCAAGTCATACCCTCTCTAGCAACAACTTCGACTTGTCCATTCATGACAGAGTGTTGTTGGCCACAGTATTCTGCACATCGGATTGGGAATACACCTGCATCATTTGGCTGAACATACATCCAAGTTCCACCTTCTAGTCCCGGGACAGCATCTTCCTTCATGCCCCATTCTTGGAGCCAGAAAGCGTGTTGAACGCCTTGGTATACATTTGATTCATTGAACTCGGAATCTCTTATCGGATTGTTACTATGTATGTTGAACATTACATTGATGTCGCACGGGATGATTAGATCTCCGCTCAACTTGTGCTCAACTGGAATGTGCTGCCAGCGATGTAATACATTCCCTTCTGCATCCAAAATATCCACGGATTGGAATATGAATTCGTTGAACAAAACATCCATTGTTGAATTATTGGCCAAGTCCAGATTTTCGGAATTTAAACCGTAGGTTACCGCAGCGGTAGTTGCGCCGGACCCAGCATCAATAGAAAGGCCAGTAAAGGCATCCCAGGTTACGTTATGACCGGTATCCATGTCCTCCCATGTCAAAGCATCTTGGTAATAGAAATCCCAGTACCATTGTAATCCATTTACTTCAACAGTGAAGGTATCTTCTTCATATTCTGGATCCAACATGTTCTGTACATCTCCCCAAACAATATTCATTGAACCGAAAGCGAGTATTGTAACCCAAATCACTAGAATGGTTGGTCCAGCGAACCAAACGAGTTCGAGGTTGAAATCATGGCGTTCTTTCGGGAAAGTACCAACCACCAACCGTTCCTCGTCACTTGTGACCATCTTGTCGATTTTTGGGTCGACGCCTTCACGGTAACGCAGGATTGCAATTAGCAACCATGCAAACGTGAAGAGACCGACTAATATCGACCAAAACATAAATTTGTCATACAGTATATTGAACACCGTATATTCGTCTGGCCACAACTCACGGTCAGCGCCCATAGTTTGAGCGGTTAGACGGCCGTATTAATTGATTGCGTATCATTGAGACCCTCCCGTAGGGAGGTTTGTTGATGTGCTGTCGCTGCATCGGATATTTTGTGGGACTTGCTGCTTGTGTCCAAACCACTCTTGATGGTGCAGTTTTAGTTGAAATTGAAGTTCAACCGGGTTCATCGCGTCAAGGAATTATTGGTTTCAATCAGTGGCGTAGCCGTATCCAGGTAGCGGTTAAAGCAGAAGCAGAAAAAGGCAAAGCAAATCATGCGGTTTGCAATGTTCTTTCCAAGATATTTTCAGTACCAGTAACAGTAGTTTCTGGACATACTAGTCGGCAGAAAAAAGTCAGTGTAGAGAGTTTGAGCTCGACTGAAATCATTTCAATAATGGAGGGTTATGTTGAATCGTGAAATTCGATATAATTTGGCAAATAGGGCCTTGGCTTCAGGTATCGAAGAAAATGCCGAAGGAACGGTGATTCTCGTTGAAGGAAAGCGTGACGAGGCGGCATTACGACTTCTCGGTTTCACTGGGCCGATTGAAAAATTAAACCGGGGCTGGGCCGTTGACAGAGTCGTAGTGTATATTGTTGAAACCTATGGTTGCTGCATTGTATTGATGGATTGGGATAGAACGGGGGGCGGCTTCAAAGAAGACTGATGGATTCTATGTCCAGCCTCGACATCAAACCTTCGGATGAGTTACGAAAGGCTCTCTCTAAAGCTATGAAGCCGGATACAATGTGCGTAGAAGATTTACCTTCATTCCTCGGGGAGCCTGACTCCTGACTCTTTGACAGTGTTTAGAACAACATGTGTATAAGATCGAGTGATTCCCTCAAGGGTAAATACCGCTTTAGTTAAGTCATCAAGGTCCGCCCTATTCTTTACTCTTGCAAGAACCATAGAATCCCAATCGCCAGTTACATCATAGACACTGAATACCCGATAATCTGCTGAGATTTGTCTCTGAACATCCATAATCTTACCTTTCTCAATACAGAGTCCAGCCATTACAGTCATGCCCCACCCCACCGAATCAGCATTAAGCAGTGGAGCGTAACCCAGTATTGTACCGTCGGCCTCAAGTTTTCTTAAGCGGTTAGTGATTGTGCCTTGAGCCACACCTACAACTTTGGCAAGTTGACGTTGTGATAGACGAGCGTCTTGGCAAAGCGCTTCAATGATTGCACGATCGGTAGAGTCGACTGCCATATTGGTGAACGATAAGAGATATCTATTCAATTATTCGATGTGGGTCTGGTAAATTCAAGTCGAGAATCCATTCTCCGAGAACATCGACTTTCACGGCAAGGCGTAATGACAAATCCCCACTACCGCTTACCCTCAGAGTCCCTTTGTGGGTTTTACCGCCTGCTAATGTTTCTTTCTTTATTCGGCCATTGGCTCTCCACCCATCGCCCATGGTCAATTCACCAACTTCAACCGAATTTCCAGTTATCAAATGGTAATCAATCACGTTTTCTTCTGATGACCACGAACCTTCTAAACGCGGTAAACCAATCTCGCGCTTACGTTCTGCCATTACTATAAATCCAATACAAATTACAACAATAATAAGAAGAATTAACGGAGTTAGAATTGCACTTTGGTCTACCGACTGCCAATATGTAGGCATCTCGGCTCTTTGCAATGATAATACGCGATTTGCTGAATCGTTTTCAAAGCCTCCAATCATTACTAACATAATCTCATATTCATTCGAAAAACTAGCATCACCGATCTCAATACCTGCGCCGTCTAGATGCTCTTTAGTGATGGTTGAATTCCATTGGTTAGTCGTATTATTAGCAAAATAAAACGAAGTAGAAGGGGCCCAATCTCGTACTAAATTAGGCACCTCTCGCCCTCTGTTGTCAACCGCATTAGTCTCAACGATGAATATGTGAATTTGTGTTGCGGAATTAAGTGCTTGAGGATTAGTCCATGTCGCTGTAATATTGAGCAATTCAACTTCAGTAGAACCAATTAATTGAACATTCCAATCTATTTCAATTTCATTTGTATGAACACTTGGCGCAATGTCTGTGATATTTTCAGGAAATCCATCAATTGTTACAGATGGTGTTTCGTTTAGGGCATGGTACATCAAGCGAGATTTAGCATCATCATCAGGTAAACCCCCATTCTCCTCATCTGCGCCAGTACGCCAATGAAGAAGTGTGATTTCGCCCTCACGGTCCATCTTAGTCAATTCCCGGACAGTTTCATCATCGTCACTGCCATGAAACCATTCTACCAATACCGGAGCATCTTTTTGATTTTCATAGTGGGATTCTGCATATATTGTAAGGTCGGAGAGGGCAGTAACTAATGGTAGAAGCAGCAGAGCTACAAATATCGCAAATCCCCTCACTCTTCTTCATCCCCTAGTATTACACCTAATTTCAGCCGGAGAATTTCTTGTTCCTTATCATCAATCATCAACGATACTCTTGCAGCGACCCACACCGGGAGTAAATATTCACCGCAACGTAAAATCGCAGAACCTCGTTCAATTGGGACTGGGAATTCTTCAGTAAGAGGAACATCGCCTCTAATCATCGATAACATGGTCTCCTCATCAATATCTACCAAACCCTTTGTAATGTGAGGGCGGAGTAGTTCTAATGCTTCTTGGCGCGTTCTCCAGATTCCTTTGTTATCGGTAAATGCAGGTTGGCCAACATGAATTACCCTTAAGGGATGAAAATCATTACCTGGCCAAAAATCTCCTTTGCTATTTTCTATTTTGGGATTGTAGAGTTTCTCTAAGGCATTAATCGTTGATAGATTAACGCGTTTACCTCGGTGCCACCATGAAAATAGAGATTCATCAATGCCCCAATGTTCGCAAATATTAGCGATTACTTCAGGCGGGGCGATATTGGTAGTGTGGCGATTCTTATTCTGCCTCGGTAATTCAACAGGATCGCGATTGAGTTTGCGTTTCAGAATCATCGATCGAGCAACACCCTCTGGCGTTCTTTCAGCAACATGCTCAAACAGTGCGACAAAAAATCCGCCTGTGTCATTATCATGTTGATGGACTCGAATTGTTGATGAGAGATTTGGGGCTTCCGTCCCCCTTTGTTTAGGATTCAGCATTTCTTCGGATAGGCCAGGAAGTTTTGGTAACTGCCCACTCCAATCCACAACGTTCGATTCTTCATCTAGAATTGGCCAATTATCAATTCCTTTGTGATGAATTAGTGATGGAAATAACCTCTCAGCCTCAACCTCAATCAATTCTAGCCATGGGCACTTTTGCAATATTTCACAAACTACAGCTTCATTTTCGATGGGGTCGAGTGAGCAAGTTGAGTAGACCATTCTCCCGCCCGGGCGTAATAATTGGGCGGCACGGAAAGAAATGTCGACTTGCAGTTTGAACAAACTCCGGCCCACGCGCGGGGTCCAAGAGTGCCACAATTCGCGGTTTTTCCTAGTAGTTGCAGTTCCACTACACGGCGCATCAACAACAATTCCATCGATGCCTGGCGATGGCATTCTTCCTATGTGTCGCCCATCATGTTGCATAATCAACATATTTTCAATTCCGAGCCTACCTCGGTTTGTTACTAACAAGTTCAACCTTCCAGATGAAGGTTCATTTGCAAGAACCAGCCCTTTTGGTATTGCCTCAGCTAATTGGGTTGCTTTTGAGCCCGGTGCTGCACAGGTATCCATAACTAAGTCGTCTTCTTCTGGTTCAAGTACAACAGGTGGTAGCATTGAAACAGCCTCCTGTCTAGTAATCCGGCCAGTTTCATGAAGTACCATCATCAACTTCTTAGTTTCAGGACTGGGGTAATCTCCCTTTGAGAAAGGCATTACCCAAGATTCAGACATTACCATCCAAGGAATACGTTGGCCACCAACAGACTCCAATTGACGTCTTGTCCACCCAATATCATGCCTGCGAGGAGTTACTCGTAATGTCACAGGCAGGGGAGATGAGGCAACAGGTAGCCACTTGCCAACATCTATTCCCAAAGATCTGGACAATCCGGAAAGCGGCGATACAGCCAATTGTTGGATTAACTCCTCATCGGCGGGCCGCACCATGTTACTGGGTCAGGCCTCTCACACTTGTTGGTTGTGCAAGCCTAATGGGTCAGTTGTATGTGGCGTGGGTATGGGAGAAACGCTGGCGACCCTCGCATTCCTCTCAGCAATCGCCATGCTATTGTCTACAACTACCTCTTATGGCAAATGGTTGGCTAGCCTTACAGGAGCGTTTTGTAGTCTCGAATTTTTACAATCTCCCTTCGAATCTATTCAACAACCTGGGGGCTCGGCTTTACTCGTTGCTGCTAGCATGTCATTTTTACTTCAATACCACATTACCAAAGATGTTTCACAAAAAACACTCAATGGAATCGGAGGCTCGATAATTTTGATAATTCTACTATCGATGTTTCCTGAAGACGGCCTTCAAGGTACAATCCATGACTATTCTGTTTTTGAAAATATACGCGAATTAGTTATATCACTCTCAATCGGTCTTTTAATTGCTCAATTAATAGTGAATGCACTTTCATTTAACAAGAAATTGAGTCTCATAATAGCATTAATGGTGTTCATTTTGGTAATATTTGGGGAACTCATGCAGAGAACACCACTCACAATTATTTTGACATCGTGTATGATGATAGGATATTTACCAATTTTAGAAGAGAAAATCAATAATCGGATTGGTTCAGGAAGAGGGAGGGCAATTGCACTTGGTGTTCCGGTATTACTTGGTATAATATTGATATTTGCAACCACTTATGTTTCAATTACATCAGTAAGTAGAATCGGCTCAGGTGATGGGGCAATTGCCGTTGCATTATGGTTAACCTTAGGCGCAACCGGAATCGGCCTAATTGGAATGTTGTTGCCGTTATTGGGGTTAGATGCACATCCTCGACCGGAGGCGTGGGGGTGGAGATATTGCTTAGCACTCAGCCCAATTGTTATGGCACTTCAAACCGATTTGTCAGGCCACGTTCTTTTAGGCATATTTTTGGCAATAATAATTTCAATCAGCGCACCTTTGGTTCTGGAAAGTAACCCCGCGAAAGGCGCCTAAATAATGGGAAGTCCCCCTAACTCTTATGAATGGATGAAAGCGGATTGGGTTTTGGAGAACTACAATTCTCCAAACGGATGGGGATCCTGATGGGCAGAGCATTTACAGATGGCGTTAGCCAAGAGAACAAAGTTACTTTGAGAACTCGAAAGAGGTCTTGGAAGCCACTAGCAGACTTACAAGGACTTAGTGGTCGAACGAAAGCCATAGGCAGCGACATGGGTTCTCTTGTCGATGTACCTGCAATGGTTAGAATTGAAAATGAGAAATGGATTTTTGAGAGAATTAGCCAAGAAACCTTGACACACCTTACTCACAGATTGGTAATTCATGAAAGCGAGGGCCCTAGAACTCTAGGGGCGACTTTAGATCTAGAAACCGCTATGCAGGTAGCGCAAGGAATGGCTAGAACCGAAGGGTCTGTTGTTTTGATTGAACCACTAGTGTGATCAAAACATATCCATAATCCAGGATATAACGCCCTCATTAACGAGGTAGATAAATCCCGATAGCCCAATACAAGCCAAGTAAATCTGAGTAGGAGTGATTTTCCAAGCATCTTCGGACTCTTCATCGAAGTATCGAATTAGACCTGCGGCTTGCTGGATACCGCCACCGTCTTTCTTTGCCATATCATCGCCGAGACTGGTTTCCTTTATGAACGCGACGCGCGGTGATTATTCCTCTTCCGAAGACAAATCAACGAATGGTATTGCCTCCTCGCCTAATTCTAATGCCAACCCATCCGGGGAGACATCTTCCACTTCAATTTCAATAGAATCGGCTTCAATTCTCGCAAGAGCACGAAGTACAGCCGGTGCGTTATCATCTGCTAAAGCATTCCTTGCAATTTCAATTTCAACCGAATCGCCTTTCTGTAAAAGGGTGAGTTCTATCATTTCACCAAGGTCTTCTCTTGCTTTCTCAATATGCGAGGCCCATGAATTTTCATTTTGTATACTATCTCCAACCTTTGAATCAAAACGCCCCCTCCATGCCATCTCCCAAGGTTTGTGAGGTAATGCTGCAACTAGGTCGAAGATAATTCTAGCTCGTTCGCTAAGTGGCCCGTTCATCGTTATAGTATTGGCATAGCATTTTGTGATAAGCCCAAATCCCCAATAAGAATAACTTTCAACGCTTAATGAAATATCTCCGATTCGAGTAGTAAATTCCCATCGCTGTTCATTAAATCCGGGCATTTCTTTCATCACAGGGGTAGTATTTCCTTGTAGAACCTTCAGTAAAGTTTGAGCAACATCACCGAGGTATACGGCTGAAATATTCGCTGGATGCGCGCGCGACCTAAGATTCCCTTCTGCATCATGTCCATGAGTTGGGCCTGCATTACGGATTTGTGCATGCAGAACCGATTTAGTAGGGTCTAAATCACTCAGCATATTTCACAGCACACTATATCTCATCCTTCAATCATACCCCTTGTTGAGAGAAGGGTTCATCATGGGGGCGACTCATCGCTAATTCGGTGAAGACATGACGGGCAAGTCAAAAAAGGACCCACTCGCTACTCTATTGGCACTGCCAGGAGTCGGTAAAGCAACTGCAAAGAAACTCAGTGACGCAGGAATCAAGTCGTCATCCGGTATAGTAAAAGCCGGTTCAAAGGGCTTGATTAAAGCAGGACTTAGTGCTGCAATTTCTAAAAAATTACTTTCGGTTGTTTCAAAGAAAGCACCAGCAAAGAAGACTGCTGCTAAGAAGCCAGCAGCCAAAAAATCAGCAGCCAAAAAAATGGCAGGGAAAGCAAAATCTACTGCAAAGAAAGCAGCATCTAAAGCAACAGCTGCTGGAAGAAAGGTTGCTGAAAAAACCGCTAAGAGTACAGGGGGGCGCAATACGGTGCCGTCATCAAAATCAAATGATGGAAGAAAAGGCAAAACTCTGAAGGTCCCTCCCTCAGTAAAAGACATGCCGTGGTTCCGTAAAAATTGATTAATTCTACCGTTATGTTGTAAGACTGTCAAGAAGTACCATGTATATGCCTAGGCGCAAATATGGTAAATTGCGCAAGACGGTCGAACTTCCTCCTAAATCTAATTGTTCTCGATGTAGAAGCGGAAAGTACTGTCCAATCGAAGGTCATGAAGGTTACACGACTGCTAGCCACAGAGAATGGAGCGGGCCCCCTAAAACTGAGAAACGCAAAAAAGTGCGTTCATGAGTCTTCAGTATCGATTTCAATCGTCTGAGCACGTTTGTAAATCTCTCTCAAAGTCTGGTCACTAATTTCCAGATACACACGTGTCGTTGCTATACTTGCATGTCCTAGTAATCTCTGAATGCTAACAAGATCAGCACCCCGCTCAAGTAAACCAGTAGCAAAGTTATGGCGAAGAACGTGAGGTGTAAGGCGGCCGCGTGGAATTCCAGCATCATCTGCCAACCTATCCATTAGCCGCTGAACAGTTCTAGACTGTAGTGCGCCACCAGTCTTTGTGACTAACAAATGGTCGCCATGCGGGTTTCGTGCATCGCGCAGTGGTAACCAAGCAAGAATTCGAGCAACAGTTGATTGTGTAAATAGAACTAACCGGTCCTTCCCGCCTTTTCCATCTATGACCATTGCCGAATGGTCGGCAAGGTCGATGTCTGAAAGTGCGAGGTCACATAATTCGCTCACACGTAAACCGGTATCCAGGATCATTGTGACTACAAGATTTGCCACCGGGTCCTCGCTGCATGCCGCTGCCTCTTTTACCATAGTCAACTCCCTACTGGTCAAAGTCCTGGGCAATTTTTTACCACTCTTAGGCCGAGTTAGATGTTCAGGCCATTTTTGCCCTAGCCAATTCATGAGATGGTTAGCTGCGGCCAGCCTCGCCTTCACGGTCGAAGGCGAACGGTCGATGAGAGAGTGAACCCAAAGGTCGAGTCTTCCATTGAACGGTTCAATTCTATCCAGTAACTGCGCAATACTCATCGAGTCTCTTTCAAATTCACTGATGATGTTTTCACCAGGTAGAGGCGTTTCAATCAAATGACGCAATCCAATCATATACGATTTTTGAGTATTCATTGATTTTCCTTCGGCCTGCATTTGTGTTGTGTAAGATGTGAGCCAAGAAAGATGTCCGCGATGAACAAGACGCGGCGGTAGCACTGGGCCCTCTGCGTACAGACGTTGCTGTACAGCCTTTTGCTTCGCCTTGTATGGCTCTGTTCTCATTGGCGTCACCGCCTAACTCGCCGAAGCGAGCCGTGCATCCCGTGTCCCGAAGGACATAGTGCATTCACAGGTTCCGAGATATGAAGCCTTCGCGCGATAACCCACATCAGCCCCTCGAATCTAAAGGTCAATGATTAATCGGTTTAGAAAAAACACATCAACAAAAAACGTTTTTCATTTTGCAATAACGGAGGTTTATCTTCGTGAAAAGATAGAATACCCTTAAATTATGCTAAACGCATCAGACTATATGCGGGAAGAATAGAAGGGGCACTGGGGGCCACAAAATGTCTTTATTGACCGATGTTACCGCTAAAAATCTATTTCTGGATGACTTTTAGTCATACATCGGTTTCATTAGACTCAATATTGGAAATCTGAGGCAGATCTAGTAATGTTCTCTTGATATTAGCCCTGAGTAAGTCAAGGTCCCCATAACAAATCAATGAGTCGCGAAATCTCAGTTGCATATCTGGCTCTGGGTTCCAAATCAAATTCCCGGCACGCGATAGTGCGAATACAGGAATTTCACCTTTGAAAATATCACTTATTGGGGACCCGATTAGGTGTGGGTGATTGCGTAAGTGGACAGATAGAACTCCTTGGCCCGGAATTGTTCTGAGTAATTGGTCAACATTTACTTCTGAGAAGTCCGATTCTGACACTACATAGTCGATAATCGCTCCGGCAACATTTACGCCACTAGATTTTTCGATTCCTTCAAGTCCAGGGGACGAGTTCACTTCGAGTACAAGCGGTCCATCATTTCCTTCGAGTAGATCTACACCCGCTACATTCAACCCAAGTACACGTGCGGCTCGACATGCCACTTCAGCATATTCTTGGTTAATTTCCACCGTTTCAATAGTGCCGTTAAGATGGTAATTGGAACGGAATTCCCGCCCACGTGCTTTGCGCCTCATGCAAGCTACAACCTTACCACCGACAATCAATGCACGGATGTCTTTACCATGACTTTCAGCAATATATTCCTGAATTAATACCGCTTTACCAGTAACTAATAGTCCCTGTACTAAATTTCTAGTCTCATGTATAGTGTGACGCAAAAATACACCTTGACCCTGCGTCCCTTGTGTGACTTTAACTACTACAGGAAGCCCTCCAACTGCTTCTGTTGCATGTTCAATATCTTTCATATCACGAACATATGCAGTTTTTGGAGTTGGTATTTTATTTCGAGCAAGAATTTGCGAAGAATGTAATTTATCACGGCTTTGCAATATGCCCTGGCTGGTATTTGCGGTCCACACATCTAGTTGCTCTAAGTGACGCAGAACAGAAACACCGTGTCTTGTAATAGAGTGCCCAATTCTTGGAATAACTGCATCATAATCGAATTTATTTCCTTGATGATGAATGCCGATTTCCTGTTCGGCAACAAACAATGAGAACTGCATTGGATCAAGAACTGCAACATCCAAATCCCGAATCCTTGCTTCCTCAACAAGACGGCGCGTGCTATACAAACGCGGGCCGCGCGACAGAATCGCCAACCTAGTCGTCATGCTCCTTGTCGGAACCTGTTACTTTTTGATTCCATCGCCCAACATTGGCAATCGTTCACTTGAAGTCCTGATTAGCGATGGGCCAAACATGGGCGAAGAAATTGAAGAAGAACCATCAGTCAATTCTGAGGATGATTCAGTCCCAGAAATGACCATAGAAGAACGTAAAGATGCGTTAAAGAAATCTCGTTGGAATGTCTTCATGTATCTTGGACTAGCAGCATTATTCTTCAGTTTCGCATTATATCCATTCATGGGAATTAGTATGTCTGCGGACGAAGGTTTTGGCGACTCCAGTCAACCGATTACTGTGTGGGGTTTACCTATTCCTGGAGAAGATTTCACCGATATTCCAGTTGAAATAAATGTTGTAATTCAAGCGCTACCAACCGATGTCAACAGCATTGAGATATTTATGATTGAAAACGCTGAAGGATGCGATGCAACTGATGGGTCTATTGAAAGCACCCGTAACGATCTCAGAATTGGCAAATCTGAGCATCCAAATAGTTACCACATAATTGAGAACCCTGTTGAGTCACAGAGTTATGAGATCGAATTTGATATCGACCCCGGAATTTATTGCGTTCAATTAGTAATAAACACTCAAAGTCAAAACTTTGCTGGAATAAATGTAGAAGTAGATATTGACTTGTATCCAACACAATTCCCATTAGCGATTTTTGGAACAGTATGTCTCTTGCTTTCTGTATTTGCCTTTATTGGAGCACAGAAACATGGAAAATTGGTAAAGAGTTTAATTGAGCCGAAAGAAGAACCAACAATCGAGGAAACCGTTCTTGCTCAAACCTCTAGTGCCAGAATTACTGCAGGTCCAAGCGGCCCACCTGCACCTGGGCCCTCCGGCCCACCAACCCCCGGACCAACAGGCCCACCTGCGGGACCGCCGGCAGAATCACCCGAATCAGTGGATTCAACCGAGGAACCTGTCGAATCGGAATCTGAAGTCCAAAGCGAAGAAGGTGGAGATGTTTACGAGGACCAAGGAGATGGGTGGTTCTTCCGAAAGTTCCCGGACGGAACATACGACCAAGCGCCGTACATGATACATGAAGGCGAGTATATCCCGTACGTTGACCCTGAGGCCTGATACATCTATCCCCATCCTTGAAAGAGGGTGAAGGGTCCGTCATTAGTGATGAGTGCGCAGACATCTGATGACATGTCCTCTCTCACAGTGGCCGAATTAAAGGCACTGTGTAAAGAAAATGGACTTTCAATGTCGGGCCGTAAAGCCGATTTAATCACCAGATTAGATGAACATATCAACGAAGAATCCATTTCACTAGAAGAAGTAGAAACCGTGCCACTGCCCTCATCTAAAAAAGAAGCAGAAACGGTCCCTTTGCCCGAATCTCAAGATGATGAAGTATTAGTTGCTGAATTCATTGATGCTGAAATAATCGAGGAAGAAATTGAACCAACGCCGGCATCTGCCAAGGGTAGTTCCAATTCTGTAACATTGATGGATCAAATAAAAAATCCTAAAATTGCGGCTGTTTTGATTACGATTCTCTTAGCATCAGGTGGCTGGTATTGGTATGTTAATTCACAGTTACAACCCTTTACGGCTGATGATTTGAGGTACGGAGATTCAATGGAATATATCATCTTGAATGGCGATTTAGATGCCGATGGCGAATATGTAGAATTGTTACGAGATAATTTCGAGACAGACCAATTGAATAATTCATGTCGTCTTCAATTAACATTTTCTGGAATGGGTACGACATCGGTTACTAATGGCAATTCAAATGAATTAGCCTTCGAGCCCGATAGTTCTTTATTGGGCGCAGTACAAGCTAAAGGCGCATATGGTCTTGATTGGTTAGCAGTTGAAAAGGTACAGACTCGTAACTTCGACTCATTCCAATTATCACGTTACAATCCTAAACCACTGCAACCAGATGAATGCATGAGTCAATCCACGGGGGGTGTTGGCGGGACTCTAGAGTTTGATACAAAAACGTGGACTGAAATTTCCGAGCGTGATATAATTTCAACTCAAGCAGATTGGAAACTGAATCTAGATGGAGATTATAGTCAAGGTACCACAATGTCATATGGTTTAGGAGGCGTATTAGGGCTGTTAGAAGAAATTGCTCCAGGTGTGGCCATTGTTATTTCTCCTGTAGAAATCCGTGAAATGATGGGTTCACAATTAATCGATACCGGTACTAATGGAACACATTTGGGTTGGGAATGGAATGTAGTTGGCCCCGACGAAGTCGGCGATGAAGAAATGTGGAAGGTTTCAATGGAAAACCGTCAAATCAGAGACAATTGTTTCGGACATGCAAGAATTACAATGTGGGTAATCGAAGACTCACCTTGGGCTGTAAAGCAAAACGTGGATGTTCAAATTTCAGGTGATGAAGGTGACAAATCTTCTTGCGGCACAATTAGTAAAGAATTTGCCGACCTAGTTCTCCCTGAAGGAAGTATTAGTCTTGCATTAGAGATGTCGAAAAACACCCTTACTCGTGGTGAGAAGTTGTTAGATATGGGTCGTAGTTATTCTTCAACTCCAAACGCTGGAGCTTATGTTCCAACGACGGAAGAATTGGTAGACTGGGGGGATTATGACATTCATTTGCCAGATAATAGCAGTCTTCGTTCTGAAACATTGGAAGACGCAATCGGTTGTCTAAGTTCAGGATTTGTCTCTGAAGCCGTAGCTGCTAATTCTGCATTAAACGATGACGGATACATATGGAGGGCGAGAGACGACCGCAACAGTGAGCCCGACGCCACTCGCTGGAATCTATCGTGGATCAGCACAGACCCTAATTCGGGCTGGGTTGTTATCGATGTGTCAGGGGCTCCAAGTTCAAATAATTGCGAATACATTGCACATGGAGGCCACGATGATAGCGTATCCCATAGTCGAAACGACATACCTTCAGCCCTGAACATAAGCATGCTTGAATCAGATTTAGTAGATGCAATGCGATTCCCATCCCTGAATGGAGATAATGGATTCTTTACATCACAGGGCCAATACCATCCTGAAACAAGACTTGGCGTATTGGTGGTCACACCAGATAGTGAATATACAGATTGGTTAAATCGACTTAATTCAGGAGACACGGGTGCTACAACATTAGACCTGACGCGTTCTTGGACATCTTCAACTATAGTTGATGGCATAACCACACAATGGGACAATTCACTATCGTTAGCGATGGATGCCACTACAGGTCAAGTTATTGGTTGGAATCATATCCAAACGCCAATCTGAGGTGGGTAAATGTCGGGAAGAGGGTTAGACGATTTAATGGAACAAAATGAAACCGATCTTGGTTTTCTTTCAGCGTATGGTGGTGGAGAAAGTACTGATGAATTGCTTGTATTAATTCAAGCAGCAATTTGTTCTGAGATGAAAGTTGAAGTTGTTGAAGGCGGCGTATTGCTCAAACTCAAGAAAAAGAATCTACCTCTGGTGGCTTCAGATGTTGAAAGAAGAGGATTCTTAGATGGTAAAATCGACACTAAAGGAGTAGAGGTGGTAATCACCGATTTTGGTCCTGAGCAACGCCGATTTATCGAGCGACTGGTTGAATTTATTCATTGCGACTAACCGCTGCTAAAGCGATTGCTGTAAAGGTAGCCATAATTCCCAAGGCTGGTAATCCATCAGAATCTCCGTCTACTAAAATTGCGGATTCCGGACAACCATCTCCGCCCCACTCTCCATCTTCTAACCAGCAATCAGACCAAGTTTTGTAGAAACCAGATGAAGGAAACATCTCGGTTGAGTCATTATCTGAATTGTATGTTGCTTTAACTCTCCAATTTACATACGTGTGGTCAACGATTGTAGTTACAGCTGAAGTAAAGGTTCTATTATCCACAGTGGACAATGTGGCCTCTTCTGGAGGAAGGCATACTCCTTCATTATTACAGATTTGAGTAATCAATGCAAATGTAGTGTTATTATTGTATGCTGCATCATTGAGTGTCATTGTAACTTCCCAATTCTCTAAATCATGAGTGATTTCAGTGTGAGATAAGGCATTGAATATGGTTTCTTCAATCACAGGTTCAACATTTACGCCACCTTCTACATCTGCGGCCGAGGTTGTATTAACTAACATCAAAGAAAGTATAACTGGCATAACAAATTTTAGTTTCATAATTCCATCTCCCATAGTTCATCCCCAACCCAATGTATATTCTTTAGTCCCTTACCTTTTAATTCACTAATGAGGGAAGACCCATCTTTTGTAGCCCATCCGATTGCTAATGGACGTTTGTGTGCCTGATCTCTAACCCAAACCAAATCCCCTTCAACAATTCCTTCATCAGCCGAATGAATCCCTGCAACCATACAGTCAGCACCCTTCATCAAGAAAGGGATTGCACCACGGTCAACTTCAACAAACCGCTTTTCGCATGGATGGGATAGAAATCCTCTCAGAGTTAGGAAAACTACACGTTCGTCTTCTGGATTCATTAATTCAATTGCTAGAGGTACTCTATCAACCAGTACCATTTTCCAAGGGCCGTAATCCGCCATTTCAAGGAATGCTCCATCTACAGATAAGTCAATTCCAAGTGCTTCCTCGAGGTCTTTGAGTAAAGGAGCGATATTTTTTCGTCGTACAGGTCGGCGTTTCTTAATCTGCCAGTCCTTCGCCATGTAGTGTCGAGTGGCATCTAATGTTTGACCCTTCGGTTTGATGAGCAAGAAGCCTCTCCGATTCACATGGACGTATGGTGTGCCATCCGAACTTACCCAAAACACGCACAAGAGTTGGGCAATCCAATTCCACAAGAGCCGGTATTTTTTCTTAAGTCCACCACGTGTGTTTCTAAATTCGACAAGATCGAAACTTGTGGGGGAGATGTTCACCATGAAATCGAATTGGTTTTGAAGTTGGGGCCAAACTTGGTGCCAGTACAAATGGCTCTAGGATTAGATCTAACAAAACGTAGCATACAGGACCGATTAAAGGAGAATGGTTTACCCTGGGCCGAGGCTAAATCTTTTGCTGGAAGTGCTGTAATTGGCGATTGGCAAGATTTTGATGCAAGAGCAGAATATTCTCTTTCAATCAATGGTGATGAAATTCAGAGAGGCTCACTTATGCAAATGAGTTGGACTCCTAGAGAATTGATTGACAAACTGTCATCCTGGGCTCCAATCAAAGAAGGTGACGTATTGTTCACCGGGACACCTGCAGGCGTTGGGCCTTTAGTGGCGGGAGATGAGGTTACAGCCTCTCTATACATCGATGACGTGTGTATAAACCAACAGTCGGCTGAATGTGTGTGATGCATACCCTTCAAATATGAACGGCTGGTCGCCGAGTCGCTGGAGATAACAAACATGGGACAGTGGCACGGAATCTCACGTCGCAAGTCAACAGGTGGACGTCGCGTTCTTTCTCGTGGAAAGCGCAGTACTGAAATCTCATCAGAGAAGCAATTTGCTCTTATTGGGGAACCAAAGCGCAAAATCTACCGTAAGACCGGTGGAAACACTCTGGTCCGAATTCTTTCAGATAACCGTTGCACGGTCAACGAAAAGGGCGGTAAGTCTTCAATCGTAACTATCACAAATGTCATCAAGAATGATGCAAATCCAAACTACATTCGTCGAAACATCCTGACCAAGGGTGCAGTCGTAGAGACCGATAAGGGACATGTCAAAATCACCTCTCGTCCAGGACACGATGGTGTTCTGAACGGTGTTGTTCTTTGAGTGGGTTCAAAACCAACCGCCCTCTGAGGGGTTGACATGGACCACAACCAAGACCGCATTGCAGTCTGGCCTGGCTACTTTGACGCCAAGTCAAGTCGTCGTAGCGGTAGGCGTGTTCCAAGAGATTCAAGTGTTCTAAAACCAGACCTTGAAGGGCTCTTTATTGCATCACGAGCACTTGGTCTTCGTAAGGTTAAGCGTGAAGAGAAAATTTCCCACCCTAGCCGCCCCCATGGCAAGGAAGGGCGCTTATGGGTTTCAAAGCGCGGTGCAGAGGAATCGATTGGGGCCGCAACTAAAGAAGAAATTTTACAATTAATTGGTGGCCAATGGCGCCAAATGCAAAAAGATCAACGCTCTAATGAGAAAGAAGCCCAAAAGCGCGGCCCAAGTGTTGGAGATAAGCGTGCACGTTCTCAAAGAAAGGGCACGAACAAAGCGATGGCAGTTCAAGCACGTGCGCGACGCAGTCAGAAAAACAAGCGTCGCCGTTGAATAATTGTCGAATTAATTAGGATAAAGCGTTTCAGTGGTTCATGGCTAAATGTCGTTCACGGGATGCAATTCTTTCCTACTTATCCACATTCAATGTGAAAAGTAGAGATACAGTCAACACACAGGAAATTGTGGATTGGTG